>Ga0206888_1132_pt1 | contig 19568 bp, 17 predicted proteins | sample Alteio_BWOrgHeat_90_FD_153258 | JGI IMG/M metagenome (GOLD analysis project Ga0206888, IMG submission 153258) | Enriched cells from forest soil in Barre Woods Harvard Forest LTER site, Petersham, Massachusetts, United States - Alteio_BWOrgHeat_Nextera4 ... | reverse complement strand
AATAATTAATCACTAATCCAATATTATATGCCATATTCAAAACACATCGCCATAACACTAATCAAAACAAAAATTTTCATATTGAGATAAAGGGCTGGAAAAAGGCAATAGAAATTCTTTAAAAGATATTTTCGAAGATAGAAAAAATAAGATCAGATTTGGCAGGTATAATTATATTCTCAAGTATTCCCAGTTGTTTTGGTAGCCCGATAGTCTAGTGGCCAAACAATTTTGGGTTAGGGATTCCAGGCTCTGGATCTTACGAGAGGAAACCTGGGGACGGCAGTTCGAATCTGCCTCGGGCTACCTTTTATTTGATAAAATTAGAATGCCTATCGAGATGCCATTGCTATTCGTTCAAGCTCATTTTTCTTTTTGATAGAAGGAGCATTCATGTCATATGCTGCTGCAAGAATTAAATGCTCTGCGAGATTTTCTTCAATTGCTTTTGGATTTGAAAATGAGGCATCTCTTACACCTTCTGCAATGAATCTTAATGCAAGATCCACTCTTCTAAGAGGAGCTACATCTACTGATACATGATAAACAGTACCTCCATAAACTATTCTTGTAGTATCTTCGTTTGGAGCTGAATTTTCTATTGCTCGTACAAGAACTTCAATTGGGTTTTTGCTCGTTTTGAGATGTATGATATCAAAGGCAACCTTTACAGTGTTTATTGCTCGAGTTTTCTTTCCACCCATTCTACCTGTGTTTTTTGCATATCTTTTCCCAAAGTGTAAAAGCTTGTTTGCAAGTCTTTCTACAATGTTAACTTCAGCCTTGTTGAATCTCTTTAATGCAGAACGACCAAAGGTTAATGGCATTATAATTTTATTTACAGATATAGCGTTTTTTAGACCGGGATCCTTTATCTCTATTGTTGAGAGATCCCATTTCCTAAAAAGTAAAAAATTTGCAGTTTCAGTCATTTCTATCTCCTTGGTTTTTCTTTCTTTCCATATACCAGTTCTTTAAGTGAGGTTCCATTTACCTTGAATACTTTCCATCTTACGCCAGGAATATCTCCCATTGCTCCTCCCATGGATGCGCCCATTCCTTCAACATGTACCTCATCATGTTCATCAACAAAATTCATTGCACCGTCTCTTGGTAAAAATGCAGTTACAGTCTTTCCATTTTTTATCAGTTGAACACGAACACATTTTCGAACTGCGGAGTTTGGCTGCTTTGCTTCAATACCAACCTTTTCTAAAACAATTCCACGAGCCTGTGGTGCACCACCTAAAGGACTTGCTTTTTTGTCAAGACCCAAGTTTCTTCTTTTATAAGTACCAATAGACCAGCGCTGCTTCTTTCTTTTATCCTTTAGAACCCTTCCTGAAAATAGACCTAGTGGTGATTTTGCCATATTTTTTACTCCATTATTTTTTCTGGACTTTGTATTAGAACGCTGGAAATTTGAAAGTATCTTTTTGCAAGCAATCGTGCCTTTTCTGCATTACGACCTTCACGACCTACTACAATCCCTTTCTTTTTTGCGTCAACTAGGATTATTGCCTGCATAGAACCATCAAGTCTTTTGTTTATTTTAACTTCAGAGATGAGTTTTGGATTTAGCATGTTTTTAAGAAATTCGGCGGGTTCCTCAGAGTACTCTACAAGCTCAACATTTCGTTTTACTACGTTTTGCAGATTCCTGATTGTGGTACCTCCTTTGCCTATTGCAAGACCCATCTTGCCTGGATTTACAACAAAAATTACTCTATCAAGTTTTTCATCTTCTATGCAATCTCGAGCTGTAGCACCAGTTACGTTTTGAAATAGGGACATCAGTTTGATTTGATCGGTTGTTAGTTTGATTGTCTCCGTCATGTTTTTGCCTGTTTTAAACTCGATCTCGCTGCGGGACATTTAAATCTTCATAAAAAGTAATGTAAAAATAAGACATTTATTCTTGCATCTCTTCTTCTGCTTCCTTCAAAAGCGTTTTGAGATTTGTCTCACTCAAAGTTTTAAGCGAAAGTGCAGAGATTCTAAATTGTGTGCCGCAGAGTCTTCCAAGTTCAACAGATGAGCCTTTGAAATTTAAAGTAGGGACTTTAGAGATCTTCGCTGTTTCTTGTATTGTTTTAACCATGATCATTGGAACAGACAGGGATAAAATTATCAATTTGGAATTTTTCATTGAACCAATTACCTCCTTTGTGCCAAGGGAACATTTCTTGTCCTCCATAGCATCTTTGATTGCTTTTTCTAAAAGTTTAGCCATCTTCAACTACCTTCATGTAAAGATCTACAGTTCCAGTTCCGACAGGTATGTTCCCACCAACAATTACATTTTCTGTGACTCCTTTAAGTTGTTCAATCTCTCCGGTTAACGCAGCTTCTGCAATTGTTGGAACTGTAATTTCAAATGCAGCTCTTGCAAGTACACTTGTTTTTGTTCCAGCAATTCCATGTCTTCCAATTTGTTGCATGTATCCTCTAGAACACATCAAATCTGCCACAAGCATAAGATATCTAATGTCAACTTCTAAACCTTGATCTTCAAGTGTTGAGCTAAGCTCATTGATAAGTGCATTACGTGCAGCTTCAATTCCTAGTGTGCCTGCAATCTCAAAGACATTGTTTGTGCGTATGTTTCTCTTGTCAACACCATCAATTTCGAACACCTTTGCAATATTGGAACCTGATGTTTGTATCACCCATTCATCTTCTTGTTGCACTATAGTAACTCTTTCAACATCAGCTACTCCTTTTACTTTTGTACCAAGGATTTTGTTCCTCATTGCTAAGATCGTTTGTGCATCTGATTCTTCTGGAAGTGTAAGTGTAATAGAATTACTGCTAATTTCAATTTCAAATTTCTTTTTTGCTGATTGTAATGCTTCTTCAACGTCAGCTATTGTACATGCTCTTTCTTTTAGCTTGTCAGGATTTAGGTTTAGTTTTATTTTTGTAGAGTAATCAGTTTCTGTGCTTGATATGAGTGCGCTAACTTTTGTGTGTAAGATTTCACGAGCTACTTTGATTGCTTTTTCTTTTGATTTTTTGTAGTTTTCTTCAAGGTAGATATCCATTGTTGGAGTTACTGGTTTTTTGCGTGCATCAACAAGTTCAATCAATCTTGGAAGACCTAGTGTTACATTTCTTTCCCTAATTCCTGCAAAGTGAAATGTTCTCAGAGTCATTTGAGTTCCAGGCTCACCAATAGATTGTGCAGTTACTACACCTACTGCTTGGCCTGGTTCTACTTTGGCCTTTTCGTACAACTCTAATGCTTTCTTGCAAACTTTTTCTACGCCTTCTCTGCTTAGTTTTGATTCAAGTAATGCATCGTGTACTGTTTGTATTAATCGTGAATTGAATGTCTTTGTATATTTCTTGGCTAGTTCTGTTATCTCTTCTTTTGTTGCTTTTTTACCAGCATCAATAATTGTTTCAGATTCTATCAATCTTAGAATTCTAAATGCCTCACCATGGTCACTTTTTGCAACATCAATTCCATCTTCACCATACAAGAATTGTATAATATGACCATGTGGATCTCTTACAGTTTCATCATATTCTAACTTGAGGTGTTCAAGGGCATTGATCAATCTTCTTTGCATGTAACCACTTTGCTGGGTTCTAACCGCAGTATCTACAAGACCCTCACGCCCTCCCATTGCATGGAAGAAAAATTCTAATGTAGAAAGACCATCACGATAGTTTGATTTTACAAAGCCCTTCGCGTCTGGATTTGTATCATTTTCTTTAAAGTGTGGCAACGCTCTATTATTGTATCCCTTATTGATTCTTCTTCCTCTAATTGATTGTTGACCTAATGCACCTGCCATCTGTCCTATGTTTAGTGAAGAACCTCTGGCACCAGTTGTTGCCATTATTCTACCAGCATTTGTTTCATCAAAAGACTTGTCAGCTGTACTTCCTGCTCTATCTCTTGCCTTGGATAGATCATTAACAATGTATGCTTCCAAAGCTTCATCTGCAGAAAGACCTCTGCTAAGCTGTAATGTTCCTTTCTTTGCTTGAGAAATAAGATCATAAACCTTGTCGTATGTTTCTTGTATTCCACCTAGAATGTTTTCTTTTGTCTTTGTTGAAAGTTCAAGATCAGAATACCCGTAGCTAAAACCGTAATGTGTGATAAATTGTTTTAACATTGCTAAAATAGAGTTTAGGAATTTCTTTGCTTCATCATATCCATAGTCTTTTGTAATTCTGTGCAACACGCTATCTGGCTCTTCAGCACCAATTGATGCTTTGTCAATTACACCGCTTATTAGCTGACCATTTTTTATTACAACATCTTTTGTAGGACCTTTTGTTCCTTTTGACCATTTGGATGTAATTACATAGTTGAAGTCTTTTGGCATAAAAAGTGAGAATAATTGCTTACCTGTATAAAATTGACCATTTTTATTTTTAATTGCAGGTTCTGGGAAAGTTCCATCATATCCTCCAATCAATGCAAGATTTGCAAATTCTTGAGGAGTTAGTGTAGTACCATCTTTTGTTAATAGGTAGGCGCCTGTGATGAAATCACGTAATGCACCAATTATCGGTCCTCCGTATCTTGGTGAAATTAATTGATCCTGTACACGCATCAAAAGAATTGCTTCAGCTCTGGCCTCCTCACTTTGTGGTACATGTAGATTCATCTCATCTCCATCAAAGTCAGCATTATATGGAGGACAGACTGATGGATGTAATCGGAAAGTTTTGCCTGGTAAGACCTTGACATAATGACCCATAATTGACATTTGGTGTAGAGATGGTTGTCTGTTGAACATGACTATATCACCATCAGATAGGTGTCTTTCTATAAGATAGCCAATCTCTATGTTATTTGCAATTGTTTCTCTATCCTCAACAAAATCAAGTCTAATCTTTACTCCATCAGGTCTTACAATATAATTTGCTCCTGGGAATTTGTTTGGACCGTTTATCACAAGTCTCTTTAGTCTTTCAATGTTCCATTCTGTAACAACTTCAGGTATTGTAAGTTTAAGCGCTACAGCTTCTGGAACCCCAACTTCGGCAATGTCAAGGTTTGGATCTGGAGAAATCACAGTTCTGCTGGAAAAATCTACTCTTTTTCCAGAGAGTGAACCTCTGAATCTTCCTTCTTTTCCTTTCAGCCTTTGTGTTAAAGTTTTTAGCGGTCTACCGGACCTGTGATGAGCTTGTGGAATTCCAGAGACCTCATTATCAAAATATGTTGTTGTGTGATATTGTAACAAGTCAACAAGGTCTTGAACAATAAGCGGTGGAGTTCCTGCCTCTTTGCTTTCTTTTAATCTCTGATTTACCCTGATTATGTCAACAAGTTTGTGTGTTAGATCATCTTCTGATCTGATTCCTGTTTCTAAAATTATTGATGGTCTTACGGTTACAGGTGGAACAGGTAAAACTTGGAGCACAAACCACTCTGGTCTTGCAGTAGAAGGATCATATCCCAAAAGTTTCAAATCATCATCAATCATGTGAGAAAATCTTTCCCTAATTGTTATTGGTAGTAATCTGTTTTCTCCAAGTTCTGTCTTTTCAATAAAGATTGTTGGTTTTGTAAAGATCAGATCATATTGAGATTTACCGCAATGTGGACATGTTTTTTCCTTTTTTGCTTTTTCAGTAATTTGGTCCGGTATGTGTTTTACAGATATTACCGTATATGCTGCTTTTTTGTTCAGTATTCTATGATATTCTTCTAGGTCTTCTTTTGGAATTTTCAGTCTAGCACAGGATCTGCATGTAGTCAAAAGAAGTTTGTAGATGTTATCAATGAATGCGATATGTAAGACAGGTTCGGCGAGTTCAATGTGACCAAAATGTCCAGGACACCTTGCTGCAGTATTACCACAGGTTATACATTTTTGTCCTGGTTCTAATGTTCCAAGTCTTCCATCCATTAATCCACCTTGTACAGACATCCCGTCTTCATCATAAGTTTCTGGAGCAGTGATTTCTGCAACGGAGTATTTTCGGATTTCTGTAGGCGACCAAACGGAAAATTTGATTCCGTCGATTATCTTTATTGTTTCAAGAGCCATTATACCTTCTCCTTTATCAAAAGTCGTGGTGCAACATCTAAGCTCATCATTTCCTGTAGCAAAAGCTTGAATGCATAAGCAACTGAGATTGATGTCACCTTTGCTTTATCACCGCAAACTCTACAAACAAATCGTCTTTGTTTTATGTCATAATATGATACTAGTCCACATCTTTCACAAATGTAAATATCTGCTTTGTCTGATTCATCAAGCAATCTGTCCTTTAACATCATCGAAGCTCCATATGCAATAAGACAGTCTCGTTCCATTTCTCCGAATCTAAGACCACCTCCACGTGCACGTCCTTCAGTTGGTTGTTTAGTTAACATCTGTACTTGTCCTCTTGCTCTAGCATGAATCTTGTCCGCTACCATGTGGTGAAGTTTTTGATAATATACAACTCCAATGAAAACTTCTGCTGGAAATGCTTTACCTGTTCTTCCATCATACATTACTTCTTTTCCTGAATATTTGAAACCGGCAGATTCTAGTATTTCTTTGACATCCTCAAGCTTTTCTCCTACAAATGCAGAACCATCCATCTTTGTACCTCTAAGTGCTGCAGCTTTTCCCGTCACAGATTCTAGAAACATTCCAACTGTCATTCTAGATGGAAATGCATGCGGATTAATCAGAACATCTGGAACAACTCCATCAGCTGTATATGGTAAATCTTCATGGTTTACAAGTAAACCTACCACTCCTTTCTGACCATGTCGTGATGCAAATTTGTCACCGATTTCAGGAATTCTTACGTCTCTAACTCTAATCTTATACATTCTACCACCATCGTGTGATTGGGTCATGACAACGGTATCAACAACACCATTCTCTGATGGTCTTACTCCAATTGATGTGTCTCTTCGATATGGGCCTTTTACTTCAAACTCTCTATATTCTTCCATGAATCTTGGTGGACTGGTCTTTCCAATCAGAATATCACCACCTTGAACCACTGATTCAGTTGCAATCACTCCATCTTCTTCTAATAATCTGTAAGCCTTTTCACCACGAAAACCTCGTATGTTTGCCTCTGCATTAGGAATTTCAAAATTATCTCGCATGCCACCAGGATACTGTTTTGCTTCTGCTTCATAGATCCTATAAAAAAAGGTTCGACCCAATCCTCTTTCCACAGAGGATCTGCTCAGAACAATGGCATCCTCTATGTTGTAGCCGTCAAAAGGTAATACTGCAACAACGCAATTTTGTCCAGCAGGTCTGTCTTCTAATCCTAAAAGTCCCATGGCTTTTGTTGTTACGATTGGAGTTTGTGGATATAACATGAAATGTTGTCTAACATAGGTACTTGCATTCATCAAAGGAGTAGAAAATCCAAGACTTTGTTTTGCCATAGCAGATTCATATGTATTTCTTGGAGATTGGTTATGTTCAGGATATGGTATTATAGATGCGCCAGCACCAAGAATTGCTGATGGGAATATTTCCATATGAGTATGCTTTTTCACATTCTCTTCATCCATTGCAATGTAACAGTTTTCTTCCTCATTTGCATCCACTAATTCAATTACTCCCATGTGTAAAAGATCACTCCAAGAAAGGAATTTTTTACTTACCTTATCGATGAGTTCTTGTGTTAAAAGTGGTTTGTTGTCTTTTATTACAATTAGAGGACGTAGAACTCTTCCTGCGTTACAGTTTACGTAAAGTCGTTTTGTGGAACCTTCAATATTAGACTGATACAAAAATATACCAATGTGAGGATGAATTTTGAAGTTTCTTCTAAGTTCACGTAATGAATCAGTAAGCTTTTGTCCGTCTTTATAATATCCAATTAATCTTCCATCAACGAAGATTCTTGTTCCTTCTTTTTTTAGTTCATCTTTTGCATCTGAAACATAAGTCACGCCAAGATCGTAGAGTTTTTCGATAATGTCTTCTGATGGAACGTTTACTGATATTATTGCAGAGAGAGCAAGATTCTTGACTAATCCACAGTTTGATCCTTCAGGGGTCTCACTTGGACATATTCTACCAAAATGGGTTGAATGTAAATCTCTTGCTTCAAAGTTTGGTTGACTTCGGCTCAGTGGAGATTGAATTCTTCTAAGATGACTAATTGTTGAAAGATAATTAGTTCTGTCTAGGAGCTGTGTTACTCCAACTCTGCCTCTTCCCCAGTTTCCTGTTGCTATTGCATTATTTAGTTTGTCAGTAACTATACCTGGTCTCACTGCAGCAGCAACTGCATTGATTCCTCGTTTCTGCCCAGATCTTTCAAGTTGATATTTCATATCTCGAACCAAGTTTCTAAATGCAGTTCTAAATAGATCTGCAAGCATTTGTCCCGCAAATTTTATGACTTTATTCCCATAATGATCTTTATCGTCAGGTGTGAGCCAACCTAGTTTTAATTCAATTAATTTACATGCTGCTTCTCCAAGAAATTGTGATTTTTCCTTTCTGTTGTCGGGATGTTTACCAAGATGTGGTAAGAGTCCCCAGTCAAGCAAAGTCTCAGCCCTCTTTATCTGAAATTCTTCAAGCATTCCAGGTGCGATTCTTTTACTAATGTATACTATTGCATCTTTTGCAGTTGGTACATCACCTGATTTTTCAAAAGATGCCTCGAGTTCATCTTGAATATCATCAACAAGTGAGACTGCAGCTGCAATTTCTCTATCAGATTCAAGTCCTAATGCTCGCATTAAAGTAACTACAGGTATATCAACAGGTGAACCAGGAATTTTTGCAACAATCAATCCATCGTTTTTCATTATAAGTTCTAGCTTTGCGCGATAACCAACAATTGATGAATAGACCTTAGCTTTGAAAACAGTATTTCCTCCAACAGTTTCTTTATCAACAATGATTTTATTGTAAGAAAGATCCTCAAGTCCAACAATCACTCGTTCTGATCCATTTATGATAAAGTATCCTCCAGGATCATTTGGATCCTCTCCGTGTTCTACAAGTTTTTGTTCAGAAAGATTATGTAAAAGACAAGCGTTTGATCTTACCATAACTGGCATGTCACCAATGTGGACAAATCTTGATTCAAGAATTTTTCCATCTTCCACCACACTTGCCTCAAGCATAACTGGGGATGCATAGGTAACGTTGCGTAGTCGAGCTTCCATGGGAGCTATGTGTGTTATAGAACCGTCAAGTTCCATCATTCGTGGTTGTTGTAATTTTAGCTTACCAAGTTGGATTTTGTATGGATATTCCGCACTTTCTATTTCTATTTGGCTTACTTCAATAATTATACTTTGAAGGCCTCTTTCCAAAAACTCGTCATATGAATTAAGATGTTGACGAGCTATACCTTCTCTTTTTAGTATGTCTTGAATGATAGGCCAACGTTTGTTTGAAATGTTTGCCATTATTCTTCCACCACGTATCTGTAATAGATGCTCTCGCCTGCAGTTGGACTTTTTCTTGTTATCTTTATCATATCGCCAGGTTTAACTCCCAACCCCTTGATGGCAGGATCATTTACGTAAATAAGTGGCATTTCAGAAGGTTTTGTATGAAATTTTTCAATAATTTCCTCGGCTACCTTTTTTGTCATTATCTCATGTTTGGGGACATAGATATGATCTGGAACCAGTATGTGATCTTTTTTAGTTATCATGTAAAGAACTCCTTTAGAACATTAGCTGTAAATGTATAATTAATCCACAAACTACAAATTTTTTGCCGAGAGGTTAATATATATGTAATTGGGGGGATTTGAAAATTACTGTTTCTTGTCAATAATTTTTTCCGCAACCTTAAATAGTGAAAAAATAATTCACCAAACAAGATGAGTACTCGTTTTAGTGGATTTGCGTTACTTGCAATTCTGGCTGCTGCAACAGGAACTATTCCAGTTTTTGCAGCAGACAATTCTACAAGCACACAAAATTCAACTGCTACGCAGAATCCATACCAAAATCCTATACTTGCAGGTACACCAAATTCTCAGACCTCAACATCAGGTCCAATTACTGTCACAACAGACAAAACATCGTATAACGATGGCGACAAAGTCACCATATCAGGAACAACAAGTGTCTACATATCTGGCACACCAGTTTCGGTTATAGTTAGAAATCCTATTGGAAATGTTGTGTCGATAGCTCAAGTAGATCTTGCAAGTGATCAGACATACAAAACAACAATTACCGCAGGTGGTGGTTTGTGGCAAGCTCCTGGTACCTATGAAGTAGATGTAGAGTTTGGCAGTAAAGACAGATCAGCCAAAACAACTTTCCAGTTTACTGGTTCTAGTGGAACACAACCTGGAAACACCATACCAGTTGATGGCACTAACTTTTCAGTTACATATAGCATCACAAATGGCAAAGTGCTCGGAATCAAGGCTGACATCCAGTCGAAATCACTTATGGTGTCAATACAAACAACAGGAGATGGACAATTAACCATAGACCTACCAAGAGCGTTGATAGATGCAAAGATAAATAATCAAACAGATGATCAATTCTTTGTTCTAAATGACGGTCAAGAAGCTGCCTTTACCGAAGCCAAAACAGCCACAGACAGAACTCTAACAATTCCCTTCACTGTCGGAACTGAACAAATTGAGATTATTGGTACATGGATAGTTCCAGAGTTTGGCGCAATAGCAGCTCTAGTACTTGCAATTGCAATTATATCCATAATTGCTGTATCTGCAAAGACTGGGCTAAGATTCATGCCAAAATACTAGAACATTCAATCTTTTTTCATTTTTTAAATATACATAAATATCCATTCTTCCTAATCGCAAACAAGATGAGTACTCATAAAGAATACGCGCTGATCGCTATTCTTGCCACAATAGCGGTGGCCGGAGTGGTTCCAGCTTTTGCAGACTGTCCACCAGATTGTAATCCAAAGGCAACTTACAACCCTCTTAGTTATACTGGACCAATTCTGCCAATATCTGTATCTACGGACAAATCAACGTATGACCACAACTCCATTATCATGGTAACTGGTCATGTGGATCATCCATACCCAGGTCAAGATGTTGGCTTGAAAGTAACTAGTCCATCTGGAAATGTTGTAAGTGCTGCACAACTAACAGTTGACGACAAGGGTGACTTTACAACAAAGTTAAGCAGTGCAAGTCCAATATGGACAGAAAATGGAGTATACACAATTTATGTCCAACAGGGAGATGAGCAAGCTAGAACTAACAAAGTTCAGGTTGAGATTACTGGCGAAGTACCTCCACCACCACCAGTTCCAGAATTTGGCCCAATAGCAGCTCTAGTACTTGCAATTGCAATTATATCCATAATTGCTGTATCTGCAAAGACTGGGCTAAGATTCATGCCAAAATACTAGAACATTCAATCTTTTTTCATTTTTTTAAATATACATAAATAGTGATACCGACTAAATCGCAAACAAGATGAGTACTCATAAAGAATATGCGCTGATCGCTATTCTTGCCACAATAGCTGTTGTTGGAGTGGTTCCAGCTTTTGCACAATGGCAATCGCTTCCCTCAGGAAGCTCCAATCCATTGCCTAGTCAAAATACACCTATTCCATTAACAGTATCAACAGACAAGGCAGTATATGATCACAATTCCATCGTTGTAGTAAGTGGCCATGTGGCAAATCCTTACCCAGGTCAACAAATTACCTTGCGAGTAAGTGATCCTTCAGGTGCCATTGTTCAAATCAGTCAAATAATGTTGGATAACAATGGTGATTTTGGAACAAAGCTGACCACTGCAAGTCCGTTATGGGCTAGAAGTGGAGTTTACACAATTTTTGCCCAATATGGAAATCAACAAGGGACATCGGCCAAGGTCCAGTTTACGATTCCTGGTGGTGGTACAAAAAGTTGTGATCCAAGTCAACTAGCAGCAACCCTTAATGATGAATTATACTGCATACCCTACAGCATTAACGGTGGCACTGTATTAAGTGGGACTCTTAGTGTAGCATCTAAGACTTTGACTGTAAACATTCAAGCAGCCAATGATGGACAGATAACACTTAGTATTCCAAGATCAGTACTTGATTCGAAAAACGGTATCAATGACCAAAGCTTCATCGTGTTAGTTGACGGTGAACAAAAAGACATCTCTACAGAAGTAACTACTTCAGATACAAGAACAATAACAATTCCATTTGGAGTAGGAGCTGAAAAGATAGAGATCATCGGTACACAAATAGTTCCAGAATTTGGCCCAATAGCAGCTCTAGTACTTGCAATTGCAATTATATCCATAATTGCTGTATCTGCAAAGACTGGGCTAAGATTCATGCCAAAATACTAGAACATTCAACTTTTTCATTTTTTTAGATCTAATCATAGTAAAAGAAATATACACGTGAAGATCAAATTTGATATGCGTTATTTTGTTTTTCCAATTATTGCACTTTTTGCGTTATCAATATCGTGTATTCCTAGCTTTGCACAGACAGCCCCCAATATTACAACAACCGCAGACAAATCATCCTACATTATTGGCGATACAATTGTAATATCTGGAGCTGTAAAAGCTGTAGTGACAGGAACTCCTTTAACCATTCAAATTTTAGATCCCAATAACAATATAGTTCACATAGCACAGATTGATGTTTCACAGGACGGTAAATACGCTAGCAATATTTTAGCGTCAGGACCGCTTTGGAAAGCAAGTGGGACCTATACGGTGAAGGTTCAATATGGCCCCTCAGTTACGGCTCAGACTACCTTTACTTTTGCTAGCTCCATAATCCCAATCAGTAACTACTTCATTGTGAAAGATCCCACCAGTCAGCAAACCTTTAGTGTTAACTATACCATTAGTGGTGCAACAGTAAAAGATATGACAATAGATACTCAAAGTATCTCTTTAATAGTTTCTTTAAATTCAACTAGTGATGGAACAGTTGTACTCCAGATTCCAAGATCATTAATCGATGCCAAAACTAGTACTGGACAAGATGATGCATTTATTATCTTAATTGATGGAGCCGAAGTCAAACCACAAGGTGAAGAAGCAAACAACAACTTTAGGACACAAACAATACAATTTTTGCAAGGAGATAAGGATATTGAGATCATCGGTACACAAATAGTTCCAGAATTTGGCCCAATAGCAGCTCTAGTACTTGCAATTGCAATTATATCCATAATTGCTGTATCTGCAAAGACTGGGCTAAGATTCATGCCAAAATACTAGAACACAGAGTCAACTTTTCTTTTATTAATACATAAATACTCATGATCCTTGATTATTGGCTAGTAAATATGAAGTTGATACGTTTAGTTTACATAATTTTACCAATAATTGCTGCATTTGCAGTTATCACATTAATTCCGGCTCAAGCCGTAAATCAAATCAACATGAATGTTGGGGTTACACCAAATAGTGGCGCTGCACCATTAACGGTACAATTGAGCGTTAATCTCGGCGGAGTTATCCCTAGAAGCGTAGAGTGGAGTTTCGGAGATACATCTCCCCATGATACATCAAATAAGACAAAACTGAGTCACATATATCAAAGCAGTGGAAACTTTACTGGTACTGTAGATGTTGTTGCTAAAGACGGAACCTCTGGATCTCAACAATTTAGTGTCAATGTAGGAGCATCAGCTTCTTCAGCTGTTCCACCATCATCTGCCAATAATCAAACAACTGCCGCTCAAATACTTGCAAATTCTCACGCTGGTGGAACTCTTGGCACAACTATACCGATGGTAGTTACCACAGATCAAAAATCATACAACCAAGGTGACACTGTAATCATAAAAGGGAGTATTAGAGATATCCAAAATCAAACCGCAATTGCCGTTATAGTTAGGGATTCATTGAAAAACTTGGTTTCAATTGCACAGCCTCCTCTATCTTCTACCGGAACTTTTTCTGTTACACTTAAGGCTAATGGCCCATTATGGAAACAGGCAGGAAACTATACGGTTATAGCTCAGTATGGCAGATATCAAAATGCTACAGTCACATTCAGCTATAGCGGAGGCAATGGATTAGTTATTTCAAACAATATTGTAACAAACAGCACCTTCCAGATTAACGCAGGAGGTCAAACCTACAATATACCCTATGTCATCAAAGGAGGAACTGTCAAAAGCATGGATGTTTTCTCTGACAAGCTAGCACTTGAGATAACAATAGCTGCTACATCAGATGGTTCTATAACTGTAGATCTTCCAAGAGCTTTGATAGATTCCAAGGTACAAGCTAATCTAACTGCCGATCAAAAAATGACAGGTGTAAAAATAAATCCAAGTAGTTTAGCAGATGACAAATTCATTGTAATGATAAATGGAGCACCGGTACAGTTTACAGAAACAAAAGACATCAACACAAGAACTCTTAGCATTCCATTCCATGCCAGTGACACCAAGATTGATATCATTGGTACTATGATAGTTCCAGAGTTTGGCGCAATAGCAGCTCTAGTACTTGCAATTGCAATTATATCCATAATTGCCGTATCTGCAAAGACTGGGCTAAGATTCATGCCAAAATACTAGAACATTCAACTTTTTCATTCAAGTTAAACTTATTATTATACCACTGTGACAATCACTACATGATGAATTTTGAGTTTGAGGAATTTAATTCTCCAGAAGATATTTTTGTGTACATGTCAACCATGGCACCCCCAATGAAAAATATGCTACCAATAAATTCCTACAAAGGATACATATTTGCACTTATTCCTCTTAATCAAACAACAGGAACTTTGTATCTCATGATATACACAAAAGGAAAGATTGATGGAAAAATGTTAGAGTTTGACATGAACATGAAAAAATATCGAGCTGTTGAAATTGCAGAGAGAACAGACAAAAATTATTTTGTTGTTCTGACACCAAAAAGAAATACGATCGCTGATGCAGCAATAGCAGAATTAGAAAAAAGTTCTATCTAGTATATGCAGGAGTATTAACAGAACGGCTTCTAGAATAATGTTCCATTATTTCATCTGGAAGTCTTCCATTGAATAGTTCTTTGCATAAGCCTCTCAAATACCTCATAATTGCCCAAGTTCCAGCCTTTATCATACCATACATGAGTACTTTCATCGGAGGTCCAAATGACTTGTTTCTGATTATTATTGGAATGATATCATTTATGACACGCAAGTTATGTTCCCAACATTTCCAGAACAAGGTAAATTGGGCTTCATTTAGGTTACCAAAGTGCATTGAATTTTTCTCATTAAAGTCTTGATACAGTAGTGGAGCCAAAAGACCACGCATTCGGGTTTGTTTGAAATCTTCCACGAGATCTATTGTATATTTTGTTTCGTCTGGTGTTTCATCTGGCCATCCTATTATGAGAGTCGCTGCTGGGAACCAGTGGTTTTGGTTCAAGATTTTTGCACCTTCTCTTACCACCCAACCCCATTCATCAGTAGAGAACGGTTTAGTCTTTACACCAAGATGTTTTTTGACCATTCTTGGTGCAACTGTTTCTATTCCCAAGTTTGTTGCAAGCCACTTTTCGTTACTCATTCCATTGATTTCTGACATATCTTGAAGTAATTTCGGATCCGCACAAACAGCAGAAAATGTCATGTGAGTTGTACCCACAAATCTTGCACCAAGTGACTTTAGCCCTTTCCACAATTCAGTTATTGCATCATAGTTTGGTTGAAAGTTTCGGTTGTCACAACCATAAAGTAGCATTTCGTCTGAGTGTAACCATATGGAGTCAAAACCATAATCAAGATTTATTCTTGCTTCATGTTGTAATCTTTCTAAAGGTAGGTCTTTTTTTGATCTTTTATTTACATCACAAAAGTCACAGCCTCGTCCGCATCCACGCATTGCTTCAATTAACGAGTTTACTGTTGGACCTTGGATAATTGGAATATTTTCAATATTTTTAACAAAACAATGCATCAGTTCTGGAGCATCGCCTTTTTCTAAATCATGAAATAGATCAAGTGCAAGCTCATCTGCTTCACCGACAACAACAGTATCAATTCCATGAATTTTCATTCTATCAGTTTTTGCAAGTTCCCATGCTCCGTTTCCACCAACAACTACATGGAAATTATATTTCTTCTTTAATTGAATTATACTAGCACACATTCTTTTGAATTTCATCGCAACATAGGAAAGTTTCTCTGGAGACATTGTTGTAGTGACTGGTGCCATGCCGAGAGGATCCATAACATTTATTCCCACTACTTTTGTGTCTGGACCAATACATTTTTCAAGATTATCTGGTTGACCTACAAAGACTTCGTCTCGTTTGTATCCTTGTAAGAGTGCAGACTCTACTCTTCGTAAGCCTACTTGAGCCACTTTGGCCTCGCCCGTAACTGGATCGGTTTCTACACTTGGGCAAAATACTTTATCAAAAACCCATTCAGGAAGGACCTCGTATGGACCACAAGCAATAAAACCATATAGGAAATTACCTCGGTAATTAGTCATCAGGCTACGGTCTGCAGTTAGGACTATCCTCTTACCAGCCATTCCTTGTCTTATTCATTATACTATGATATAAACCGTTTAGGTCATTATCTATTTTTGAATGATTTTATCTTGTGACATATAAATTGGGATTATATAGTAGAGTATTATGGGCATATCAGAACCAAGACATATAGAAAGACATCAAAAGGAAACCAGCTCGATTAGGGATTTTGTATTTGGTTTTGGTGATGGAATCAATACCTCTTTGGGCATTGTTGCTGGAGTTGGTGGTGCAGATGTTTCTTCAAACATAATCATACTTGCTGCCATTGTAGCAATGTTTACCGGGGCAAAAGCCATGGCTGTACAAAATTATCTTGCTGTAAAATCACAGAGACAAATACTACATTCAGAGATAGAACGAGAAGCATGGGAGATGGAAAATGTTCCAGAAGCTGAACGACAAGAAATCGAGGCTGTTTACAGAGCAAAAGGATTTTCTGGGAATGAGCTTGAAAGCATTGTAAAGAAAATAACTTCTGATAAAAAAGTGTGGTTGGATACCATGCTTACTGAGGAATTAAAGTTGAACTTTGAAATTATTGGAAGTCCTCTAAAAAGTGCATTTCGTATGTTTGGATCTTTTCTTGTAGGAGGAATATTGCCAATAGTTCCATATTTCTTTGCACATGGTTATGTGCCATTACTTGTTGCAATAGCAATTAGTCTATCTGCGTCATTTGTAATAGGAGCCGTCAAGTCTAAACTTGCCAACCTTAGTATTCTACGTGGTGGATTAGAAATGGCATTGCTTGGAACAGGAATTGCATTGTTAGGATATGGAATTGGTTCTGAATTGGCAAATGTTGGAATACTTAGAACCTAGTTGTTTTTCTTGTACTTCTATTTGCAATGTTAGCAGCAATAGCTCCTGCCCCTATTCCATTATCAATATTTACTACGGAAAGTCCAAGAGTACAACTTTGTAGCATTGCAGCAAGTGCTGCAACACCTTTTTCTCCATAACCATATCCAACTGAGGATGGTACACCTATTACGGGTATATCTACAAGAGAAGAAACTATTGAAGCCAAAGCTCCTTCCATTCCAGCAACAACTACAATTGCATCGACTTCTGCTCTTATCATTTTTTTTATTATTGGAAAGAGTCTATGTAATCCTGCGATACCCACATCATAACTACATGTACATACACATCCCATCGCTTCTGCCATCAACCTAGATTCTTCAGCTACACCAATGTCCGACGTTCCCCCAGTCAATATTCCAATATGACCGCCAGAAGGTTTTGTCATTTTTTTATAAAATGTAATAGAGGTGGTATTTTTCCCAAGCTTAATTTTTATTTTCCTTTTATTTGAGAAAGAAATAATTTTTTTAAAATCATTTTTGTTAATTCTTGATACAAGTACTGGATCAGACCGTGAAATGGCCGCAAGTAATATTTTTTTTAAATCTACCAGATGTTTTTTTTCTGCAAAAATTACTTCAGGAATACCACGTCTAAATTTCCTACCTACATCAAATTTTGCAAAATCTTCAATTTTTTCTACTGAGTATAGGGAAAGGAGTTTTTGTGCTTTAGTTACAGAGATCTTTCCTAGCTTAAGTGATTCTAGAATTTCAATGAGATTCAATGATAATTGTATCCTTGTTCTAGTTAAAAATTTAATCAGAGTTCAAGGCCAGAAATAGCTGTCTTGACGCTCTCTATTCCTTTTTTGAACCATTCTTTTTCACTAGAATCAAGATCGATTTCTATTATCTTTTCAACGCCACCTTTACCTATGACTGCAGGCACACCAATAGTAACATCGGAATAACCATATTCTCCATCAAGATAGGTAGCAACTGGGATTACTTGTTTTGTATCTCTAACTACTGCTTCAATTATAGCTGAAATTGCGTTTCCAGGTGCATGTACAGTAGCACCTTTCAATTCTATGACTTTAGCTGCTACTTGTCTTGTGTCTTGTACAATCTCATCAAGTTTTTGTTTTGATAAAAGCGATGTAAGCGGAATCCCAGATACCGTTGAATATTTTGCCAAAGGCAACATATTCTCACCATGCTCACCAATTACCAGTGCACGTACAGAATCACGAGAAAAACCAGTTGCTTGGTGTATGAATTGCATAAATCTCGATAAATCAAGCATTCCACCCATTCCAAATATTCTGTTTTTTTGAAATCCAGATACTTTGTAAGTAAGATATGCCATTGGATCAAGTGGGTTTGTAACAGGGATAATCATAGAATCCTTTGCATATTTTTTTATGTTCTCTACAACGCCTTTTACAATAGACGCATTTATTTTTAAAAGATCCATTCTTGTCATTCCTGGTTTTCTTCCTGATCCTGCCACAACAACAACAATGTCAGAACCTTTCATTTCAGAATAATCATTTGAACCACGAATATTCATGTCAATACCCTTTTCTGACAGCATATGGTTAAGATCCATTGCTTCTCCCTGTGGAAGACCTTGTACTACATCTAAAAGAAGAATTTCATCTGAAAGTTTTCTTAGGGCAATAAAAAGTGCTGCAGCACCACCCACTTTACCAGATCCTACAATAGTTATCATAAGCAGGCGTGATTTTAATCGTTAATTAAACTTCACTATTGGTGTGACCATAGAAGAGTGGTATAAAGTGATTCCATTGAATTTGTTAAAAATTCCTTGAAATCACTCGTGAATTAAAATTACAATTTATATGCATTCTATTGAGTTTACAATTCTATGGTGTTAATAATAGATCCACAAGTTGCTGGGATCTCAGGAGATATGCTACTTTCAGCTTTGATAAACATAGGAGCAAATAAATCAAAAGTAATTGATGGAATCCATTCATCAGAGAATTATCTTTCAGGATCTAAAATCCAAAAAATTGATTTTGAAAAAATTGTCAAGCACGGCACAGAAGCAACCCAACTTGTGCTTGACATAAAGGAAAACACTCATGAGCGCCGAGGCATAGATATTCAAGAATGTATTCTACTAACTTCAGACAAAATTGATCTTTCGGAACAAGCCAAAGTCTTTGCTAAGGAAAGCATAAGATCTCTGATAATGGCAGAATCGAAAATTCATGGAGAACCTGTGGAATCAGTTCATTTTCATGAGGCGTCAAGCATAGATACCGTAGTTGACATCATTGGGTCTGCAATTGCTTTAGA
>Ga0206888_1131_pt1 | contig 19586 bp, 16 predicted proteins | sample Alteio_BWOrgHeat_90_FD_153258 | JGI IMG/M metagenome (GOLD analysis project Ga0206888, IMG submission 153258) | Enriched cells from forest soil in Barre Woods Harvard Forest LTER site, Petersham, Massachusetts, United States - Alteio_BWOrgHeat_Nextera4 ... | reverse complement strand
GGCTCCATTTTGAGGTCCATGAAGACCCAGTCCGGCTGGTGCTCGGCGTACAGCCGCACAGCCTCGTCCCCGCAGGGCGCCTCGATAACGACCGTGCCCCGGCCCCCAAACATGGAGCGGAGCAAAGCCCGCATCGGGGCGTGATCATCGGCAATAAGCAGTTTCACAAAGTCTGGCGTCGTCCGGAACCATGCGACTTTGCGGCTGAACGCGGCGGGCGGCTATCGCGGGAACCACGTATGGCGGGGTACGTGGAAACACGTAGGGGAAAAGGCAAATCCGAATAAGAAGAGCAATGCGGAACTCAGGAAAACATCAATTCCCCATCCCGGTTTTCCGCCGTAGTGCTACAGGAGCGCCTTGTTGTCGTAGGCGAATTTGAGGAGGCTGTGGCTGCCGCTGAGGTCCAGTTTTGTGCTGATGTTCTGGCGGTGGGTTTCCACGGTGCGCGGACTGATTTTTAAATCATCCGCGATTTCCTTGGTGGTCCGGTCCTCGGCGATAAGTTTCAGAATCCGGCGCTCGGCCGGCGTGAGGCTTTGCAAACCGGGATTGGAACGGTTGAGATCCTCCTTTTGGCGATGGCGGTTTAACAGGTAATCCGCCACCGAAGGGCTGATGAACGTCCGGCCCGCGTGCGCCGCGCGAATGGCGTTGAGCAGGTCCTCAACCGCGTTTTCCTTGAGCACGTAACCGAGCACGCCCAAGCCCATGGCCTCGTTGAACAGGACCTCGTCGTCATACATGGTCAATACGATGAGCCGCACCGCCAGGCCTTTGGTCCAAACCGCCCGGGCCACGTCCATGCCACTGCGCCTGGGCATGTGAATATCGAGGATGGCGACGTCCGGTCTTAAGCTTTCAATCTCGCGCAAGGCTTGTTCCCCGTCGCCCACCTCGCATACCAGGCGAAGGTTTGGGTCCGTCTCGACCACCTCGCGCAGGCCCTTGCGGAAAATCGGGTGGTCGTCGGCGATCAGGATGGTTGTTTTCGGGTTCAAGGACTGGAAGCAACAAATAGCGGAACGTCCGCGCCGCGCGAGCAAAAAATACGGCATTTTTTTGGCGGCGAACGCAGTGGATGGCCTTGCCGATTTCTCCCCCGCCCGGCAACCGCTTTGCTGGCAAACGAGCTGCGCCAAGCCGCGACCGCCCAGAGTTTCCCGAGCGGCGTCCCAATTCATCATCCGGTCTTGCCGGTCGGAACCTCGACTGTCACCACCGTCCCGCGCCCCGGCGTGGAGGCAAATTCACAGCGCCCGCCCATGAGTTCCGCGCGTTCGCGCAGCCCGGTCAATCCAAACGCGGCCGCGCCGCCGATCAGGCTTTGCGGCTCGAACCCGCGCCCGTCGTCCTCCACGCGCAGGCGCACGGACCGGCCGTCGCCTGCGAGCCGCAAGCCCGCCTGCCGCGCGCCGGAATGCTTCACGACATTATTGAGGATTTCCTGGATCATGCGGAACAGGCTGATTTCAAACTCGGGGGGCAGGAGCCCGTCAATCGGGTGAAGCTCCGGCTGGAACCCAATGCCCGCCGAGCGCAGCACCTTCGCCGCCATGCTCTCCACCGCCCGGGTCAGACCCAGTTCGTCGAGTTGATAGGGGCGCAAATTGTGCGCCATCTCGCGGACGGTACGGATGGCTTGGGAGGTCACGGAGGAAATCTCGCCCAACTGTTCCCCGGCGGCCTTGGAGCCGCCGGTCTGTCCGAGCGCCACGGTCGCGCGGTTTTTGATCACGAGCAAATCCTGGCCCAAGCCGTCGTGCAATTCCGAGGCGATCCGCTTGCGCTCCTGTTCCTGCGACTCGATCAAGCGGCGGGAAAAATCCTGCTGCGCCAGGCGCCGCCGTTCCAGCGCGCCGACGCGGGCGCGGTGCGCGGAAAAAAGGATTCCCCCGATGCCCGCGGCGACCACCGCGGCAAACCACCACGTCTGCCAAAAAAAGGGCGCGACCATGAGGTCGATGCGCGCGCCGATTTGGTTCCACACGCCGTCGTCGTTGCACGCGATGACGCGGAAGCGGTAAGTCCCGGGACCCAGGTTCTGGTAGTACGCGGCCCGCCGGCCACCCGCGTCGTTCCAATCGTGGTCCAGCCCGTCCAGCCGGTATTTGAAGCGAATCTTTTCGGGCGCGGTATAACTGAGGGCGGTGTAGCGGATTTCGAAACGAGGACCGCCGGGCGGCAGGGCAAGCGAGGTGACCGGCGGCGCGCTGTGAAACGGCGGGTCCGAAAATACTTCGCCGGTGAATGCCGCCGCGGAGCTTAAATCACGGTCCTCCAGCAGGACCTTTTCGATCACCACGGGCGGCGGAGTGCGGTTCATCGGAATCGCCGCGGGATCAACCACCGAAGCGCCGTTGATGGTGGCAAACCACAAGCGCCCGTCGGGCGTATTGTAAATCGTCGGTTGCATGCCGGCCGCGCATTCCACGGAGCCGAGACCGTCCTCGAGCCCATAGCGCTGGCAGGTGATACCGCGCTCCCCACCGGTTGCGAGCGCGTCGAGTCCGGCGCGCGCCACACGGTAAATGCCGTTCAGGCTCCCCAGCCAAAGATTTCCCGCCGCATCCCCGGCGATCCCCGAAACGCTGTCCGGAAGCGGGCTTGCGGGAGAATTACAATTGAAAAAGCGGCCCTTGGCGAACCGGCTCAATCCGCCATTTGCCGTGCCGGCCCAGACGACGTCGTTGGTATCCACGTAAAGTGAGTAGATATGGTCGTCCGCAAGGCCGTTGGTCTTTGAAAAGCGCTCCCACCGATCGCCGTCGCGGCGGAGAATGCCGCCGCCATCGAGCCCCAAATAACAGCGGCCGTGCGAATCCCACGCGATGACCCGGATGTTCGGAACACCGAACGACGGCGGAAGGCCGGCCGGAACAATATTTGCGCCCTCCAGCCGCCGGAGTCCTTTTCGCGTGCCCAACCAGAGTTGGTTGCTGGAATCAAACGCGAGGGTTTGAATCGCCCCAACGTTGCCGTCCCCGGTGTAGTGGTAATCCACCAGCGCCCCATCCCGGTACTCGCACAATCTTCCGTCGAATGTGCCTAAAAATACCCGCCCCTCGCGCGATCTTGCGACCGTCCAGGCGAACCGCAGTTCGGCGCGCGTATTCACGTTGCCGTCCGGTGAAAGCTCGTCGAGCCCGCTGTTATTTACCAACCAGACGCGGCCGTTACCGGCGCCGAACACGCTCTTGATGACATTTTCCTGCGTGCGGTTGCCGCCCCCAAACGTTGCGAAAATTCTCCGCCTCACCCGAATGACGCCGTACAAATCCGTTCCCACCCAGAGATTGTTTTCATCGTCCATCCGCAGGCAGCGAATCGCCACCGGGTTCGCGGAGTCCATCAAAGGGACGCGGAATACCGAGCCGTCGGCCGTGACCTCCAGCAGTCCGCCAAGCCAGGTTGCGACCCAGTAGTTTCCGGAGCCGTCCTCGACCAGATTGACGGGCCAGAGCGACTGAATCGACCGCGAAAGGCGGATGATTTTGTTTTCCCGGGGCCGGTGAATCTCGTCCGCGCCGAGCCAGAGCAGGCGCCCGTTTCTCGTGACGCCTTGAACCACGCGAAATCTTCCGTCACCCAGGGCGGCGGTTAAGTCGTGGATGGGAAAGAGCCTCAGGACGCCGTTCCGCCGGATCCAACCGCAAGCCCGGGTGGCTTCGCAATTCTCAACGCGGTCTCCCTTGGCGGGATCAAACAACTCTCCGGCAACAAATCCCGCCGGCGAGTTGTGGTAGGTTGTTCCACCTTCGAACCAGACGTTGCCGTCGGGGTCCAAACCAACGGCGGACAGATCTCGCGCGGGAAGTCCCCAGTGTCCGTTGGCCGGCTCAAAGCGCCCGTTGGCCACGCGGGTGATGGACCCGTCCTCGGTGGAAACCCACAGCGCGCCGGCGGGGTCCGCAACGAGCGAGATGATTCGCCCGCTGGGCAAAGCCGGGGTATTGACCGGGTTGAACACCTCGAAATGAACGCCGTCGAAGCGGGCGAGACCGTTGAACGTGGCCAGCCAGAGATAGCCGTCGCGGGTCATGGTCATGTCCACAATGCTGTTTTGCGGCAGGCCCTGCTCGGTGCCCCAGCGCGTCACAGCGCATCTAAGCTCGGAAATCGCCGCGGAATCCGCGCCGACGGCTCTCCGGGACACCACCGCACAAAGCGCGAGCGCGAACGCGGCGGTGGCGGCGCGTCCGGACCGGGGGGGGCCTTGGTCCAAGCGGCATACGCCACCAGTGGTAAATCCGATGGTTTTACAAATCAACCGCAATGCGTCCGGCATCGTGGCCATCTCAAGATTTAACTCACGCGAATTAACTTGCCGTCAACCCGAATTCGCCCATAATAATTTCCATTGCTGACGTATTGCGGCAGGCGGGGAATTTTGGGAAACGAGCGTCATTGTCCGTCCTTGGACAGCGCCTCCTCCCGCTTTCGGCTGCCTTGCTGGTGATCAGGCTCGGACGACATGATTGAGTATTGTAGTATACAAAGCAAAAAGTCGGGCGGGCGGATGATCAGAAATACGCGGTAATTATTGATTGCCCACGTGGCGGAATTGGCAGACGCGCTAGATTCAGGTTCTAGTGAGTAACATCGTACAGGTTCAAGTCCTGTCGTGGGCACCAACCGCGGAAATTAAAGGCGGTTTGCATATCAGAACTTTCCACTCAATCTTGGATTTCGTGAGGGGATTGCCCGTCATTTTTGCGTTGATATGGTGCCTGAATGCGACGGCGGATGAGGTCATTCCGCCGGCCCCGGCGCATTATTTTAACGATTACGCCAACGTTGTGACGGCGGCAACCGCCGCCCGGCTGAATTCGACGCTCGAAGCTCATGAGCGGCAAACGTCGGATCAAATCGTGGTGGCTGTTTTCGCCAAAATGAAGTCGGACGCACCCATTAAGGACTATACATTACGGGTCGCGAATTCTTGGAAAGTGGGACAGAAATCCAAGAACAATGGAGTGACGCTCTTCGTCTTCATTCAGGACCGCAAAATGTATCTGCAAGTCGGCGCCGGCTTGGAAGGAGCGCTGCCGGATGCGCTATGTCAGCAGATCCTCGATTCCAAGATCACGCCGCGGTTCAAACAGGGGGATTTTGACGGTGGATTGAACGCGGGAGTGACGGCGATTATCGCGGCAACCAAGGGGGCGTATCCGGGGAGCGGCGTTACGGCGAAGGAATCGCCGGAGGCGGCAACCAACACCGCACCGCGAAATCCCGCCAGGCCGGAGGAAAAGTGAGTCTTGTCCGGCGATTATTGCACGATTCGCGCGGGTAGTGTTCCAATTTGATGGCTGTGGGGCGCGCCCGCGCGGGAAATGCGAATGGTTTCGCGTTGGGTTCCGAACGGTTCCGCCCGCTTCTGAACGCGGGCGGGGCTGTCGTATCCGCCGTCGCGAGGACGCTATGGCGGACAAGGCACGACAGCCCTCGAAAGAGCGTGTTTGACCGTCTTGCCCTATTTCCAGCAAATTAGGACGCCATCTTCGCGCGATTCGCTTTGACACGGGGCGTGGTTTAATTAGCCTTTCGGGACAAACCATATGAGATTTGGCATTAATTCCTTCCTGTTTACGTCGCCGTTCACCAACGAGAGCACCAAATTATTCCGGCAATTCAAGAAGTGGGGATTTGACACGGTCGAACTTCCCATTGAGGACCCGGCGCACATCGACCCCGCGCATGTGAAGCGCGAACTGGATCGCGCCGGAGTCGTTTGCGGCACGGTTTGCGCCTGCATGGGGCCGGATCGCGATTTGCGCGGCACGCCGGAGAATCAAAAGACGGGCATGGAGTACCTCACGAAATTGATCGATCAAATGGTCGTGCTGGACTGCCCGTCACTGATCGGGCCGGTTTATTCGGCCGTGGGCCGTGCGGACGCGGTTCCGCCGGAGGAGTACAAGGAGCAATGGAAAACCGTCGTGGGGCATTTGAAGACCCTCGCGAAATACGCCGAGGCCAACGGTCGCCAAATTTGCGTGGAACCGTTGAACCGGTTTGAGACGGATTTTCTTAATACGTGCGATCAGGGGTTGAAACTCGTTAAAGCCGTGGGCAGCCCCGCCTTCAAGCTGCATCTCGACACGTTTCACATGAACATCGAGGAGAAGAACCAGGCCGCCGCCATTCGCAAGGCCGGCAAGTTCCTCGGGCATTTCCACGCGTGCGGCAGTGACCGCGGCACGCCGGGGAACGACCATATTGACTGGAAGCCGATTGCCGCCGCGCTCAAAGCCATCGGCTACAAGGGCGACGTCGTCATCGAATCATTCACAACGGATGTCAAAGTCATCGCGCGCGCGGCGGCGATCTGGCGGAAAATGGAACCCACCCGCAATGAGATCGCGGTGAAGGGATTGGCATTTTTGAAGAAGAATTTGAAGTGACCCGGATCTCGAGCGGGGAACCGCCCGTGAATGTTCCCGCGCGAGGCCGCGTCCAAAACAACGCAGCAAGAATATTAATATTTCCATGAAACAATCATTTATCGCCGCGCTCGCCCTGGGCGGGTTGCTCCTCCTACAAGACACATCCACCTTCGCGGATGATACCGAGAAGGGTTTCAAGAGCATTTTCAACGGCAAAAACCTAAAAGGCTGGGATGGCAGCCCCGACTTGTGGTCGGTCAAGGACGGAGTGATCACCGGCCAAACCACGGTGGAGCATCCGGCAAAGGAGAACACGTTTCTGATCTGGACGAACGGCGTGGTGGATGATTTTGAATTGCGGTGCTCGTTCCGGCTGGTGCCGGGGGATTCCGCGGGATTCGCGAATTCCGGAGTGCAATACCGCAGCAAGGTGGTGAAACCGTCATACTGGGTCGTCGCCGGTTACCAAGCGGACATGGAGGCGGGACCAACCTACACCGGTATCCTTTACGAGGAGAAAATGCGCGGGATTCTCGCCCAGCGCGGTCAAAAAGTACTGATTGGCGAAGGTGGCAAGATCAAAGTCACCGGCTCGGTGGGCGACGCGGCGGAAATCGAGGCCTCGGTTAAAAAAGGCGATTGGAATGATTACGTTATTATAGCCAAAGGCAATCACCTGGTGCAAATCGTGAATGGACACACCACCGTGGATGTGACCGACGAGGATCCGGCCAGCGCGGCGGCCTCCGGCATCGTGGCCCTGCAATTGCATGCGGGACATCCGATGATGGCGCAATTTAAAAATATTCGGATAAAATCGCTGAAATAACCAGAGGCATCACCGCGACGCCCCGACTCCACGGAACAAAATTACTTAATTATGAAAATGCGGCTCACCATTTTTGGATTTTTGGCGGTGTTTTTCATTTGCGGCGTTACCGCGTTTGCCCGGGACGGCGTGAAAAAGAAAATTGTGCTGGTGGCGGGGGTGCGGAGCCACGGGCCGGGCGAGCACGAGTTCCGGTCGGGAATGTTGCTGCTCCAAAAATGCCTTGAACAAATCCCCGGAATTGAGGCGGTGGTCTATAGCAATGGCTGGCCGCGGGTGCCCGACGCGTTCACGGGCGCGGACGCCATCGTACTTTACATGGACGGCGGCGACGGACATCCGGCGATCCAGGGCACCCATCTGGCGCAACTGGACAAGGCTTTGAAGAATGGCGCGGGTCTGGCCTGCATTCACTACGCCGTCGAGGTGCCCAAAGATAAGGGCGGCCCGGAGTTTCTAAAATGGATCGGTGGTTATTTTGAGGCCAATTGGTCGGTCAATCCGACGTGGGAGGCGGATTTCAAACAGATGCCGGATCATCCGATCACGCGGGGCGTAAAACCCTTCAAGATTTACGATGAGTGGTATTATCACATGCGTTTCCAGCCCAGCGGAGTAACTCCCATTCTGACGGCGGTTCCACCCGACGAAACCCGCGAGCATGGGGATGATCCGCATGGCGGCAATCCCACGGTCCGCGGGGAAAAAGGAATGAAGGAGCATGTCGCCTGGGCCTACGAGCGGGCGGACGGCGGACGGGGCTTCGGACTAACCGGCGCGCATTACAACAAAAATTGGGACAACGAGGATTTCCGGCGGCTCGTGCTTAACGCGCTTCTGTGGATTGCCAAAGCGGATGTTCCTCCCGGCGGCGTGCATTCGAAGATCGACCCGGATGATTTGACCAAGAATTTGGATCCAAAAGGCTGAGGGTCGCGGGACGGTGCGTGGGATGGGCCACAAATAAACCGACGGCGTCGGACCAGCCAACGTGCGATTCCGGGCAGGTATGGAGTTCCGCCTTCAGGCGGCGGGGTGCGGGCAAACATGGTGCTCGGAGAACTTTCAACCCGCCCACGATACCCACCGCCCCACCGGCTGAAGCCGGAACTCCATACCCGGATGCGAACGACCACGCCAATTATACGGGAACGCTTACTTCGGAACCGGCGGCCCGCCGGGAAGCCCGGGCGGTCCGCCGGCCTCACCCTCGGCCTCGCTGATCTCGGTTGGCGGAAGAATGATGGCGACGGGATCGTTCTGCTGCCGCGCATAAGCGCGCTGGGCTTCGATCATGACAGTCTGCTCATCGGGGGTAAGCGCTGGCAGTTGTTGAGCCGGGGGCGTGTTATTTACCGGCGATTGGGGATTGCCAATTGAATTAAGCGGCGCCGTCACACCGCCCAGATTAGCGGTGTAAGCCGGGGCACCACCTCCAGCGCTTCCGTACAAACCACCGCTCTGGCCGTAGGCGGGTGCCCCCCCGCCGGCATAGCTATTCTGAAAATTGTTTGGATTCTGAGTTATTCCGGGACCACCGCCGGGGCTCCGCATGGGCCGGGGGGGAACCCCGGTAGCTGCGCCCGGGGCGCCTCCGGGGGCGAAGCCGCCACGCCGTCCGCCGCCGGGATTAAATCCGGGAGGACTGCCTGGCGGGGGTGGCGCGCCCGCCCCGGCCGTTTGCGTTACTTTGGGAAAAGTAATCGTGGAAATAACCCCGTCATTCTTGATTTTGACGGTGCCGGCCTTCACATCAATATCCAGCGCCTCCAGCATTCCCCGGCGTTCGCCCACGGTGAGCATGACCGATTCCGCGGCTGCGGGCGGCTTGCCGGCTTGGGGCGGGTCCTGAACCAGAAAATACGCCCGCGTATTTCCGAAAATAGTGGTAATGCCCGTTAGCGTGACGTTGACGGGAGGGGTGTTCGACTTTTCATTGTCGTCAGCGACCGGCGGCGGCGGGATCGGCACCAGCGCGAAAATATTTCGTTCGACGATCGCCGCGTACGGCGAGTCGTTGGCGGGCTTTTCGGTTTCGACGGCCGGCACGGAGTCCGGGGCGGCGTTGGTTTCGTCGTCGGGATCAGAAACTTTCTTGGTGGTCGCGGCTCCCCATTTGTCCTTGGATGGGGCCGGCCCCGCCTTGGAATCTCCGGGATTGGACGCGAAAGCTCCGGATGCCAAGAGTAGGACACCGGCCAGGCTGAACATCTGTTTCACACCGCGTTTCATACATTTAATATACAAGTACGGTTGGAAAAACACCAACTCCTCTTTTTAGTTGCGGGCCCGGTCGTCATTTTTACCGTCCGGGTCCCTTCGCGAGGTCCGCTGGGGCGGGCCGCCCCCTTTCACGACGGCATTAAACTCGACCAGCCACGGCTTCAACTCGGGGGGCGAGGGATCAAAAGGATTGAGCATGTTCAACGGGTTGATCCCATCCACGCCGATGAGTTCCCAATCGATCGAATAGGGCGGCGCGAATTCCTGGAGCAGCCGCATCACGCGCGACCGGGCACCGGCCCGGCTGTTGACCGGCGGCTCCAAGACCGACGATTCGATCACTTTCGGCCCCAAATCCCATTGCGGCGGCGGTTGGCTCAACGCCAGACCCAGGCTCCGCGCCGGATCGATGTGGTGAAACTCCAAATCCTGCGCCTTCAGCCACGGATCGTCCCAATCCAACTTTTCCTGCTCCATGAATTTCCGCAGCAGCCAGTATTTGGTGATCCAATCCACCTTGCCGATCAACGCCTGCGGCTCGGCCGCCAGCGCCTTCAAGGTGGAACCCCACACGTCGAGGAGGATGTCAGTTTCCGCGTCGCGACCGTGAAATTCCGTCCACGCCGCCGCAAAGAATTTTTCGAGCAACTCGACCGCGTCGGCGTTCCGGCCGTCCGCGAGCCGCGCCAGCCAGGGACCATCCGGTTGATGCGAGAGCGCGCGAAACGTTTTCACGGCATCGGCCATGACCACTTTGGGGAGTTGGTTGATCTCCAGCAAATCCAGCATCAAGGAAGTGGTGCCGACCTTTAGCAACAACGTGGCGGGCAGCACGCTGGTATCGCCGTGCAGCAGATGAAGCCGCCGATACTTGCGGGGGTCGCCCAGCGGTTCGTCGCGCGTGTTGATGATCGAGCGGTTGAACTGGACCCATTCGTAGAGGTCGTTATTGATGTAATCCGCGCGCTGGCTCATCTGAAAAAAGCCCTCCGTTCCCGGCCGGCTGATTTCGCCGCGCCATTCGGCCGCCTGTGTCGTTCCCACCCGGCCCGCGCCGGTGAACAGGACCCGCAGAGTCAGAAATGTCAGCAGGGAGAGCACATTGGTCTCCGTCAGCGGCGCGCTGCGGCGGACAAGATAATTCTCATGGCAGCCGAAGGTCGCGCCCGTGTAATGGTCGATGTTATTGCGGATGAAACTAATTTCGTCGGCCAGGCCGAGCGTCTTGACGGCGTGCAGCGCGAGCATGTCCCCCGCCTGATCGTAGCGCAAAACATCAATCAATGAGACGCATTCCGGAGTGCAATACTCCAGATGTCCCATGTCGATGTAAACCCGGCCACCATTGAACAAAAACCCGCCGTTGCCAGGCGGCTCGTCCCAATCGCGGTGATGAACATCAATCAACCCAAAGTCCGGCCGGCCAAAAATCCAATCGCGAACGCGCTCCACCGCGATGAAGGAACCCGAGGGCGTGTTGGTCAGACAGCCATACTCGGTTTCCAATCCCACGATGCGGTTCATAAACCCAGTTGCGTTAATTCCAGAGGTTCGTAACGCGCGGCGCGGGGACTTTTCCGCGCCAGCCAGGCCAGCTCCACCACCCTGCCCCGCGTTGCCGTCCGCCATCCGGCGCGGCGTTCCGATTCGTTGGGGCAATCGTCGCCGAAATTCCGGCTTTCGACCACGCACCACCAAGCTTGAAGCAACAGGTCGGCGGTCTGAGCGCGATCGGTCTTTCCGGCCAGCGCCCGTTCGAGCCAGACCCGGGCGGCCGATTCTGCTTCCGGCGTGCTCGCCGCAACCATCACGCCGCCGGATTGAAATTGAAACGCCCCGTCAAAATGCAGGCGGAGCAGCAAATCCTTTGCCGCGTCGGTTCCCAGTTCCGCGAGCAGCAACTCCACCAAAAACGGCGCGGTGAAAATCTGCTCGAAATTGGTCTTCAACTGGGGGCTTAAACCAAAACTCACCAAGCGCCGCAAGCTCACGTCCTCCGGCGCGCGGTTAAACGCCTCCATGTGCGCGGCGTCGATCGCCGCCTGGCGGATTTTCTCGATGTCGGCCGGATGTCCCAAACCCGCCAGGGCGTGGCGGTCGAACAATTCAAAAACCTTGGACTGGCCCGCGCCGACGCCGAGCAGTAAAATTCCGTCCGGCAGGCAGGCGGCGAAAACGGGCGAGCCGCCCTTCAACTGGTCGCGGACATATTCCCGACGGTTGGCGACCGCCTCGAGCCAGCGATAGGGTTCCTCAGTCATTTCAAATATTCCTCCTGCCGCTCGTCTGAAATTGTCTCGACGCCGGATGCCCGCAGGACTTTCAAGGTGGCAAACGAGCGGGCGGCGGGGTTCACGCCGCCGGTGGCCGAATCAAATTCGGACGCGACCATCAACAACCGCAAAGCGAATTTCACCGCCTCGCCCAATTTCATTTCGGACGGGCGCGGCTGGCCGTAGCGCTCCTGAAAGCTCAGGATGCTGCGAATCGTTCCCGAGCCGGAGCCGGAGGCCACATAATCCACGGTTTGAAATTGGGCCCCCAACGGATCATAAAAATAGACGCGCGGTTGGGCGGGCGAAACGGATTGGTCCAGTCCGGCGAAAAGCGGGGCCACCACACCCACGCCCTGCATGGTGAGCGGAAGATTTTCGCGCAGCAGCCGGGCCAGCGCCCGAACCTTGGCCGGCAGACTGAGCGCCTGTAATTGGCTGCGGCGGTAGTATTCAAAGGAGGTTTGCATGACGCGCGCCATCTCAAACGCGGTGGCCGGCACGCCCGCGATCGCCAGAAGCGAAGTCGCGTCGATCTCGATCACCTTCTCGACGCGGTCGGTGACAATAAGGTTGCCGGCGGTGGCGCGGCGGTCGCCGGCCATGAGCACGCCCTCCGCGAAATGAAACGCGAAGACGGTGGTGGCCTGCGTCTGGACCGGCGCGGACTCGGCCGAAGCCGGCCACGGCGTCAGCTTGCGCGCGGCAAGCAGGGACGGAAAATCCCCGGCCATCGGCGTCTCGCCGCTCATTGGCCCGTGCGCTGGCGGTAACGTTTGGCCTGGTCGGGATCGACCTTGCGCATTCGCTTGAGCAATTCGTCGGTGTTGGGTTTGTCCACTCTTGGCGCGCTGGGGCCGTCGCCGCCGCCGCTGGGGCCGGGGCCGGCCGGACGCGTTCTTTGTGCTTGGTCTGGCATAATCTCGCTGGCGTTAACTATCACATTGATTTCAACGTTCGCAAATCGTCGGGCGTGCGCGCCCGTTCAATGACCCCACTATACCGCGCAATCTCCTCCGGCGCGAATAAATCCAGCAGGGAAATTTTTAACGGTCCATCGGTCGTCGCAAGCGTGATATGGTCCCACTGCGCCGATTCGACCGCCGACCCGAATTTACCGATGCACCGACCACGCACATGGGCGCGCGTCGTGGCCGGCGGCTCGCGCATCGCCCGGCGGACCTCCGCCTCGTCCGGCACGCCGAACATCGCACCGCTCTGCTCCAAGCCATAATACAACCCCTCGTCCAAGTCCAGCCGGTGATATTCGAGGTCCAGGCTTTGCAGCCACGGATCGTCCGGGGCCAAGTTTTGGGCGGCCTGAAATTCACGGATTAACGCGAGCTTGGCCACCCAATCGAGCCGGTCGCGGCAATGCATGGGATCGGTCGCCAAATCGTTCAACACGGTTTCCCACGCGGTAATGGTGGCGACTTTGCCCGGGACGGATAAATCGCACAACTCCCGGACTGCCGCCAAATATCCGCGCTGCACTTCGAGCGCGGTTGCGGCGTGGCCACCGGCAAGAGCCACCTCCCAGCGGAATTGCGGATCGCGGGAAATGGCCCGCAACGCCGCCAGGGGATACGCCAGTTGCGGCCAAGCCCGGCGAGGGTCGCGCGCCAGTGCCTCCAACACGAGCGCGGTGGTTCCCACTTTCAGCCGCGTGGCGAAGGGCGACATATTCGCATCGCCAATAATGACGTGAAAGCGGCGGTAGAGCCGGGGATTGGCGTGGGGTTCGTCGCGCGTGTTCACCAAGGGCCGGCGTTGCATCGTGTCCACGCTCTGCAATTCGCTGAAAAAATCGCTGCGCTGCGCGATTTGGAAGTTTGGCCCCACAAACCGGTCCTCCTCCTCGATCGCAAATTTTCCCGCGCCGGCGAAAATCTGACGGGTGACGAGAAAAGCCTGCACACCCTGGGCCAATTGCGACCAGGGCAAAGACCGGGGCAGCAGGTAATTCTCGTGGCATCCGTAGCTGTGCCCGCGAAAATCCGTGTTGTTTTTATATAGGCGGACGGTCTGGCCGCGCTGGGTGGAAAGCTCGCGCGCGCAGGCCATCAGGATTCGCTCGCCGGCACGATCCTGCGCGGCCAGTTCATCAAGCGTCGAGCATTCCGGGGTGCAATACTCGGGATGCGCGTGGTCGTTGTAAAAGCGCGCGCCGTTGCTGAGCACCAAATCGCTCTTGATCTCCACGTAGCTCAACTCGCGCCGGGCGTCCTCGGCGTAATAGCCCGCCTCGTCCGTGTCCTGGCGCAATTCGGGCACATGAAAGCCGCGCATGTCCGCGTGCGGGTCCTCGCTGCCGTAATCCCACCGCATCAGAACCCCTGGTTCGACCGCGCTCCGCACCAGCGCGATGGATTCCGCAACCACGTCCAGATGCTCGTCATCACCGCGCGCGATACCGATCTCGGTCTCGAGACCGAACTGGATTGGCGGTGGAGGGGTTTTCATCAATCAGTTACCCGCGGAATCTGCGACAGGTGCAAAAAAGCATTAGGGAAAATTGCTACAACTTCAGTTCCGCCGCAATGGGGAATTCTCGGGAAGCCCTCACCCTGCCCTCTCCCCGCGTGAAACGTCGTAAACCTCGGAAGGGGCGAGGGTCGGAATCGGACGATTACTGCCCTGTTTCCGTGTTAAAAATGCCTCATTTCCCCGGCAAATGCAAGTAAATTCCGTATAACCGGTTTAACTGGTTTTAACCCTTTCACTGAAGGTTTCACTGAAGGTTTCCTCCCGATTGGCGAATTCCCTACAAAGGGAATCGAAACCTCGTTTCGGGCATAGTGGTTTTGAGTCGTGCAAAGTGGTTTACTTCACTCGCAAAAAGCGTTTGCCTTCGATTCGATTGCTTGCACTATTTGCACTCGTTATGGCCTAACTTTATCTCAAGAGTCGTTCGCCGTTCTGGTATGTGGTTTATTTCGACGCCGACCAGATGCAGCACCACCGGTCAACAGGGCTGCGGGCCGATGACTGCCAGCTTCAAGCCGCGTCTGATTCGGCGGCGCGTTGAGCCTCCAGCCACCGGATGTGCTCGCGCGGGTGAAGCCGCAAATAGACGGTGCTACGCACACTATCGACCAGTGCAACGAGCAGCACAGCAGATTCAGAAAGTCGTTCCCCCTGTACCGCCTTTGCGCGGCGTTCGGCGAGCACACTCTCTTCCCTCGGTTTGGCGAGACAGGCGGCGAGAAACTCAAACGCCGCTTCGAGATGTGCGCGCTCGCAGTCGAACAGTTCCAGACCGCTCAACAGATTATTGCCGCCATTCAAGTAGAGTTGTTGGGACTCGCCAGCGACATCCCAATGATGCCGGACGTGGCGGAAAAGAGCTTCGTTAAGACTCGGCATGGTCACGCAGGGTGGTGGCTACGCCATTTGACTAATGTGTTGCGAACTTCGTTGGCGGAAGGGGCTTCTATTGCCTCCAAGACTAGCAGCGCAGCCTCGGCCCGACAGATGGCTTGGGCACGGTCATCCATTTGGTCAAATACGATTGCGGAGTTTAAAAGTGCGCGTCCTTCACTACTGCGGTCGGCAAGTTCGCGAGCGATCAGCAGTTGTTGCTCGTAGCAATCTAGCGCTTTTCGCAGATCTCCTGATAAGAAGAAAGCGTTGCCTATATTGCCTATGGTGGTGCCTTCGTTACGCCGGTCGCCAATTTCGCGGTCCATTGCGAGCGCGCACTCAAGAACTTCGATGGCCTTGCGCGCTTCATCCGCACTGCCGTAGGCGACGCCAAGATTGCCGAGAACGGCACCCTCGCCATGCCGATCGCCAGTCTCACGCAATATAACCAAAGCCTTCTCGTGAAACTGTATCGCGTTGCCCAATTCGCCCATATGAAATAATGCATTGCCTATGTTGGCAAAAGCGTTGCCAATACTTCGCCGATCACCGATTTCGCTGGCGATACGCAATTGTTGTACATAATACTCAATGGCACTGGGCCAATTGCCTAGTTCTTTGTAAGCGACGCCAATATTGCCAACGGTGCTGCATTCGCCGCGATTGTCGCCGCATTCACGATAAAGGACCAAGGCCATTTCATAAAACTCGATGGCCTTACGCACATCGCCCAAGTCAACATAGGCGGTGCCAAGGCCGTTGAGTGCGAATCCTTCGCGTTCTCGATTGTTGGTGATGGTGGCAGCTTTGCGCTGCGCCTTCAACCACTGGCTGCGTTGCAAAGGATGGAAGCGCAGGGTTAGACCTGTATGGTAGACTGCACTCACAAGCGATGTAAGCAAGGCAGCGGAAGATTCATCCGCCTTCAATGAGAGCCAGGAGAACACAGCTTCGAAGTGCAAGCGCTCACGGTCGAATAGTTCAAGACCCGTGAGCACATTATCGGCACCCTTGATATAAAGTTGTTCAGCTTCATCCGCCACATTACAAAAGTGCCTTGCATGACGAAATTGGGCTGCGCTTATATTTGGCATACATTTTCAAGTTACCAAGGGGAACAGGCGCAATGAAATCACGCTTGGTCTGCCTTATGAGAAGCCACATTTTCTAATAGCAGCTTCAAAATTGGCCATCGCAGCGTTATCCAAGGGAGGTCGCGGCAGGCTGTAGCCTATTGTCGCAGCCACAAAATTCAGGCCTGCCAATGCATCCGGAAGGGAAGGGCTTCGCTTCAATGCTTCGTTAAATGCTCTCACCCCATCAATCAATTTCCTTTGCGACCCGTAACACACTCCCAACATCGCGAAGACACCAGGATCGTTCTGGCCGCAGTCAATCGCTTTTTTTAGGAACTCAACGGCCCTTTCGGTATTGCCTCTGGCATTGTAATAACAACCTGCATTTTGCAGCAAAGCGCCATCATGGGGATAGTATTTTAGGGCGGTTCTTAGGGCGGTTGCGATCTCATCATCTCTTCCCATTACGCCTAGCACGCCGATCCTGTTAACCAAAGCGGCTTGATCACTGGGGGCGATTGCCAAGATTTGTTCAAGAACAATTAGAGCTTCAGAATATCGTCCTCCGGAGCGCAGCGTGCGTTCCTCTCTTCTCAGGCGTGCGAGCTGTTCTGAACCTGATGTCTCCATACGGTGCCTTTCTCAATTTGGGTTTTGTGTCTCTCCGAGTTGTGATTGTTTCCTCAATAATCTACATGCCACAGTTTGAGAATATTACGGCAAGCTTGTTAATATGTAGGCGGCATCATGTCAGGTCAATCAGGAGAGCAAAGCGAGCACGCATGGAGAACAAGCAGCGCATGCATGTAATACCTGCCTGTTTCCTGCACGAATTCCAGCAATCCGCGGTCAACCAAAATTCTTACTGTTGGTCTAGGATCATCTACCTGCCAGACTGCTTTCACGGCCCTCAAATCGAAAGTCGCAGGTTTTGCAGGGAAAGCTGCCAAAAATGCATAATACTCCCTTGTTTCGGAATCCAGTCGGTCAGTGCTTTTTTGCAGGAGTACAGCAACAGTGGGGATCGTCTCCTTGGCCAAATCAGTGCGGTCGGCAGGAGCTTGGGCCTCTAAGAGTTTCCGTCCGGCTCGTAAATCGGAGAGCAATTCTTTGACGCCGAAACCGTGACTCGCTTCGACATTTAGCAGCCGGCCAGCTACTTGAATTCCCAACGGCAACCCTTCCAATTCGCGCACAAGTTCCATGGATTGATTGGGGTGTCCAGCAACGACAGTCGGAGCCAAGAGTTGCAAGAGTTCAAGCGCCTTTTCGTCGGTCAGCACTCCGAGAAGGTAAACATTGGCTTCTGAAGGGGCGACGGATCGAGCCACAGCCGTCTCGCGTGTCGTGACCAGCGTCGCGCATCCTGCACCGCCGACATTGAATGGGGCCACATGGCTGGGTTCCCAAGCATCGTCAATAATCAATAACGCTCGTTTGTTTCGGAGGAGGGCAGCCAAACGACTCGTAGCCTCGGAAACATCGCGGCATTTCAAGAGATCGTCCGTTCCAAGGGCGCGCCCCCAAGTTGCAAGTTCGGATAAAAGCTCAGGTTTTTGACCAAGTGACGTCCACAGGATTTTGTCGGGGAACGCCTTTTGAATGTCGGGGTCGTGAGCAAGAGCAGCCGCCATGGTCGTCTTGCCGACACCCGGAAGCCCCCGGATCGCAGTCAGGACTTGAATACGGGCTGTGCCCTTGTCTTTGGGCAAAACACCCAGCCGGGATTTCAATTCGTCAAGGGCCTCATCACGGCCCACCACTAGGGGAGGCATCGGGGGTGCTAAACCAGGTTTCAATTTGAAGCTTCCAGGTGAAGCTCCACGCCTTGGCTCCTCGGCATCCTCCATTTCGGAACTAAGCAGGTCTCTGAAATTGGCAACGCAGAGCGCCTGAGCGATGTCCCTCAGTGTGCTCTCGTTGATCCGTTTGCCTGCTTCAGCATTCTCGACGGTCTTGACCCCACAGCCCACCTTTTCCGCCAAGAGCACCTGCGTCCAGCCTTTCGCTCGGCGCAACCGCGCGATCTCTTCGCCAAATGGTAGTACAGTTGGTTCTGGCATATTCCGTGCCTTTCCACCCGCAAGCATACGCAACGAGTCGCATCCCTACCAGCATTTTATCAAGAGGAGTAACCGTGATGCCAGGCGCGGTGGTGTGCATCGCGCAACAAGATAAAAACGTAAAAACAGTAAAAACAATCCATGAAAAAAACCATCGCAAAAAGCCATCAATTCAATGCCGATTGGCAACTCGCAACATCGAATTGGCCTGCGGTTCCGTGGCGCGGTGCTGCGGTAGTTACGGTCATTTTACTGATGGCCGTCGTGCTAGTTTGGGTTGCGTGCTCCGTAGTCGGCCCAATTGTGAGGATTGGCGAATATCACAGGACCGAACTGATCCGCGTCATTGAATGAGGGGGGCTTACGGGAGGCTTTGCGCACGGAAGCTGTTCGCCAAAGCGCACGGCCTCCCTTGCTTTTGTCGGTCCGACTCGGGTGTGCTGAATCGGTTTTTTCGCTCCGGCGAGCGAGCCTCACGAATGCTTCTCGTGCAGATCGGTTCCAAGGCAAAGGAGTCCCACAATTAGCTTGGAGGGACTGATTTAACCCAGAACTCGGTGCATCGGCACCTTCCCAAAACTCGTCACAGCCGTGTCTTTCGACTTTCGATTCCGAGGGCAGCGCGGAGAAAGGCTTTTAGCCGTGTTGAAAAACCTCTGGGCGCCCTCTTTAATTCATTAATGAGATGCCGCACGTCGCTCGAAAAAGGGTCATTTATGGATTCAAACACTTTCAGCGCAGCCTCAGCTTGGGCTACAGCTCTGTTATCGTTCATCTCTGCGTAAACAAGCGAAGAATTGTACAAAGCATTTCCTTCGCCACAGATGTCAGAACACTCCCTAACAATCTTCAACTGTCGTTCGTAGAATCCAATGGCCTTGTGATACTCCTTCAGGTAGTCGTATATAGATCCAAGGCCGCCGAGGCAACCAGCCTCCCCCCTCCGATCGCCGATATCGGCAAAAATCAATAAAGCCATTTCGAAGCACTTGATACACTTTTGTGCATTCCGAAGCGTGTAGTAGGCCGAGCCAAGATTCGCGAGATCCATTGCCTCACCACGTCGATATCCACACTCCCGGCGAATAATCAATGCTGCATCATAGCAACTAATGGCTTTTGAGACGTCTTGCAGCTTAAAATACGCCAAACCCAAATTACCAAGAATCACTGACTCGCGTCGCCGATCGCAAACCACACTGTTCAGATTCCGCGCCTTATCTAAAAAACCCATTGCCATTTTCGGCTGCTCTAAGGATAAATAAACACTTCCAAGGTTAATAAGACCGTCGCACCCATCATTCAGGCTGTCCGTTTCAAACGACATCAAGAAGCAGGCCTCGTGAAATTCGATTGCCTTTTGGTAGTCG
>Ga0206888_1018_pt2 | contig 19602 bp, 12 predicted proteins | sample Alteio_BWOrgHeat_90_FD_153258 | JGI IMG/M metagenome (GOLD analysis project Ga0206888, IMG submission 153258) | Enriched cells from forest soil in Barre Woods Harvard Forest LTER site, Petersham, Massachusetts, United States - Alteio_BWOrgHeat_Nextera4 ... | reverse complement strand
GATGTCGCGCTCAACGCGGCAAGGGCGAAGGGCGCGAGTTATGCCGATGTCCGGATCGGCCGCTACCGCAACCAATTCATCATCACAAGGGAAGACAGGGTGTTGAACACGGTGGATAACGAGTCCTATGGCATCGGGATCCGCGTGATAGCAGGAGGGAGCTGGGGATTTGCGGCGACCGATAAGATCGACAACGACGGGATCGCGAAGGCGGCGGAGCTGGCGGTATCTATTGCCCGGGAAAATGCCCGGCTTCAGCAGGAGCCGGTGCAGCTGGCGCCACAGAAGGGATATGGAGAGGTAAGCTGGAAGACGCCCATCGAGAAGAACGGGTTCGAAGTACCTATCAAGGAAAAGGCCGAACTTCTGCTAGCCGTGAATGCGGCGGCGATGAAAGGCGGAGCGAGTTTTGTCGACTCTGCGCTTTTTCTTGTCAATGAACAGAAATATTTTGCCTCCACGGATGGCTCTTATATCGACCAGGACATCCATCGCATCTGGCCGACCTTCACGGTGACCAGGACGGATGCGAAGACGGGGAAGTTCGAGACGCGGGATTCGCTTAGCGCGCCGCGGGGGATGGGGTATGAATATCTTATTCCGAGCCAGAAGGAAAAGATCAACGGGCTTACGACGCTCTACCGGGACCGGTATGACATGCTGGAAGACGCGCGGCTGGCCGCGGAGCAGGTGGAGCAGAAGCATACCGCCAAATCGGTGGAAGCAGGGAAGTATGACCTGGTGCTTGATCCCACCAATCTATGGCTGACGATCCATGAGTCCTGTGGCCATCCTACGGAACTGGACCGGGTGCTTGGCTATGAGGCGAATTTTGCGGGCACCAGTTTCCTGACACTGGACAAATGGGAGTCGAAAAAATTCAATTACGGGAGCAATCTCGTCAATATCGTTGCCGACAAAACACAGAAGGGTTCGCTGGGTGCGGTGGGTTATGATGATGAGGGTGTAGGGACAAAGGAGTGGGAGATCATCCGCAATGGCGTGCTGGTGAATTACCAGGCGATCCGCGACCAGGCGCATATCATCGGACTAAAGGAGTCGCAGGGATGTTGTTATTCCCAATCGTGGCGGGACGTTCAATTCCAGCGGATGGCCAATATTTCGCTCAGGCCGGGGAAGACGCCGCTGTCGCCGACGGAGTTGATCAGCAAGGTGGAGAAGGGGATCTATATCATCGGCGACAGCAGCTATTCCATCGATCAGCAGCGGTATAATTTCCAGTTCAGCGGTCAGCTGTTCTATGAGATCAAAGACGGGAAGATCGTGGGGATGTTGAAGGATGTCGCCTACCAGGCGAATACACAGGAGTTCTGGAATTCCTGTGCGGCGATCTGCGATGAGCGGGATTACCGGCTTGGCGGGTCGTTCTTTGATGGAAAGGGCCAACCGGAGCAAAGCAATGCGGTGTCGCATGGCGCAGCCACGACCCGCTTCAATGGGATCAATGTCATTAACACAGCAAGAAAGATCTGATATGCCATTACTAACACAGGATGAAGCAAGGACCTTATTGTCCAAGGTATTGAGTTATTCAAAAGCCGATGAATGTTCGGTGTCGATAGGCGGCGGGGACGGCGGGAATATCCGGTATGCCCGCAATTCGGTGTCGACCAGCGGAGCCATCAGCAGCATGCAGTTGCAGATAGCGTCTACTTTCGGGAAGAAGCAGGGGATCACCACGATCAACGAATATGACGATGCATCGCTGGAGAAGGCGGTGAGGCGGGCGGAGTCACTGGCGCAACTGGCGCCGGAGAATCCCGAATATATGCCATTGTTGGGACCGCAAACCTACCGTGAGCCGGCAAAGACCTTTATCCCGGAGACGGCGGCCATCACTACGAAGCTGCGGGCCGACCTGGCGGAAAAGAGTCTTGGCGTCGCGCGGGATGCCAAGGTTACCGCGGCTGGCTACCTGGAGAACAGCGCCAATTTCTCGGCCCTGATGAATTCACACGGGCTGTTTGCCTATAATACGGGGACCAGTGTGAACTTCTCCGTCACGATGCGGACCAATGACGGTACCGGCAGCGGTTATGCGTCGGGGGGATACAATGATATCAATGCCCTGGATGTGCCGGGGGATTCGAAGACAGCGGCCTGGAAGGCGGCGAAGAGTGGGGGCGCCAAGGCGATCGAGCCGGGTAAGTATACAGTCATCCTGGAGCCGGCGGCGGGGATCGTGTTGCTGGAGAACCTGTACGGGTCGCTGGATGCGCGCGGGGCGGATGAGGGCCGGAATTTTCTTAGTATGCCGGGGGGTAAGACGAGACTGGGGGAAAAACTGGTGGATGAGCAGGTGAATATTTATAGCGATCCGTGGAATGAACAATTGCCGACGGGGAATTATAATGGCGAGGGGCTTCCGCAGGAGAGGGTCTCGTGGATCGAGAAGGGAGTCGTAAAGAATCTTGTCTATTCGCGCTATTGGGCGCAGAAGAAGGGGGTGAAGCCGGTGCCCAACCCGGATGGGTTTATTATGACGGGGGGAAATGCTTCGCTGGATGACCTAATCAAGGGGACGGAGAAAGGGATCCTGGTGACGCGGCTTTGGTATATCCGGGCGGTGGATCCGCAGACGCTGTTGTTTACGGGGTTGACACGGGACGGGACGTTCTATATCGAGAATGGGGAGATCAAATACCCGGTGAAGAATTTCCGGTTCAATGAAAGTCCGATCATCATGCTGAATAACCTGGAGGCGTTGGGGAGGCCGGTGAGGACCATTAGTGGGGAAGGCGGAGGGTCGGCGTTGATCCCGCCGATGAAGGTGCGGGATTTTACGTTTACGTCGCTGAGCGATGCTATATAACGAAAAAACCCCCAAGGATTATTCAGGGGCTTTTCAAAGAGAAATGGATTTTAATTTTGCTTTCGTTGGACAATGAAAGCCATTGGTTTTTCTGGATTTTTATCGGTAGTTCATTGGTATTGGATAAGTCAAAAGTAGATCAGAAGGAGTTGTTAAAAAAGAGCAAAGACCCTCGATTTCTATCGTATTTTTACGATTCTAATCGATTTCTAACGCTATTTTTCGGGTATTCCCTATTAATTTAGGGCATCCGAAAATTCAAATCACGTGAAAAAATTCTTTTTTCTGTTGTCCGGCCTTTTCTATTTGCATTCTTCCCTTGCACAAACGCCCGACACTACCCTTTCTTCCGACAAGAATATCCGCAACAAGGTCCTGAGCGATATCCAGGACAACCTGGAACGGAAGACAAAAAACATCGACGAATCGTTAAATAACCTGGACCACAAGGTGGATAGTCTCGACCGGGAGATAGCCGCCTCGCGGGATGCCCGGGACAAGGCGGATAAGCTGCTGCAGCGGGTACAGGCGTTGGAGAAGAAACAGCAGGCCATCGAAGAGAATGAGCTTTATGTTTACCAGGCCAATTACCAGTCGGCGATCATCAACCTGGTCTCGATGGACAAGGAGATCAAGCCGCTGGTGCTTTTCAACGCCAGCAAGAGTTTTTTCTCCACCCTGAACGAGACGGCCAACCCGATGAATTACCCCGGTTATTCGGATTGGTATAAGAAGTTCTTCGAGTATATCCAGAAAGAAAAAGAACATGAGGCGTCCCTGGCCGTGCTGAGCGATATGGTGCAGGTAACGGGTAATATTACCGCCGCCACGCCGGTAGCGGGGCCGGTCTCGCAGGCCTTGTTCCTGGGGATCAATTCCTATATCAATTCGCTGGGCAGCAAGAAAAAGGAATTGCGGGACCAGAGTCAGAAGATGTTCCTGCTGACGGCTAAGCTAAGCCAGTTCAACTATGACAAGGACCTGGTGGAGCAACAATGGGAGATCGTCACTAAGGAGCTGGAGAAGCTGCAAATCCATTACGATACGATCCTCAACCAAAATCTCGCGCTGTTGCGCGTGCCGAAGCCCGCCTATGGTGCGCAGTTCAACCACGAGACGGATGCCGAGAAGCGGTACCAATTTCTGACGCAGCTGCGGAAGGATGCGTCGTCGCTGGTGACGGACCGGAAGACGGCGGATACCAAGAACTGGAAACAACCGATCTATTACGAGCTGATGGATGTGCAGTCGCTGAAGATCCGGTTTGGCGATCTGACCTTTGATATCCGGGGGATCCTGTCAAAATACAATGAGCTGATCTTTAAATACCGCAACGACCCCGAGATCGGGTTGAAGGTGCAGGCGCTGGAGGTGAAGCTGAATGCCTTGAACGATACCTTCGATGCGGCTTTTGATCCCAACGATTATATCAATTCTGCTACGCGGATGTATCTGGTGAATTAGCATGGGGCGTCCGGGCGGACGGTGGCTGTATCGAAAGCGGACGAGCGGTCGGCGAGGCGGCGGATTATAGGGCTGGTTTTTAGCAGGTTACGCATGTGGCATCTTTTTGGGGCGGATTGGAGGAATCAATCTGCTTTTTATGCTCCAAAACTATCTCAAACTTGCCTGGCGTAACCTGACCAAGAGCAAGACCTTCGGCTTTATCAACATCTTCGGGCTGGCGGCGGGAACGCTTTGCAGCCTGTATATTATCCTGTATGTACAGGATCAGTATAGCTATGACAAGCATTTTGCCGATGCGAAGGATCTCTACCGACTCACCACCATCTGGACGGTACAGGAAGACAAGGGCAACTGGGCGACCGTCACGGGGCCCGTCGCGCCGGCGATGAAGAAGGATTTTGGGGAAGTGGCGGACTATGCGCGGGTGGTTCCCACCATTGGGATCGACCATCATATCCTGCGGTATAAGGACAAATCTTTTTATGAAAAGGATGGCGTTTATGCCGATTCCAGCTTTTTTACTTTATTCAATTTTCATTTTGATCATGGGGACGCAAGGACTGCGTTGGGGGTACCTTATTCCATAGTGCTGATGAAGCCCATTGCCGATAAACTTTTCGGCGCGGAAGACCCGGTGGGTAAGGTGATCCAGATAGACGATGCGTTTGGAAAGCATGATTTTACGGTGGGCGGGGTCATCGACGAGAGCCTTGGCAAATCGCATATCCACGCGGATTACTTTATGTCGATGAACAGCGGCGGCTATGGCGGTTTTTTCGGCACCAACCATTCCTGGACCGGCAACAATGTCGTCATCTCCTATGTCAGGCTGCGGCCCAACACCGATGTGGCCGCCCTGGAAAAGAAGCTTCCCGCTTTCCTCAATAAATATGGGCAGAAGCAGTTGAAGGAGCAGGGGATGACCAAGGAGTTGCACCTGGAGCCGATAGGCGATATTCATACCACGCCGGGCTTCCGGGGGATCGAGCTGAGTCAGCCGGTGAGTCCCAAATTCCTTTCTATCCTCGTGCTGATCGCGGCGATGATCCAGGTGATCGCCTGTATCAATTTTATGAACCTGTCCACGGCGCGCGCCGCGAAAAGGGCAAAGGAAGTGGGGGTAAGAAAGGTGATCGGCGCCGGCAAGCACGACCTGATCCGGCAATTCCTTGGAGAATCTTTTCTCCTTTCACTGCTGGGGGTGTTTATTGCGATACCGGTGTTGGTATTGTTGTTACCGTCGTTTAATTCCATCACGGGGGCGGCCATCGGGCCGGGGATGCTGCTGCAGAGCAGGGTCTGGCTGGTGCTCGGCGGGCTAGTGGGTCTTACGGGGCTTATAGCGGGCAGTTATCCGGCCTTTTATCTTTCCGCCTTCCAGGCGATAAAGGTGATCAAGGGCAATTTTACCAACCAGGTGTCGGCGACGGGGATCCGCCGGGGGCTTGTCGTCTTTCAGTTCGTACTGTCAATTGTGCTGATAGCCGGGATCATTGTCATCTTCAGCCAGTTGAACTATATGAAGAACAAGGACCTGGGATATGACAAGGAGCAGAAGATGGCGTTTAGTTTTTATACCGATGATGCGGTGGCGAAGATCCCTGCATTTGTAAACGATCTGCGGGGACTGGCGGAGGTGAAGTCGGTGAGCAGGGCCAATAACTTTCCCGGGCAGATGGTGTTGTACGATCTGCATCTTTTTCTTGCCGGCGGGAATATCGCTACGGCACCCGACGCGAGCCTGATCTCGGCGGATGAACATTTTGTCCGGACGGCGGGGATCAAAATGGCCGGCGGGCGGGATTTCCGGGCGTATGACTCGGGACGGGTACTCATCAATGAATCGCTGGCCAGGAAGCTGGGGATCCGGCCGGAGAAGGCGGAGGGAGTGATCCTGCATTCGCAAACCGGGGATGGGAAGCCGCTGAGCTTTGAGGTTGCCGGGGTGATCAGGGATTATAATTTCAGCAGCCTGCATGAGGAGGTGAAACCGTTGGCGATCGCATATGACCCACAGCCGGGGGCGGAGGTGTTTATCAGTACTTCCAGTGCGAATTATCCGGCCCTGCTGGCCAAGATCGGCGCCATCTGGCGGGCCGAGATCCCCGAGGTTCCTTTTGAATATACTTTTTCGGATGAGGAGGCGCAGAAGCAGTATATGGCGGAGATAACGTTGTCGAAGATCATCGACTCCTTTACCCTGATGACCATCCTGATCTCGAGTCTTGGGCTTTTTGGGCTGGCGGCCTTTAGCGCCGAGCAGCGGATCAAGGAGATCGGGGTCCGGAAGGTGTTGGGGGCGAGCGTGCTCGATCTTACGACGCTGTTATCCCGCGACTTTTTTATCCTGGTGGGCATTGCGATCGTGATCGCGACGCCGATCGCCTGGTGGGCGATGAGCAGTTGGCTGGAAGCGTTTGCCTACCGGACGCCGTTGAGTTGGTGGATGTTTGCGCTGGCGGGGGCGGTGGCGTTGCTGATCGCGCTGGTGACGGTGAGTTCGCAGGCGGTGCGGGCGGCGATGGAGAATCCGGTGAGAAGTCTACGAAGTGAATAAAAAAGGCCCCGCTGACGCGGGGCTTTTCTTTAGCGGTGTTCGAGCAATTTAAAGAATTGGTCGAGTTGGGGGAGGATGACGATGCGGGTGCGGCGGTTGAGGGCGCGGCCGTCGGGAGTATCATTCGTCGCGACGGGCAGGTATTCCCCGCGACCGGCGGCGGCGATGTGGGAGGGTTGGAGGCCGTATTTGTTCTGGAGGATGCGGACGACGGCGGTGGCCCTTTTCACGCTGAGGTCCCAGTTGTCGAGCAGGTCGCCGTGCCGATAGGGTTTGTTATCGGTATGGCCTTCGACCATGAACTCGATGTCCGGCTGCGCCTTTAACACCTGCGCCACTTTACCCAATACTTCCTGGGCCCGGGCGGTGATAGCATACTTACCGCTGGCGAAGAGCAATTTATCCGAGATGTCGACATAGACGACGCCTTTATCCACTTTTATATTGATGTCCTGGTCGTTGAGGTTGCCGATGGCGCCTTTTAAGTTGTTAACGAGGGCCATATTGAGCGAATCCTTATGCGCCATGGCCGCCTGAAGGCTTTGGATGTAGGCATCCTTTGCACCGAGGTTATCGAGGGATTTGCGGATGCTCTGGGCCTGACTGCTGCTGATGACGGACATGTCTTCCAGCTGTTTGAGCGCCTGGGTATTATTTTCCTTTAAGAAATCGATCTGTTTTTGCAGGGCGGCGACCTTTGCGTCACAGTCCGACTTATCGCGGGTGAGCCCGGCGGTTTTGCCATTGCAGTTCTTAAGATCGTTTTGCAGGGCGCCGTAGGCGTTGTTGAGGCTATCGTATTTCGACTGTAACCCTTTGAACTTTTTACTGCTGACGCAGGAGAAGAGCATCAGCGGGATGAGACCGGCCAGTGCCATGTGCTTAATACGCATGTTTTTTTGTTTGATTGATTTGTCCTACAAGATTGGCCGAAAGGATTAGCGCGGGCTTAAAGGCGGATTAGAATTGGATTAGATTTTTGCGGCAGATGGCAGCATGATCGAGAAGGTGGAGCCTATGCCAAGGATGGAATTGACGCTGATGGTCCCCTTATGGAGCTGGAGGATCCGCCGGGACAGGGAGAGTCCGAGGCCAAAGCCGGGGATGCCGGCACCGTTATCCGTCCGGTAGAATGGCTGGAAGATATTCTCCCACTCCTCCTCCCCTATCCCCCGGCCTTTGTCTTCCACGGTGATGTGGACCTCTTTTGCGGCTACGGCCAGGCGGATGACGGCATGATGGTCGTTGGAGTATTTACAGGCGTTGGACACGATGTTGCGGATGGCGGTGAAGAGCAGTTCTTCGTTGCCAAAGACGAGGAGTTCTTCTTCGGCTTCCGGCAGACGGTCAAAATCAAGGGTGACGGAAAAAAGGGGGTCGACCTTTGTGATCTCCGCGGGCAGGCGAAGGAGGATCTCGTCGATGCGGAGGAGGTCGATCTCCAATCCGCCTGCCGTCCCGCTGGCCCGGGCGAATTCGAGGAGCGTCTGGGTCAGCTTGCTTAATTGCCGGGTGTCCTGGTAAACCGATGCGATGACCTGGCGGTATTCGTCGATGGTGCGCACCCGCTGGAGGGCGACTTCCAACTGGCTGGAGATGGAGGTCAGCGGGGTGGAGAGTTCGTGAGAGGCGTTGGCGATAAAGCGGCCCTGGATCTCGAAGCTTTCCTGGAGACGGTTCAGCAATTGGTTCAGGGTTCCGGAGAAGTAGTACCATTCGTCCCGGGGGTCGGTGGCGACGGATCGGATGCGGCGGGTGAGATTACGGGCGGAGATGTCGTTTACCTCGTCGGCGATGCGCTTTATCGGCGCCAGCAGGCTGATAGAGAAGAGATAGCCGCCGATGACCGAGATGAGGATGCCGCCGATAAAGCTGAGGGAAAGCACGAGCCGAAGATGACGGAGCTTTTCATTCCCGGCTTCGTCATAGGCCGCGGCGATGATGACCAGGGAGGCGTTGTCGTCGGTATAATAGAAGGCGATAGCGTCCTTTTTAGCCTGGGTAAAATAAATGTGATCGGTGGTTTTACGGGCTTTGTCGAGGATCGGCTTGTCGATGTGGAGGGTATCGGCAGGATTGTCGCTGTACCAATAAATGCGGATGTTGTTCCTGTCGTATGCCTGGACGACCTTATCCCGCATCGCTACCGAGGTGGAGGCGTCTATCTTGCGGATCAGCGCCTGGTCGAAGGCGGCGCCCTGGCCGAGGAGGTGACCGGTGGTGATGGCGCGGTTGGCGAGGCGGGTCTGGATATCCTTTACCCGGTTCGTGTAGGAGAAATAATAAACAGAGGCGCAGACGAGGGTGAGGATGGCTACCACGAGAAGGGTAAACAGGAGTGTTATCCGGGTGCGGACGGCCATCAGTTGGGGTGGGTTTTTAGGATATAGCCCATCCCGACATGGGTTTGGATCAGCTTGTGTTCGAAGTCTTTATCCACTTTGTTGCGGACATAGCTGATATAGACGTCGATGACATTTGTGTTGGTATTGAAGTCCACGTCCCAGACGTTGATGGCCAGGTCGGCGCGGGAGACGACGCGGTTCTTGTTGCGCATGAGGTATTCCAGCAGCTGGAATTCCTTTGCGGTGAGTTTTATTCGCCGCCCGGCGCGATGGACCTCCTTGTTGTCGAGGTTCATTTCGAGATCGGCGGCTTTTAACAGGTTGCCGACGGGAACGGTTTGTCCCGAGGTACGTTTCAGGAGGGCCCTGATCTTCAGCAGGAGCTCCCGGAATTCGAAGGGCTTTACGAGATAGTCGTCGGCGCCGGCATCGTAGCCTTCGATCTTGTCGTCGAGGGAGCTCATGGAGGTGAGCATGATGACGAGCATGTTCTTGTTGCGATAACGGATGGCTTTGCAGAGTTCGTAGCCATTCATCCCCGGCAGGTTGATGTCGAGGATGACGAGATCGAAGTTACGGGACAGCAAGAGTTGGTAGCCTATTTTGCCATCATAGGCGACTTCGACTTCAAAGCCGTTTTCTGCCAGGCCCATTTTCAGGGTATCGGCGATCTTGCGTTCGTCTTCGACGATGAATATTTTTCTGTCGTCCATGGATGCTGCAATTTACGTATTTGGCGGCAGCGGCCGGCCACTCTAATTCAATTCTAATCCCACTCTAATTATGTGTTAATGTTTGGGAGGTATTTTGGACAAAAATGGCAATCGCATTCAATACTATCCTTATCCCGGTGGATTTTTCGGTGAACACGGAGATTGCCGTGAGGAAAGCGGCGGGGTTAGCGTGCAAGGAAGAGACGATCCTGCACCTGTTGCATGTAGGGAAGCAGGAAGCGGAGAAGGAATTGGAGGAGTGGAAGGAGAAGATAATAGAAACTTATCCGGCGGTGCGGGTAAAGACGCATCTCCTGCAGGGGCATTCCATCCAAAAGATGATTATCGAGTGTGCAGGGTTTTTGAAACCCGACCTAATCGTCATAGGGAAAGGGAGGCCGCGACGGCGCTGGACCTTTTTCAAAGGGGTATCGCCGGATATTATTGCGAGGAAGAGCAATTGCCCGGTGCTGACGGTAAAGCCGGGTTCTGCCGACAGCAAGACGAAGGTTATCCTGGTCCCCATCCGGGGCTTTCTGCCTCAGCGGAAGTTGGAATGGGCGGTGTTGCTGGCTAAGAAATACCGGGCGCAGGTGCATCTGCTGGCCATCCAGGAGCGGCAGGAGACCAAGGATTGGGCGTTGTCACAGGTGTTCTTAAAGGCTTATCATCAATTGCGGGAGCATCTTCATCATCCCATTGAGTATTCTTCTACGGGAAAGCAGGGTACGGCGAAGGCGACCCTGAATTGCGCCGAGCTGATCATGGCCGATATGATCCTGGTGAATCCCGAGACGGAGAGCGGGGTATCCGGGTTTGTCGGTTACCGGCATATCAGTGATCTGTTGGGGAGGGATTCGAAGATCCAGGTGTTGGATTTAGAGCCGTACGACACGAAACAGGATTAGAGGGTGTTTCCATCACATTTTCGGTGCATTTTATCACATTTGGTCCCGGCGCCCCGGAATTTGCTCTATTCTTGTTCAAAAAACAAGATGGAGCTACGCAAGCATAATCCCACCCGGTGGCGCGAACATGAGCTTTTACTCGTCACGATCTATTGCTTACTGGGTATTGTCGGGTCCTGGTGGAAGATCTTCGAGTTCACGGGGCCCGAGTTGCGGGAGCGCTGGGCCTGGGGTTTTACTGAACATCATGCCCATTTCGATTTCTTTATCAATGTGCTGTTGCCGCAGACCGGCCTGCTGGTGGTTATCTACCTTTTCTATTTTTGGATGAACCTGTACATCCTGCCGCGGCTGGTGCAGACGGATGCGCCTGTGCCGGGCAGTTTCCGGCTGGCCTTTTCGCTACGCGGGCGGATCGATATCAGCGGATCGTCGGGCGAGACCCTGAAGCGGCTTATCTGGGGGGTGATGAATACGATCCTGCTTATTCTCCTGCTGGGCGTCGTCTGGGCCATCGTGATCTATTACAGGCAGCCGTATGAATTTTCGGAAATGGGCTGGACACCCATGGCTAATAAGGTGCTGGGGCTTGGCTGGAAGCGGTCTGCGGAGCTGGTGCTGCTTTATATCGGGTATGGCTTTATCCGGGAACTGAGTATCCGGCGGCTGATCGCCGACCCCAAACGAAATGCCTTTCGCATCCAGTTGGCGAACCAAATAGGCACTTATGTACTGATCTATTTTTCTCTTGGCTGCGTGCTTTACTTTTTCAACATCGTCGACGACTATACCTTCTATTGTGTCTTTTTTGGATTTGGTCCCACCGTGCTCCTGGCCGGGCTGATGAATATCTATTGGCTCTTCCCGATGAAGGGCGAAGGTTCTTTTTTTCGCAGGCCGATACTGCGGCGGTTGTTGGTCTCTACTTTTCTGTGGAGTATTCCCGCGCCTTTTTTTATTGCTGAAGAAAGCCATGAGCTGCCGCAGGCGGTTTTATCGGTATGGGTGGGGCTGTTGCTGGTGGTTACCCCGATAACCTGGCTTATCTTCCGGCTGCGCAAGGATAAGATCCTGCAATTGCGGGGGCTGCAGGAAGCGCTGGGGCAATCCGAGGCCGACCTGCAGTTTCTCCGGAACCAGATCAACCCGCATTTCCTCTTTAATGTGCTCAATACGCTGTATGGAACGGCTTTGCAGGAGCAGGCTTCCCGGACGGCGGGGGGGATCCAGCAGTTGGGGGATATGATGCGTTTTATGTTGCATGAAAATAACCAGGACCGGATCCCGATGAGCAAGGAGGTGGAATACCTGAAGAACTATATCGCGTTGCAGCAGTTGCGGACCGACTCGTCGCCTTCTATCCGGATAGAGACTTCAATAGACGATGCATTACCCGATGGGATGATCGCGCCGATGTTGCTGATCCCCTTTGTGGAGAATGCTTTTAAGCATGGGATCTCGCTGCGGGAGCCGTCGTGGATCAATATCCGGCTCAACGGGGAAGGGAAGCGGGTGCTCTTCGAGATCAGGAATAGCGTGCATGCGAAGAAGGGGGATGACCCTGAGAAAGAGAAGTCCGGTATCGGGTTGAAGAATGTGCTGCACCGGCTAAACCTGTTGTACCCGGGAAAGCATGCCTTTTTTATGAACCAGGATGACCGGGAGTTCTTTGTGCAATTGATGATCGAACCTTATATTTGAATCGTATGCTAAAAGCAATTGCCATAGATGACGAACCTATTGCGCTGGATGTGGTGAAGGCGCTGGCGGTGAAGGTCGGCTTTTTGGAGCTGGCAGGCGTCTATACCGACGCTTACGAGGCGATGAAGCGTCTCCAACAAGAGAAGATAGACCTGATCTTTTTGGATATCAAAATGCCGGATATTTCGGGGCTTGAGTTTCTCCGGAGCATCCCGCATCCGCCGATGGTGATCTTTACGACGGCCTACAGCGAGCATGCCGTACAGAGTTTTGAGCTGGATGCGATCGATTACCTGTTGAAGCCGTTTAGCCAGAGCCGGTTCCTGAAGGCCTGTAATAAAGCCTACGAGCTGTATGAGTTGAAGCGGAAGAGCGGGGTGACGCCGGCGCCGGACCATATTTTTGTCAAGAGCGGGTATGGGCAGGTACGATTACGGCTGGAGGAGATCCTGTATGTTCAGAGTACGGGGAATTACATGCAGTTTGTGCTGGGGGACGACAAGATCCTGTCGAGGCTGACCATGGCTGAGGCAGAGGCTTTGTTGCCATCGCCGGCCTTTATCCGGATCCACCGGAGCTATCTTGTAGCGAGCGGGAAGGTAGACCGGGTAGAACGGGAGTCGGTGTGGGTCGGGGACCGGGAATTGCCCATTGGGGCTGGTTATGCGCGGGAGATCGGGAAGATCACGGGAATGGGATAGCCCGGCCCCTATGAGGCACCGGGCATAGCTTAACAGGCCACGAGAAATGGGATTAATTATCTTTTACGAGGACTTTGTCCTGGTAGACTTCGATGACGCCGGAACGCTTGTCTGCCACCATCTTCTGGAAGATCTTGTTCACAACGCACTTGTTCATGAAGCGGGAAAGCCAATCAACTTCTTTTATCTGTTGGGGATCGATAAAATTGCCGGATTCGTCGATGAGTCGGATGCTGATGTTTTGGGGTAAATGGGCCCAAATCGAGTTTGAGTACAGGTTTAACATGGATCTAAGGATTTTTCGTTGGTAACGAATATAGCATAATAACTCCCGAATTGGGAAATTATTGTGCTATATTTTTTTTAATAATATTTTATTGGGCGGCGACGTCTTTCCGGTGGACGATGATCTCGGCGCGGCGGTTGAGCCAGGCCTGGTTGGGATCACTGTTGTCGGCGACCGGGTTGTCGCTGCCATAGGCTCTTGCCTTCATGAGTTCTGTGGGGACGCCACGGCTGTTCATGTAGTCCAGGACCATTTTCGCTCTTTGCCGGGACAGCATATTGTTGTATTGATCGGTACCCACAGAATCGGTATAGCCTTTAATCTCTACGGTAAATTCCGAGCTGCGCTTCAGGTGGCTGATGACCTTGTCGATGGCGCCGAACGCCTTTGAGTTGAGGCCGTATTCATTGAATTCGAAATAAACGATGAAATGGACCGTGGGCTTGCCGTCGAGGGAATCGATCTTGTAGTCCTCATCGGTGAAGTCGTCCAGGCCGAGGGATTTGAAGGGCCGTTTCCGCCGGCTGGTCGGGCTGCCGTCATCGTCATAGCCATCGCCGCCGCCACCACCACTGGCGCCCCGGCGTCTTCTGCCGTTGGCATAGCCACCGTTGTTGCCGTTGCCATTTCCGCCGCCGTTGCCGGCGATGGGGTTGCCATTGTCATCCAGCAATCCTTTGGCCTTCAGGATGGAGTCCAGGTTGATGGTGATATAGATGTTATTGGTCACGCTGCCGTTGCCGTTCTTATTGACCGTATCTTTTTTCTTTGCCTCGTCCTTGTCCTTGTTCCTTGGTGAATCGTTATCCTGGTCGAGTTGTTTTTGTTTTTTGCTTTTTATCGGGATATAGATGCCGAGGGTGTACATGGTTGTGCTGGCGACGTTCTTCGAAATGCTTTGGCCATAAGATACCTGTCCCATCACCATGATCTTGCGGGAGTTGAACTTGGCGCCGACGCCCATGGGCAGGGTCGGATAGGATTTATCGTTGATGATATCGTTGATCCCGATGGTGACATAGGGTTGAAGCCGGTAGGCCGGGCTTATCAGGTGATAATAGAGCGCTGCGTTGAGGAGGTTATAGGTTTTTGATGGTGTCTGGCTGATGAGGACGTCATTGCTGGTGGCGTGTCCGAAGCTGAGACCGAGGTCGGCGCTGATGGACAGGCGTTGGGTAAGGTTCTTATAGGCCGAAGCTGCGAACGAGGCGTTGCCACGTTGGAAGAACGGGAGGGTATTGGCGTCGCTGAGATAGCCCTTGCGATTCTTTTCGAGCATGGCGAAATCCTGGAACTGGAATTTTAGTAAGGGGGAGATGAACCAGCGACGGTCGAGTTCGCGTTTGGTCTCTTCGGCCCTGTCTTCGGCGGTGGTATCGCCGGAGTTGGATCTTGCTTCGGTCGCTTTGGTATCGGTCTTCGCTTCATCCGGTTTTGCGTCGGTTTTGGGATCGGTTTGTTTGCCATCCGCTTTTGACGGATCGGTGACGGTATCTTTATTGATGACCGTGACGGTAGTCGCGGCCGGATCAGAGGAACTTACTTTCGTGGTGATCCCCCGACCAGCGTTCTTCGTGGTGGCGTTGGCGGGCGTGGTGGCGCCTGCCGGTTTTGCCGGGGCGTCATCGGCCAGCGAGATCACCGAGTCCTTCGCGATGGTTGCGGAGTCGGGGCTATGGTACCGGAAAGAGGTATCCGGGGTATTGGGCGGAAGGGTATCCCTTGTAATTATCGCGTGCTGCGCTGTTTGTCCGGCCATTGTGAGGGCCAGCAGGGAGCAACCAATCAAACCAATCATTACCTTCTTCATTGGGGTTGTTTTTAAAAGTCCATCTTCAGCGCCAGCTCTATGCCGTTGCGGTCGATACCTGCCGCGCTGATAGTCGAAATATTTACATCGTATAATATTCCCATCGTTAGTTTCTGATAGCGTAATTCGACGTTGGGTACGAGGGCGTCGTTGTACCGATAGCCCAGGCCCAGGCCGACGGCTGCACCACCGGCGACGCCGGGGATGGCCTTGGTGTAGATGAGTTCGTAGTAGTGGCGGTAAGCGGGGCCTTCCCAGCTCATCGACATATAGAACCCTACTTCATCTTCTTCCTTTGTCGTGTATTTATAACCGCCCTGTACGCCGATGACCGGTTTCATGCGGGTGGAATCCGATTTGATCTTATAGGCATAGGGCTGGTTGACCTGCATGACGGAGCCGCCTACATACCATTTGTCGTTGCGGCCGTTGCTGAAGATGGAGAGCCCTGCGTTGAGATTGAAGTGGCCGTAGCTCCAGCCATTGGCCAGCCGGTCTGCGCTGGGGGCTCCTTCGATGGGTCCGTAGGCATCATACTGGTCACCAAAGGCATTGGCAACACCCGCGACGTTCAATTGGCTCTGGTAATATTCCGCCTGGAAGCCTGCGGCCAGATAGGTCTCGTGACCGCCGATGGGTACGGCGTAGGAGATGCCCATCATTCCGAGGCTGTTATTCAGGATACCGTCGTTGGTCTTATCCGAGGCGGCACCCGCGCTGAGGCTAAAGTAACCCGAATTCGGTTTGTCCTTGGCTTCCTTTGACAGGAGGGGCATCGAGAATTGTGCCGCGACGCTGTTGTAGGCTATCTGGCCGCCGTACTGGACGCTGCGATAATTCAGGTTGAGGGTATTCTGTTTGTCCGTCTTCAGGGATTGGTTATACCAGATCGTCATATCCTGTACCCTCGAGAAATTGATCTCCTGGCCGCGGGCGAGGCCCGTGAGACCGAGAAGGATCAATATGGTGAAAGTCTGCCTCATTATCTGGTTTTTAGGGTTGGGTTTTAACGTTTTCATGTTATCATCTTACAAGTGATACCATACCTCTTTGTACGATCTTTTTACCGTTGACATCGATGCCCTCCCCTATCCAGAGATAGGTCTCTACCGGTTGCGGTACGCCTCTGAAGGTTCCGTCCCAGCCCTGGTTGGGATCCTGGGTCGTGAAGATCAGGTTACCCCAGCGGTTATAGACGCTGAAGTAGTGGAAGGCGGAGATCCCTACGAGAATGGGTTTCAGGATGTCGTTGGTGCCATCATTGTTTGGCGTGAACACACGCGGAACATAGATATTGATCGGGGCGAAGTGTACTCGTGCCGGGCTGCCGAAGATGATGGGTTTACCATCGACGGTGGCGGTGATGAGTACGTCGCCGGGGGTTTTGCTGGTCAGGTAGACGATCGCTTCGCCGTTGTTATCTGTCAGCACGGTATTCGGGGTGCTGAAGGTGGCAGAGCCGCTGTCGATAGAGAAGACGATGGTCCTGTCCGAGATGGGGTTGCCATTCTGGTCTACGATATGCGCTTTCACCTCGGTGGAGCTTTGGCCGTCGGCCAGGGCTTCGTAGATGATCACGACCAGTTTCGTCTCGGGGTTCGTGACATCCGGGGCGTTGACGAAGGTGATCTCGTCCGGGGTGCCCGTGATGGCCGTTCCGCCGATGTAGGCGCCGATGTTGACCGTACCCGCGACGGTATTCGAGATCCCGATGGTGGCGACGCCGTTAGCGTCGGTGGTGACGGTGACATTCTCCATGAATGTCGCGGTCGTGCCGGCCGTGCCGCCAGCTTCAATGGTGAAGGTGACGGTGGTATTGGCTACGGGGTTACCATTGACATCTGTGATGAAGGCCTTGACGCTGTCTGTACTTTTGCCGTCGGCGACGTTGTTATCGACGATGGTTGTCAGGAGCGTTTTCCCGCCGGTGGGGGATGGCGGTCCGGCGACGAACGTGATGTTTGCCGGGCTGCCGTTGACGATGGGTGTACCGTTGACCGTTGCGGTGAGGGTTACCGTGCCCGCTTTGGTATTCGTGATATTGATCGCATAGTCACCGTTGCCGAGATAGGTCACGGTGCCGAGAACGGCTGTTGACTGCACCGATCCCCCGCTGGTGGCGAAGACGACGGTCTCCCCTGCGAGTGGGGTGCCGCCGGCATCCACAATATGGGCATGGATCACATCCGGGGTCGAACCGTTGGCGATCGAGCCGCTGATGTCCACGATGATCGCTGTTGCCGGGTTGGAAACCGAGGGGGTGCCCGGATTGAAGGTGACGGTAGCCGGGCTGCCATTTGTGATCGGCGTGCCGAAGACCGTAGCCGTGAAGATTACGGTTCCCGGTTGGCTGTTCTTGATCGTAATGGTATAGTTGCCGTTGCCGTCAGGTACCACGCTGCTGACCACAGCCGTTGCCTGGGCTGTACCTCCTGTGGGCGTAAAGACTACGGTTGCTCCGTTGACTGCCGAGCCGTCGGCTGCTGCGAGATGAACGTGCATGACCGTCGTCGTGTTCCCGTCGTCCGGAGCCGAGGGAATGTCTACCACGATGGCCGTGAGCGGATTGCCGGTGGATGGCAGTGAAGATATAAAGGCGACCTGGGCCGGGCTGCCGTTGATAATTGCAATGGCGTTTGCGGTGGCGGTAAGATCTACCGTGCCGGCGACCAAATTGGTTATGTTGATGGAATAGTCTCCATTGCCAAGGTTGGTAACCGGACCGAGAACGGCGGTACCGAAGGCGGTGCCACCGCTGATGGAGAAGACGATCGTGGCATTGGTGATGGCGGTGCCGCTGGCATCTACTACATGCGCATGGACGGTGGTTATGCTGCCATCTGCCGGAGCGGCGGGTACGTCTACGATCAGTTTTGTCAGCGGGTTGGTCGGGTCGGGCGCCGAAGTCACGAAGGTGACGGTGGCCGGGCTGCCGTTGGTGATGGGCAGGCCGTTGGCGGTGGCCGTAAAGGTGACTGTTCCCGGTTGCGTATTCTTGATCGTGATGGTATAGTCTCCATTGCCGGCGTTGAACACGCTGGTGATCGCGGCTGTCCCGAGGGCTGTACCGCCTGTCGGCGTAAAGACGACGGTAGCATTGTTTACCGTGTTGCCATTGGCGTCGACCAGGTGGGCCCGGATGACAGTGGCCGTCGACCCGTTGTCCGGTGCTGTGGGCACATCGACGATGAGGGCCGTGAGCGGGTTGGTCGGGTCCGGTGTCGTCGCTACGAAGGTTACTACGGCCGGGCTACCATTGATGATGCCGATGCCGTCCGCGGTTGCCGTGAAGGAAACCGAGCCCGATTTGGTATTGGTGATGGTGATGGTATAATCTCCATTGCCATTGTTGGTTACGCTGCTGACCACGGCTGTTGCCTGCGCCGTACCCCCGTTGATGGTGAAGACGACGTTGGCGGTGAGATCGTCCGACCCGTCGGCTGCCTTGACATGGGCGTGGATCACGTCCTGATCGGTGCCGTTGGGTTGCAGGCCGGTGATATCTACGACGAGTTTGGTCGCCGGGTTGGTCGGATCGGGAGCCGATGGCGAGAAGGTGACCGTGGCCGGGCTGCCGTTGGTGATGGGCAGGCCGTTGGCGGTAGCCGTAAAGGTGACTGTTCCCGCATTCAGGTTCGTAATCGTGATCGTATAGTTGCCGTTGCCGTCCGATGTCACACCGCTGACGACCGCTGTGGCCAGGGCTGTTCCTCCGGTGGGTGTGAAGACGACCGTGGCGCTGTTAACCGTGTTGCCGTTGGCATCTACGAGGTGTGCATGGATGACGGCCGGTGTTGCGCCATTATTGGGAGCAACGGGTACGTCGACGATGAGGGCCGTGGCCGGGTTGGTTGGATCCGGGGTTACTGCTACGAAGGTGGCGGTGGCCGGGCTACCGTTGGTGATGGTGACGCCGTTAGCTGTGGCGGTGAAGTCCACTGTTCCCGACTTCGTATTGGTGATCGTGATCTGGTAGTCGCCGCCGCCCAGGTCTACTACGCTGCTGACGACTGCGGTTGCCTGGGCAGAGCCGCCTGCCGGAGTGAAGACGACCGTAGCGCCCGTGATGGGGTTGCCGCCGCCGTCCACGACATGGGCGTGGATCACGTCCTGGCTCACGCCGTCGGGCGCCTGGTTGGTAATGTCAACGATAAGCGCCGTCGCCGGGTTTGCCGGGTTTGGCGGTGTATTCGTAAAGGTGACGATCCCCGGGCTGCCGTTGGGAATATTCAGACCGTTGACGGTAGCCGTAAAGTTGACCGTCCCGGGTTTGGTATTGGT
>Ga0206888_1130_pt1 | contig 19723 bp, 18 predicted proteins | sample Alteio_BWOrgHeat_90_FD_153258 | JGI IMG/M metagenome (GOLD analysis project Ga0206888, IMG submission 153258) | Enriched cells from forest soil in Barre Woods Harvard Forest LTER site, Petersham, Massachusetts, United States - Alteio_BWOrgHeat_Nextera4 ... | reverse complement strand
AGTTTCCCATCCCGGTAACCTCTGAACTCCTGCTCGAAGGAAACCGTTCCATATAAATTTCCATCCGGCCCGAGCTTAAGATCGTTTACATACTGCACATGCGTCCACCTTACCTCGATGCGGTCATATTGGATCTGCTTTACTTTCTTCAGATAGTCTCTGATCTTTAGGCGCAGGACAGAGTTGCGGTTGTTGGAGGAAACCTCTATCATCGCCTCCTCGTTGACAAAAAGGGTGACGGCCTGGTTCACCGCCTTGTCCAGTTGTTCATAACTCGCCGTCTTGTCGCAAAGGATCTTCAGGTAGTCCGTAAACTGCGCCGTCTTCTTCGCTGCCTTGTCTTCGAATTCTTTACGGGGCACATCCCCCAGCAACGCGGTGATCCGGGTCTTTTTCGCGCTGTCGCCATCATCGCCGAAGGTGGCTCCGCTTCCACCCGACGGTAGAACGGCCGCCAGGCCCGTCGGGGTATTCGCGCCCGGGGCCGCCACCGGGTGAGCCGCACTCGCTGCAGTATCGCCGGTAGTCGCGTTGCCGGCTGCTGGTTCGTTACTGGCAACAAGATCGGTGCCGATGCCCAGGTTTAGCGGTGTTCGCTGACAGGTGCCCAGCACCTGCGCTGCCTGGTCCATAGGGCCAAACAGCTTCGAAGTGCCATCGGTATAAATAATGGCCGCGACATCTTTCTTAGCCATCCGCCCGTTATCCCCCCAGTAAATATATTCATCGTCTTCCCGTATTACTTTCTCTTCCAGCAAAGTGTGCTGTAGGGTGAAGACCTGGTCCTTTGTCCGGATATGTGTGCCCGGCAAAAAGAAGCGGTTCAGAAAACTTCGGATGCTGGGATTGGTGCTGTCCATCTGGGAGGGAACAAGATATCCCCCATCGGAATTGAACAGGATGAGGATTCTGTTCAGCGGTAATAATAAAGGCTGGTCAGGTTTACCATCCAGGGTGTACCTGACTGTGCTCAAGGAGATATCCGCCACCTTTCCAAGGCGTACCTCGTTTTCCAGGCAGATCTTATCCTGCGCACGAAGGGGTTGGGAAATGAGAAAGCATACCCAGGCTGCTGTTAGCGACTTTAAGCAGATCATAATCGAACAATAATTTGGAATTACCGGGCACAGAGATAAGCGGGATACGAATGGCCGGATGGTGTAAGCTTCAAGGATTGGAATTTTGATTACGGCTTGACTCAGGGGGGACTGGAAAGGTAGCAGGAAAAGCTGATATAGCTAAGTTTTAAATGATAATTTATTCTACCATAATAGTGGTATATGAACAGTGGTAGATCGCAAAACTCAATTTAATTGTATTTTGTCCGCGAAATTTTACTACATGCTTTCGCTTAACAGACCGTTCGTTTTTATTCTATGCGCCCTGTTTTTTGGTTGTCATCTCCCCATTTCCCATGAAAAAGCGCACACCGCCGGGGACCTTTTAAAAAAGAAAGAATATTTTCGTCTGCGCACACTCCTGGAAATCAACCCCGATGGCTGCCTGACTCCTCCACCGCCCATCTCCTGCGACTCCGACGGGACAACGATTTCAAAACCTTTCAATACGCAGATGCCTGGGCCACCGACGACTTGCTCTTAGGCCGTTATCGCCTCACGCTGGACAGCGGCTCCGCCGACGATATCCGCAATAACGCGCTCATCGACAGCGGTCTGGCAACCGTACCGGCGCAGAAGGTCACTATTTCCCGCAGCACGGTGATCCCTTTTCAACGGGATAAGGTCGGCCTCATAGAGATCCCTGCCCGCATTCGCGATTCTCCCGTCGCCTCGATCTTTGATACCCGGGCCAATATTTCGAGTATCACGGCGACTTATGCCAAAAAATTAGGTATCCATCTGCTGGGTGTCACCTATAAAGAAGGCAGCGGCGCCACCGGTAATACCTTTTTCGGATGAACATCATCATCGGCTATCCCGTCATCGCCCAACTGCGCGAAGTGCATATCCGGAAAAGCGGCTCCCTTCTTATCCCTGTCAAACCCACAACAAGTGATCTTCACAATCTCGCGATGGACGAGCTCGATCCACTCATATTATTTTCAGCGGTATGAAGCGGATGTCCGCGATATCATGGCTCCTTTCGATGAACTTATCCTCAACTTCGAATCAATGTATATCGATTGCCGGTAAGACAATTATTTTTAAATTACGGTGAAATTCTTCGTTGATGAATGCAATAAGCAAAGCTCTTTCGATCCTGGCGATGGCCGCCTTCATCCATCAAACCGCATTCCCCCAGTCTTCTCCGTTGCCCCGTTACCCCGTCGACAAGAAACTCGAAGCCCGGCTCCGCCCCCTCATCGACACCTTCCACGGCGTTGCCGGCATCTACGTTCGCAACCTGCGCACCGGCAAGGAAGTGGCGATCAATGCCGATACGATCTTTCCCACCGCCAGCATCATCAAATTGCCCATCCTCGTCGGCATCTTCGACAAGATCTCGCAGGGGGCGTATACCTATGAGCAACCGCTGGTCTACCGCGACTCCATGGCAAAAAAAGGTTCCGGGCTCATGCAGTTCTTCAAGGACAGCGTGACCACCGACCTACGTACCGCCATCAGTCTCATGATCACCAACAGCGACAACACCACCGCCGTCTGGTGTGAAAGGCTTGCCGGCGGCGGCCTGGTGATCAATAGCTGGCTCCAGTCCCATGGCTTTCCCGATACCCGGCTCAACAATCGGACACCCGGGCGCGAGGCCAACCGGCAACTCTATGGCTGGGGACAAACCACCCCGCGGGAGATGGCCCGGCTCGTGACCATGATCCGCAATGGCGAGGTCATCAATCCCGATGTCAGTCAGAATATGTATCGGCTCATGACCCATATTTTCTATGACGACTATGCGCTGTCCGTCATCCCGCCCTATGTGCAGGCCGCAGCCAAACAGGGGATGGTCGACGATTCCCGCAGCGAGGTCGTCCTCGTCAATGCCCCCCACGGCGACTACGTCTTTTATGTGGCTACAAAGAATAACAAGGACCAGCGTTGGGTCGCCGATAATGAAGCCTGGCAGTTGGCCCGCAGGGTCTCCGCGTTGCTTTGGGGATACTTCGAACCGCATTCACCCTACACGGCGCTTCCGCATATGTAAAATCGTATCAGTTTTCCCGACTTTTGTGCAAACACCCCGGCCCCGCGCGGTGATACCTTTGATCCATAAATCAGAACAAAAAATGGAAAAAGTAATCTTCATCACCGGAGCTTCCCGCGGCTTCGGGAAATTATGGGCAGAAGCCTTTTTAAAACGCGGCGACAAAGTAGCGGCTACCGCCCGCAACCCCGAGACCCTCGCCGATCTCAAAAAACAATATGGCAGCGCCCTCCTCCCCCTTCAACTGGATGTTACCAGCAGGGACGCCAGTTTTGCGGCAATCGCAAAAGCAAAGCAACATTTTGGCCGGATAGATGTTGTTATCAATAACGCCGGCTACGGACTCTTCGGCGCCATCGAAGAGACGACCGAAAAAGAAGCTCGGGACCAAATGGAGGCAAACTTCTTTGGTCTCTTATGGGTGACCCAGGCGGCCCTTCCCATCATGCGGGCACAGGGGAGCGGACATATTATACAGCTGTCCAGTATGTTGGGTGTGGTCACCCTTCCTGTTTTGGGGATCTACAACGCATCGAAATTTGCAGTCGAAGGCCTGAGCGAAACCCTGGCCACCGAGGTAAAAGGCTTTGGGATCAATGTGACCCTCGTGGAACCCAATGGCTTTGCCACTGACTGGAGCGGCGCTTCAGCCATCCAAACCACTCCCATGAACGAATACGAGCCGGTGAAGGCATCCTTCAGGGCCACTGCCAGCGAAGACATCTGGGGTGTTCCCGCGGCAACCACCGAAGCCATCCTGAAATTGGTCGACAGCCCTACACCTCCTCTGAGGCTCTTTTTGGGCAAGATCGCCTTACCTTTTGCCAAACAAGTGTACACTCAACGGCTGTCCACCTGGGAAGACTGGAACGGAGTAGCGACGGCTGCTCATGGAAAATAACGCGTAACTTTCGGCGACCCTGTACTTTCTAAAGATCATAATATGAAACACTATAAAACCCTCCGATCCCTGTTGGTCGAAAATGGCTGGCCGGCGCCCGAACATCCGTTGCTCAGCGTTACGCGGTGTAGCAAGTTCTGCCCATTGGGTGATCGGGAGTTTACCAGTGATTACTATATGATCGGGTTTAAAAAGATAAAATCCGGGTTCATCCGCTACGGGCGAACAAAATATGACCATGAGAACGGCTCTATGTCGTTTTGCAGTCCGCGGCAGTTGCTTGAATTCCGGGATCTCGAGATAGAAGAGGATGGCTTTGTCATCTTCTTTCACGAAGACTACTTAAGTGGCCATCCTCTTCATTCGGAGATAAAAAAATATGGGTTCTTTGATTATGAGTCCAATGAGGCCCTGCATCTTTCCCCAAAGGAAGAGCAGACCATCTGGGGGCTGTATGATAAGATCGAAGCCGAATATACCACCAACCCCGACGAGTACAGCCGCGAGATCATCCTCACGCACATCGACTCCGTGCTCAAATATGCCCAGCGGTTCTATCGCCGGCAGTTCTTGAACCGGACGATCCTGTCCGACTATACCGTCTCGAAGTTCAATGAAAGCCTGGCCGCCTGGTTCAAGGACGGTTTTCCCGAAACGAAAGGGCTTCCGACCGTCAACGGGATGGCTTCGTCGCTTCATCTTTCTCCGCGGTATCTCAGCGATCTGCTGAAGGAAGAAACCGGCAAGACCGCCATCGAGCTCATCCATATCTTTCTCATTTCCGAGGCAAAGAACCTCATCAAGAGCTCCGATAATACCATCTCCGAAACGGCATATAAATTAGGTTTTGAGAACCTGCCTTATTTTTCCCGGTTGTTCAAAAAGGAGGTCGGCCTCAGCCCCAACCAATTCAAAAAGCAGGTGGTCAACTAGGTCCTCTGCCGGCCCCGCTGTCCTCGCAAAAAATCGGTATCTTGGCCCCCTTAAATGACCATCTTGAATACCGACATCTCATTGGATCTGAACGAACGCCACAGCGTGGGCATCCGTATCTGGCATTGGACCTTCTTCATCGTGCTCACGGCTTCCCTTATCACCGTCGGCCTCGCCTCCACCGTATTCCGGACCCGCAACAACATCGATCTCGTGCAGTCCCAACTGCGCCAAAAAGGGGTCATCGTCGATAAGGACCAGGCACGCGCCGTCGCGCACGAGTTCAGCGACAAATTATGGGGGCTCCATACCTGGCTAGGGTACATACTCTGTTTTTTCTTAGTGGCCCGGCTTATCCTTGAGATCGTCCAGCCCGGGGAAGAAAAGCTGCGCCATCGGATAAAGGCCGCGCTTGCCTTCCGCCCCACGACGCCCGGGCAGCAGGGCGAACAACAGCATTACCTCCTGGTCAAGCGCGGGTATCTCGTATTTTATGCGAGTATTGCCGTCATGGCGTTGACCGGTCTCATCCTGGCATTCGAAGATGTGCCCGTCTTCCGGGAGTGGCGCGCACCCGTAAAGCAAATACACGGTTTCGTACAATATTTTATCTACGGATATGTGCTCCTGCATCTGGCTGGCGCGATCCGTGCCGATCTTGGCCGTTATCCGGGGGTCGTTTCCGGAATGATCCATGGGAGGAAAAGGCGTTAACTTGAAAAAGTTGCATGCGATAGCGACGGTTCTCTTTCTGCTACTCTGCGGCCGGGCCGCGGCCCAGGTGGAGATTACCGGAACAGTATTTGACAAATCCCAGCTCTTCGCTATGCCCGGCGTCAGCGTCCTTAGTAATTCCGGCATCGGTACCTCTACCGATTCAGCCGGTCACTATCGGGTAAGACTGCCGCTCACCGATTCGATCTTTTTTTCTTACCTGGGCAGGCACACGGCCAAGATAGCGGTAAAGCGCATAGCCGTCGGTTATCCGCTGGACATGAGCCTCGACGTGCATATCGACAGCCTTCCGCTGGTGGTAGTGCGGCCAAAGGCTTACCGGTATGATTCCCTCGAGAACCGGGATGAATACCGCAAGGTGTTCGAATATGCGCCCGACTATGTCGTCGGCGGCTCCGGGGGCGGGGTAGGGCTCAATCTCGATATGCTCTTCGGCGCCAAAAAGAACCGCCAGATGCTGTCATTACAGCGGCGGCTGATCGAAGAGGAGCAGGACAAGTATGTCGACTATCGGTTCAACCGCACCCTGGTCAAAAAGATCACCGGCATCCAGCGCCCCGCGCTGGAGACTTTTATGCGCCTCTACCGGCCGACCTATGATTTTATCCGCAACTGCGAGAACGATTATGAGTTCTATAAATACATCAAGGACTGCGGCCTTCGCTTCCAGCAGGAACGGCGGCTCAATCTTCCCCTCGATCATCCCCATCCCATAGAGAATTAGTATTTTTGACGGCTATAAAACATCCTATCGTATGCAAATAATCCAGAGTATCCAAAACAGGATCCACGTGATCAGGGGCGAGAGAGTGTTGTTAGACAGGGACTTAGCCGCCCTCTACGGGACCGAGACCAAGGCCCTCAACCTGGCCGTGAAGCGCAATATCCAACGGTTTCCTCAGGATTTCATGTTCCAGCTCACGGCCGAAGAATGGGAATCTTTAAGGTTGCAAAATGAAACCTTAGAAAAGAGCGATCCTGTAAGGTTGCAATCTGAAACCTTAAACACCGGCCGCGGCCGCCACACCAAGTACCTCCCCTATGTCTTTACAGAACAAGGAGTTGCGATGCTAAGCGGCGTTGTAAACTCCGAGAAGGCCATCAATATGAACATCGCCATAATGCGCGCATTTGTCGAGGTCCGGCGGATCATTTACCAGCAAAACGACGGCAAACTCCAGCTCCAGGAGATAAAGGACCGGCTCGGCGAACACGATGTCCAACTGAACCAGATCTATGATGCGATGGAGAATCTGCTCGATGAGAAGGCTGCACAGCGTAAGTTCGAGGACCGTGAAAGGATCGGGTTTAAACAACGGGGAATATAACCCCTTCAATTCCAATGCCCCCTACCTTTCCCTAAATAAATAACTATAATAACCTAATTGGAAACCAGCACTTTGTAAATCTCCCCACTCCCAGGAGGTACGATTTTCCCCTTATAAGCGTTTATATAGGGTCCGAAATCCGTAATCCACATACCCTAACCCGAAAACGTTTCTATGCTCAAGCACATAGACTATCTGTACTTTAATATCTATAACTATTTCTATAGGTTAAGTACATACCGACAAAGTATCAACTTCCGCACCCAGGCCATGTACCTGTTCTCCCTTGGCTCCGGCGGCTGGTTGCTCTTGTTCGAATCCATCTATCTACATTTTATCAAACACACCCGGTTCACATCACCCATGCAATCCATGGTATTTGCCACCTCCATCTATGTCCTGACGGCTGCCTTGTTTCATTACATCTTCATCGTAAAAGACCGTGACCAGAAGATCTTTGGGAAATATGAAGACCTGGCGGAAGGGAACCCAAAGCAGAAACGCCATTTGCTGATCTCCTTCGGCGTCCTCGCATTTCCTTATGTGGTCCTCGCCGGTTTCGCCCTGTGCTTTCCGAGACTGCATTAAGTAATCATGACCTCTGACGATTAAGTGCTATACTTTAGCTGATTCATTTTAGCAAGGAGAGGAAAGAAATTCCCTCATAACTTCCCATGGGCGGCAAAATAGCCGCCCATTTAACGTTAAAAAACCTTTCATATGAAAAAGCAGCACTACGCGCTGGCCCTCGTGGCCATCATGGGCATTACCGCCTGCTCCAAAATGAGCAATTTCAACGACACTCAAAAGAACGATCCCTCTACTACCGCCGTCACGGCTACCGCCCTCGTCCATCCCGCGGCAGCCCTCGCCCTTCCCACCCCGCCAAACAACAAGATCGCCTACTATGCCTTCGACGCAACTCCCACCGGCAGCCCTGTCGTCAACCTGCCTCTCACCAACTTCGCCAATGCCGCCAATGAAGTAGTCCTCTTCGAAGGCACCGCCTGGGAAATGGCCGACTCCGTGCATTATGGCAGCAGCAGCGCCTATATCCTCACCGTAAACCCCCACTATCATTCCTATCATTCGATCATCGCCGATGTCCGGACCTTACAGGCCCGCGGGGTGAAAGTGTTGATGAATGTCGATGACGCCACTTCCTGGAACACGACAACTCCTTTCACCACCTGGAATGGCACCGGCCTCACCTATACCCAGTTCGCCGCCTTTGTAAAAGCCTGTGTCATCGACTCGCTGCATTTCGACGGGATCGCTCTCGATGTCGAACACCTCGGCAGTACACCGGCCAATACCAATTACACGAATCTGATAAAGGCTTTCGGATCTTACTTCGGGCCGTTATCCGCCAACAGCACCACCACGGTCTATACCGCGGCTATTTATGATGGCGCCCAGGCCGGCTTTGCCATCGGGCAGTCTACCAGCGTGGCGAAATACCTCAACTTCGTAGAAGACCAGGGGTATTTCGAGAACAACACCACCCGTTTCAACCGCTGGGCTACGCACATCGGCGACTCAAAGACGATGATCGGCGTCTCCAAGCAATACAATAGCCTGAGCAATGCCACCACAGCCGCGGCCTTCGAGCCTACCGGCGGTACAAAGGCCGGGATCATGGTCTTTGCGGGCAACGTGGATTCTTCGTATACCAATACCATCTTCCGGGCCGTGAGATAGCCGGATTGTAATATCTTTCGGGAAATAATCATCTCCGATGGAAAAGAGAAAGGTATTCCCCGACAGCATCTCTCCCTTGCAGGGGCAGCCCGGCAAACCCGCCGACCCGTCCCTGCAATTGCCTCTTCTTTTCTCTCTTTCCATTCCCGCCGGCGCACAAAAGGAATTGGAGGAAAAGGTCGCGGCAGGGAAGGTGATCACCCCTGCGGAACTAAAAACGAAATACGGCCCCGACCCCACGGAGGTAAACCGCCTCGTCGATTGGCTGAAGGGGCAGGGCTTTGTCATCACCGGCATCTCTCCCAACGGCACGGGCGTATATGCCAGCGCCGGCGTTGCCGCCATCGGGAAGAGCTTGCAGGTGGAAATGACCACCGTTACAAAGGAAGGAGTCTCCTGGCCCGCGGCAACGAGCGCCCCAAGCCTTCCCGCCGACATCGGGCGACCCGTCCATGCCATCATTGGACTGCAACCTTATCGACAGGCCCACAAACACCGCCAGTTGCCGTCACCCCTGCCGGCCGGAGCCCAACCCTTTGTTCCTCCATACCGGATAGCCGATATCCTGAAAGCCTATAACGCAGATAACCTAAACCTCACCGGCAAGGGCCAGACCATCGGCATCCTCATCGACACCGCACCTCTCGACACTGATCTCGCCGCCTTCTGGCAAAAGAATAACCTCACCGTGGATCCAAAACAGATCACGGTCATCAACGTAAAAGGTCAGCCGCTGCCGCCACCCGATGGCGAAGAAACAATGGACACCCAATGGGCCAGCGGCATCGCACCCGGCGCCGACATCCGCATCTATGCCGCCGGCTCGCTTCATTTTGTCGATCTCGACAAGGGCCTCGACGCCATCCTCGCCGATGCCGTCAACTTCCCCGGTATGCGCCAGGTGTCCATCAGCATCGGTCTTGGCGAAACGTATATTGGCGGCCCCGATGGCCAGGTGGCCGCGGAGCACCAGAAATTTCTGCGTCTCGCTGCGCTGGGCGTCAACGTCTTTGCCTCCTCTGGTGACGCCGGCTCCAACCCGGACCTCAGCGCGCATAACCCCGGCGGCGCGCTGCAGGCGGAATACGCCGCATCCGACCCCAGCGTCATCGGCGTCGGCGGAACAAGCCTGCGACTGGCGGCGGACGGCAGCATCTCGGAAGAGACCGGCTGGTCCTCCGGCGGCGGCGGCAAGAGCATCCTCTTCCCAAGACCCGACTGGCAAAAAGGAAATGGCGTACCCGCAGGTACCGAAAGGTTGATCCCTGATGTAAGCCTCGCCGCGGACCCCAATCTCGGGGCAAATATTATCCTGAATGGAAAAGACCAGCAGGTGGGTGGAACGAGTTGGAGCGCTCCCGCCTGGGCCGCCTTCTGCGCCCTGATCAACGAAGCAAGAAGCAATGCCGGGAAACCCGCATTGCCCTTTCTGAACCCGCTTATCTATCCGTTACTCGGTACTCCCGCCTTCCGCGATATCACCAGCGGCAGCAACGGCGCTTATACCGCATCGCCCGGTTACGATCTGGTGACAGGCATCGGTGTCCCCAATGTTGCCGCCCTCATCACGGCCCTGAACAACAGCTAACCGGCTTTTCGTACCAACTCATACAACTCCTCGCTCAACCACCGCGCGACAGGTCCCACGGCGCCATCGCCCACCGGCAGCCCATCGATCTGCGTCGCCGGCAGGATATGTTTTGTCGTACTCGTGATAAATGCTTCCTTCGCCGACCGCAATTCTTCCAGCCGCAGCTCTCGTACTTCCACCCGAAGCCGGGCGCCGGCCGCTTCCAGGATCTTCATCCGCGTAATGCCTTTTAGGATATCTCTCGCCGGCGTCACCAGCACACCCTCGGCCGTAACGATAAAGAAGTTGGACCGCGGGCATTCCGCAACAACCCCATTCCAGTGATACAGTACATCATCCGCCGCCGCCTCCCGGATCACCGGCGCCAACCAGATCGCCATCAGGTAATCGATCGTCTTGATCCCGGGGAGCTGCCGTTGATGCGGATGGGTTATCAGCCGGATGCTCTTATGCAGCTCAGCGGTTACCGGCGTCCCCAGAGGCTGCTGCTGGATGATCAGGTTCGGCTGCGTCAGCGTATAGCCATCAGGAGAATAACCTCCCGTTAGCTCGATCCGCATCCCCGAGTCCGCTATCCCATTCTTTTCGATGAGGGTGGTCAGCATCGCCCGCAGTTGCTCCCGCGTCTTCCCCACTTCCAATCGCATGGCGGCGGCGGAAGCAAAGAAGCGGTCCAGGTGGTCGTCCAGGTAGATCGGGCGATGGTCCAGGGTCTTAAAGAAATCAAAAATGCCATACCCTCGCTGGATGGCCAGGTCGCCGATGAGCAGGGAAGCCTGACCGGCGGGAACAAGGGCATCATTGACAAAAGAAAAAAGCTCCATATTGCTACAAATGTAACTCCCTCCCGGCACATTACGGCTTCATCACCCGCGTCTCATTCCTCACCATCGAACTATCTTTCCTGGCAATAGCCTCCCCGGGGCAATTGGTAAAATAAACATAGCAGCCGCGATCCCGGAACCGATAGACCTTGCAGCCGTCATGCTCGAAAAGATAATCGACCGTATAGTCCTGGTTGTTGGGCGGGGTCTCGCGGGTTATAGGCTGTTGGATCTCGCAGGCCGAAAAGGCAAATAACAGCAGCAGTAGGAATAAATGGCGCATAAAATAGGTTTTACAGAAAGATAGAAATTCCTACCGCTGCGTCGAAGCCATTGCTCCATTTTAATCGGCGCTTAACGCCGATTTAATCGCGCCTTAATCTTCTCGCAGATGAGGGAGAAGATCATGATCGTATCTGCTCGAAAAAGAACACTCCTTTCTTGTTGGCTACGATGATATCCGGCAGCCCGTTGCCATCGAGGTCCACTACCAACACCTGTAACCCAACCCCGGAATCGCTGTCTATCAGATGGGGTATCCAGGCAGGCGCTGCCCCCGGATGGAACTCGAACCAATACAATGCGGCCGGCTCATAGGCGCCGGGGTCTTCGCCGTTGTGCGCAAAATACCGCTTCCCCGTCACGAGGTCAGGATGACCATCACCGTTAAGATCCGCCATCGCCAGCGCATGCGTCTCGGAAACCCCGTTAAAGATCGGGTGATGAACCCACCCCGTATCCACCTTTTCATGCCACCAGATGCCATACTTGTGAGCCGAAGCGCTGACAAGACCGAGCGCCCCATCACCCCTTACATCCAGCGCAAAGATCTGCGAACAGTCTTCCCCAAGCCCCGCCGGGTGAAAAACCCAGTTGGGCGTGGTAGCATCAACCGGACATTCCCACCATCCTTTGGTGATGACCACATCCTTTCGCCCGTCTTTATTCATATCGATCAATCCAAGCCCATGCGTATATCGGTTTACCCCCGGTGTCCCATCCCCTTTGGCGATCACATACCGCTGCCATGCCGTATCCCCCTTTTTCACCGGCGCCTTCAGCCAGATCATCTCCTTTGCCACAGGATCATTACAAAGCAGGTCTGGCCGCCCATCCCCGTCGACATCGACAAAGGCCGGCGACTCGTTGCCGCAGTTGGTCAGCAGCGGATGCATCGGCCATAGTCCCGGCTTCTTTCCGGGATTCTCATACCACACCGCTTCCTCCCCCGGCAGGCTGATTCGGATCAGGTCCGGCCAGCCGTCCATGTTCACATCGAGGGTATAGTCAAGGAAGGAATTGCTGAACTCCGTCGCCGGGGAATAATGCTTCCCCACGGCAAGGGCATGTCTGGTCCAGCCCGGCGCTTCGAACCAATAGGCCCCCGCAATGATATCCGGCTTCCCATCCCTGTTCACGTCCGCGATGGCCACCCCCTCCGAGACAAAGTCGCTGGTCAATATATGTTTTATGAATCGTGGGCCGTCGGCAGACGCACCGGTGGTCTGTGCAAAGGCGGCGGAAGCCAACAGGCTACCAACAACCGCCGGCAAAACCAATCGAAAGGAAGGCATAAGAATAGGCATGAAGTAAATTTAAAAAGAAAATCAATATCTTACATTATTGGCACCCTTATCGCCGGTAACCCGCAAAATCTACTGCACATGGTAAAGCACTTCGTCACCATCACCCTCCGGACCCTGCGCAAGAACAAAGCCTACAGCTTCCTGAACATCTTTGGCCTGGCCATCGGTATCGCCTGTGCAGGACTGATCTTCCTTTGGGTAGAGGACGAAGTCCGGTTTGACAGCAACAACCTCAAAAAGGATCGCATCTTCCTGGTAAAGACCAACTCAAAAGTGGACAACGGGGTCTTTACGCATTCTTCCACCCCGGGACCGCTGGCAGCTTCGCTCCAGACCACTATCCCCGCCATCGCCGCCACCTGCCGGGTTTCAGAGGACATGCCGAACACGTTGTTTACCATCGGCGAAAAATCCCTCTACGCGCCGGGGAAATATGCCGAACCTTCCATCTTCTCCATGTTCACGCTGCCCTTTGTACAGGGTAATGCGGGTAGCGCCTTTTCCCAACCCTATTCCATAGTGCTTACAGAGAAGATGGCAAAGCGCCTCTTCGACGATGACAAGAATATTATCGGCAAGACCCTGCGTGCCGACAACAAACAGGACCTTATCGTCACAGGGGTGATAAAAGATCTTCCGGCCAACTCCACGCTGCAATTTGACTGGCTCTGCCCCTTTCGCATCTACGCTCAAACCAATCCCCAGGGCGACAAATGGGAGAACTTCTGGTTGACAACCTATGTCGAGCTAAAACCGGGTGTCGATGTCGCCACAATAAACAACAAATGGCTGGAACCCCGCTATGACTTCACTACCCAAAAGGTGGAAGCAGATGTCTCTACCGTGCATTTCTTTTTATTTGGAATGAAGGACTGGCGGCTCTATAATAATTTCGACAACGGCAAACCCACCGGAGGCGGCCGGATTCAATACGTGCGGCTCTTCTCTGCCATCGCATGGATCGTCGTTCTCATCGCCTGTATCAACTTCATGAACCTGGCCACGGCACGAAGCGAGAAACGCGCCCGCGAGGTCGGCGTAAGAAAGGTCCTGGGCGCCCGGAAACATTCCCTGCTTTGGCAGTTTATGGGGGAAGCGCTGTTTATGAGCGGGCTGGCCACCGTCGTCGCGGTCCTGCTGATGGCGTTCGTACTGCCCGCCTTCAATGCCCTCGTCCAAAAACAACTTGCCCTTCACCTGGATAATGCCGGCCATCTAATGGCATTGGTGGCGCTGGCGCTCATCTGCGGTCTGCTGGCAGGCTCCTATCCCTCGCTCTATCTTTCCAACTTCAACCCGGTATTCGTACTAAAAGGAATAAAGATGAAGGCCGGCAGTGCGGCGATTATCCGCAAAGGCCTCGTGGTACTACAATTTACCGTCTCCATCATCCTGATCGTCGGCACCATTATCATCTACCAGCAGATCCAGCACGTCAAAAGCCGCAACCTTGGCTTTAGCAAAGACAACCTGGTACAACTCGATCTGCAGGGGAATATGCGGGATAAATTCCCGGTCATCCGGCAGGAACTGCTCGCCGGCGGCAGTATTGCCGATGCCGCGCTGGCAGACCATCCTGCTCTCGACGACGGCAACAATACAACGGGCATCACCTGGGCGGGGAAGGATCCCAATAGCAATATCGTCATCTCCCAACGGCTGGTCAGTCCCGAATTTATGTCCACCATGGGAATGCATGTCGAGGCGGGCCGGGATCTCCAATCCACTGACAAGATTAGTATAGATCAGCTGGGGAAAGGGAAAGACACCCTTTTTCACGTCCTGGTCACGAGTACCATGCAACGGCTGATGGGTAAGGGCAGCGCCGTAGGCAAGAGCCTCGTCTTCAACAGTAATTTCGGCCCGCTGCACCTCGTGGTCGAAGGAGTTGTCAGGGACTATGTCTACGGGGATATGTATGGTCAGCCCGCACCGGTGGTCTTCTATAATATCCCACAGGCGTTTACGTATATGTATGTCCGACTGAAGGCGGGCACAGATGCCGGGCAGGATCTGGCAAAGATGGAAGCCGTCCTCCACCGGTTGAACCCCGGCTACGCCGTTACCTACACCTTCGTCGACGACCAGTTCAACTCCCGATTCCAGAGTGAGATGCTCATCTCGAAATTATCCCGCGTATTCGCGAGCCTCGCCATCCTCATCTCCTGTCTCGGTTTGTTCGGCCTGGCCGCTTATACTGCCGAGCGGCGGATAAAAGAGATCGGCATCCGCAAAGTGCTCGGCGCCTCATCTTATGGCATCGCCCGGCTGTTGTCAAAGGATTTCCTGCAACTGGTGCTCCTGTCCTGTTTGATCGCCTTTCCCGTCGCAGCCTGGCTGATGCACGGCTGGCTGGAAGGCTATGCCTATCGCATAAGTCTCAACATCCTTGTCTTCGCCCTCGCCGGGATAGCCGCGATCTTTATTGCACTGGCCACCGTCAGCTTCCAGGCAATGCGTGCCGCCAGCGCCAACCCCGTAGAGAGTTTGCGCAACGATTAACTCACCAGATCACCACCCGCAAACTATCCGGCCGGTACATCTTATCTCCGGGCTTGACATCGAAGGCCTCATAGAATTCCGGGACATTCACCACCGGCCCATTCGTTCTCTCCTTCTCGGGGGAATGCACATCCGTCATCACCGTTCGGGCAAGCGACTCCTTCCTTTCCTGCGCCAGCCACCCATAGGCATAGCCGAGGAAGAACCGCTGCAAGGGCGTAAACCCGCCGATCTTCTCCCCCTTCTTATAGGTCTCCGTTTTCTTAAAAGCATCCAGCCCGATGAGCATCCCGCCCAGGTCGGCAATATTCTCACCCTGTGTGGCGCTCCCGTTGATGTGCAAGGTATCCACCGGCATGAATTCGTTGAATTGCCTAATAATCTTTTGTGCCCGATGGGCAAACTGTACGGAGTCTTCTTTCTGCCACCAGTTCTTCAGATTACCATGGTCATCATAGAGCCGGCCCTGGTCATCAAAGCCATGGGTCATCTCGTGACCGATCCAGTTGGCGCCGGCATACCCATATACGAACGCATCATCCAGGTCCGCATCCTTCATCCCCGGGATGGTAAAACCCGCGGCTGTCATCACGATCTCGTTATTGCTGGGATTATAATAGGCATTGTAGGTCTGGGGCGTCATCTCCCACTCGCTCCGGTCCACCGGCTTGCCCAGCTTCTGAAGTTGGTAATGGTACCACCACGCCCGGGCCCGCTGCATATTCAGGACAAAGGGCCCGTCATTGATCGTCAAACTGCTAAAGTCCTTCCACTTATCCGGGTAGCCTACCTTCTTCGTTATCTTCGCCAGCTTGACATAAGCCTGTTGTTTGGTGCTGTCACTCATCCAACTGAGCTTTGCGATCCGGTCCTTAAAGGCCGACCGGACATTCTCTATCAGCGCGCTATATCTTTGTTTCGCACTGTCACTAAAATACTCCTTCACGAACAACTGCCCCAAGGCCTCCCCGATAGCCTGCTGCTCCGCGTCGATCACCCGCTTCCATCTGGGCTTTGGCGCCTTCACACCCGACAGGGATTTGGAATAATCCAGGTAATGCCGGAAGGTCAGGCTGTCCAGGTAGGCGGCGTTGCGAAACACCAGTTGAAAGCAGAGATAATCCTTCCAGTCCGGCAGCGGGGTCTTGTTGAGCTCATTGCTCAGCGCCGAGAAGAATTCGGGCTGACCGACGATCACCGAATCCAGTTGGGTCGCTCCCACCTGTTGGAAATAAGCCGGCCAGTCGAACGCGGGAGACAGCCGGTTGAGCGCGGCCACATCCATCTTATTATAATTCTTATAGGGATCCCGCAGGTCTTCCAGCTTCCGTGACGCGTTCGCCAGCCTGGTCTCCAGTTGCAGGATCGCCCCGGTCTTTTTCATCGCCTGGGTGCTGTCCGCGCCCAGTTGCCGGAAGGTGACAAAAAGATAGTCCTTGTAGGCCTTCCGTACTGCGGCCGTCCGGGCATCCGTCTTAAAATAGTAGTCCCTGTTCGGCATGCCAAGGCCACCCTGGTTCAGCCCGTAGGCCATTTTTTCACTGTTCTTGTCGTCCTGGCCGACACCGTCGCGGAAGAATACATTCACGCCCGCAAGATGAAAATCCGCCGCTGCTTTGGTTAAGTCTTTCTTCGAGGCCAGCGCCTCTACTGTCCGCAGTTGGGTCTGCAGCGGCTGCAACCCCAGTTTGTCGATATTGGCGGTATCCATCCCGCTGGTCCAGAAATCTCCTATCTTCCGCGTGATCGTCCCCGCCGCCGCCTGTTGCTTCCGCGCGTCTTCGTTTATACTTCTCAACTTGTCGTAGATCTCCTCGTTGACCAGGTTGCCAAGCCCCCAATGGCTCTCCGCATCCGGGATGGGCGTTCGCTTGATCCAGCCGCCGTTGGCATATAAAAAGAAATCATCCGCCGGACGCACCGTGCTGTCGATGTTGGCGGCAAGAAAATCGGGTTTAGCTTCCGGGGTGGAGTGTTGACAGCCGGCTACCAACAGCACAAACGGCAGCCATTTTGCAGAGTTTGGTTTCATAACCCTAATATACACCTACTTCATCACATCCTGAGCCCGTCTATCACTAACTATAGGGTATGCACCTGCATCCACCCACGCACCCCTCTCGCCAGCATTTTTAGATTCCCCCTCTTCACCCCAAACCCGATATACCGGCGCGCATATTTAAACGCATTCCGCACAAAATACCCATACGCCTCAGCATCCAGGAAGGAATGCCCCTTCCACTGCCGGCACTGGTAGAGATAGTCATCCATCAACTGCCCGGCCAGGGTACTATCCTCCATACTCCCGGTCACCGAACCGGGATGTACCCGGAAGGCGGCCAATGGCTGCAGTAGCCCGAGGACATCGGTATACATCCCCACACGGTAGAAGAAGTCGTCATCCGCGATATGCCCCGCCAGGGGCTCATACCGGCATTGCTCAAAGATCCGCCGGTGCGTGATCACCCCCGGACACCGGTGGATATGCGGACTCCCCTGCTGCTGGTAAGCCCGCACATACCCGAGCCCGTTATAGTTGACCACCCTCAACTCACCAACATCGGGGTAGGAGGACCCTACCACCACCCCCTCCTCATCGATATACTGGCAGGTACAGAACAAATGCCCCACCGACGGCTCCCGCTCCAACGCCTCCATCCCCAGCCGGATAAACGCCGGGGAAAGAAGATCGTCCTGGTGCAGGATACTGATATATTCCCCCTTCGCCCGACAGATGGCGGTATTCCACCCGTTGACAAACCCGGATGGCCCCGTACGATTCGACCACACGGAAACCTGATCCGCATACCGCCGGCAGATAGATAAAGTAGCGTCGGAAGACCCGTCATCACACACGATGATCTCATCCGGCCTTCGCTCCTGGTTCAGCACGGAAAGGATTGCCTGGTCGATAAATCGGGCCCCGTTATACGCAGGTATGACGACAGAGATCGTCATTGCGCAAGGACAGCCCCCGGAATGTTTACCGTTCGGATCACCCGCGCCGGGATCCCCGCCGCGATGCTGTTGGGCGGTACCGATCTCGTGACCACGGAATTGGCCCCGATGATGCTATTGTCCCCGATGTCCACCCCCGCAAAGATCACCACCTGCGCCCCGATATAACAATTGCGACCGATCGTCACCGGCCCCTTCGTGGACAACCGGCGCCTGATCATCTGCTCCTCCAGGTCTTCAAAGCTGGCAAGCCCGTGCGCATGATCCATCACCTTCGATCCCGCCCCAAGCGCCGAGTCATCCCCGATGGTGATCTTGTCGATACAATTGATGGTGCAGTCCGTCGCCAGGTGGACGTTATTCCCGATGACAAGCGAAGGCGTATACAGATCATCTTCATAGCAGGTGTATGCCCGCAGCTTCACCCCCGCACGGGCGGTAAAATTGTCCCCGATGGAGATATGCTCCGGGTTCATGAAATACGCGGGATTTTCGATGACGGCATTGCGCCCAAGACGTTTCAGCTCACGCCGTAGCCGGTGCACATTGAGCCGGGCATAAAAAAGATCCATTTTTTGCACCACCCTTACGATGGCCCTTGCAACAAAATATTTCATAGCGGTAAATTTTACAGATTTAATTTTGTTATCCGGATGCCTGCCCATCGGCGAAGCTGTTCCCTCAGCGAATGCTTCTTCAGGCGCAAGGCCCGTTTCTCGATATAATGCCAGGACAAAAAGGCCAGCACGCCCGTCACCAGCCAGGCAAAAGCAAAGTTTACCCATCCTTCCCACCGGTGCAGTTGATAAAAAGAGTTCAGCACCAGCAAATGCGTAAGATAGACGCCATAGGAATAGTCATTCCCCTTCAGCAGCCGGTCCGCCAGCCCCGTATTCGAAAATGCTGCCGAGAACACCAGCATCATTAAAAGCAGGTGCCGCATCAACGACCCAGGGTCGGGGGCATACCGGTCTATTTTTGACAGATCATTGTAATGAAAGGACACACTGCAAACCACCGCATAGATCAGCAGCCACACCACGAACCTCCCCGCCAAAAACTTTCGCAGGCCCCGGTAGTTGACATAGAACAACATTCCAATAATGAAGAAAAAAAGGTAGTAGAGGATGCGAAACTCGCTGACAAAGATTTGCAGGTACCCGTTGAGCCGGGAGACATTGAAGGGGGGCGCCGGATCATGCCGGTCGATCCACCACGAAATAAACCCCAGGGACAGCAATAGAGCGTTCTTTATGAACAGCGGCCGCCGCCTGATGATCAGCCAGATCACCGGCAGCAAAAGATAAAATTGCAACTCCACCCCGATGGTCCACAGGGAGCCGTTGGGATTACCCTTCGCAAAGCCCCTGATCACCTGCGGAACAAAGGAGAAAATGATCGTACACCGGCCAAAAAAATAAAGCAAAAAACTTGTCCCCGAAAGTTCATGCACCGACACCGTCCGAAAGGCCAGCAGGACGACTGTCGTCAGGAGCATCGTAGCCCACAACGCCGGGTAGAGCCGCAGGAACCGGTTCTTCAGG
>Ga0206888_1129_pt1 | contig 19749 bp, 11 predicted proteins | sample Alteio_BWOrgHeat_90_FD_153258 | JGI IMG/M metagenome (GOLD analysis project Ga0206888, IMG submission 153258) | Enriched cells from forest soil in Barre Woods Harvard Forest LTER site, Petersham, Massachusetts, United States - Alteio_BWOrgHeat_Nextera4 ... | reverse complement strand
TGCTGGGCGCCTATGAAGAAGAAAGGGCGGAGCCCCGGCTGGAAGTGCTCGAGACGGTGTCGGATATGTTCAAGCTTACGCTCGACGAACTATTACGAAAGGAATTGGGCGACAGCAAAGGCGGCAGCTATCTTTCCAAACGCAGGGCCCAAAAGCTTATCGCCGCCAGCACCGACATCCAGTTGGTTCCCGTGAAGGCAGCGGCCGGTTATCTCGCCGGGTATGCCGACCCCGAATTCCTCGATGAACTCAATACCTTCACGCTCCCCATGCTGGCTCCGGGGACATACCGGGCATTCGAGATCGTAGGGGACTCCATGCTGCCGACTCCCAGTGGTTCGGTCATCGTTGGCGAAAAGGTCGATGACCTCGAGGAGATCAAAAGCAACCAGACCTATGTGGTGGTCTCCCGCAATGAAGGCATCGTCTATAAAAGGGTGATGAAAAATAATAAATCCAAGAATAAACTCACCCTTATAAGTGACAATACGACGTATCAGCCCTATAATGTCAACTCCGATGACGTAATAGAAGTGTGGAAAGCCCAGATGATCATCAGCAAGGCCAATACACAGCAACGCTGGGATGTCAACCAATTGGCCAACCTGGTCACCAACCTGCAGGAGCAGGTCAGCACGTTGAAGAAGAAAATGAACTAAGGGTATTTACTGTATCCGAAATATACTACCCGGCCCCATCCAGCCACTGCTTCGGGGTCTTGGCGGTATATGCCTTTCTGCTGTATCGCGCATCGTTGCCCTCACTCTTCCGATGGGCGCCCTGGTTTCGGCGGCCCTTCCCACGGGTGGCAGAATCGCAAAAACATGATCTCCCGGCTCGGGAGCTACCGATACCGTACCCGTCCATTTTCCAAAGGCGGGCAGAACCGCATACTCCGCACCAAAATAAAAACACGGAAACTGCAGGCTTTGTCTGCCCTTACCACCAATGCGGATCCCGGGATGGAGATGCCCCGAGAAATAATAGGTTTCGGAGCCGGCTTCGCCGATGTCGGCGATGACGGCCTCTTCGATATCGTGGACAAATGAAAAAGGACCGATGGTTATCAGCCCGGGATTCACCGTGATAGCGGCCTTCTCATACCAGTCCTTGTGCAGAATATCATGATTGCCCTGGATCAGCCGGATCTCCAGGTGAGGGAAGTCCTGTCGCCACTTTTCAAAAAGCTCCAGCTCCTTATTCTCCCGGCTATGAAAGAGATCCCCAACCACGAGTAACCGGCGTGGCCGGAAATACTGGATCTGGCAAAGCAGCCGAAGCAGGTCCTCCCGGTATACCGACTGCGGCACCGCGATCCCCGCCTTACGGAAATGCCCCGTCTTGCCAAAATGCAGATCCGACACGATAAGTGATTGCTGCTCTTCCCAAAAGATACAGCGGTCGGCCGAAAGCCAAAGCTGCTGTCCCCTAAGGCGATATGGAAATGCTGGTTGCATAGATCGGTTCCCGGCTGTAAGGTTCGCGAGTAAAAGTTCCCGGGTACAAATGTAGAGATAAACAAAGTCTCATTTCGATCTTTCAGCGCAAATATTTAGTTGGTCGTTGATGAAATTTGTGGTTACTTAGACAGACTAAAACTATAACCAATATGGCCGACCTCAATCGCCCCGCCGACCCCAAGTCCTTCCTGGAGGAACCGCGTAAAATACCGGAGATGATCAATGTGCTGACCATCCTCACGTTCATCGGCAGCGGCATCGGGATCATTTCATCCGTCTGGAGCTTTACCCGCGCAAAAGCCGCCTATGACCAGTTGCAGTCCTTGCAGATGGACCAGATGCCCGACTTCGCGAAGAAGTTGATGGGCGCGGACCCGGTGGAGATGGCCCGCAAGGCATATGAATCCCGTTATCCCATCCTCCTGATAAGTCTCATCAGCTATGCGCTGTGTATCTATGGGGCCATTCAGATGCGGCAGTTGAAAAAAACCGGCTTTACTCTCTATACCGTCGGGGAATTACTGCCCATCGTCATCACGTTTATCTTTTTGGGCTCTGCCGCCGCGGGTGGATTCGCGATCATCGGCTATCTCATCTATGTCGTCTTTATCGTACTCTACGCTACCCAGCTAAAATATCTTCGGTAAGCCGCGCCGCCTGCGGACTCATCCTGCCGGAGGCTACCGCAACTGCGCCTGCATCCGGCGCACCCTGTCCTCTAACTTTTCGGAGGACAGGTCCTCCCGCATGCTATCCACTTTCAGCGGAAAACAGAAGGGCGTCAGCTGCTTAGGCCAGCACAATACGATATTCCCCCTGCTGATACGCTCCAGCATATTCCGCAGCCGTCTTTCCTCCATCTGCTGGTCCATCACCTCGTTATAGGCCTGGCGGATCAGCAGGTTATGCGGATCGTATTCCGCGAATACATTGAACAGCAGCCCTGCCGAAGATTGCAAATGCTTTGCCTTCGCATACTCACCGGGGTATCCCTGGAAGATAAGGCCGCCGATGACCGCGATATCCCTGAACTTCCGCCTGGCCATCTCGGCACTGTTGACGCTTCGCTGGATATCCGCTGTCAGGTTGTCAGGGGTGAACAGGTCAAAAACATTCGTATCATCCAGCGGAATAGGCTGGTCGCTGAGCAGCTCGAACCCATAGTCATTCATCGCAAAAGTAAAGCTGATCGGTGTCGTCCGGCTGATGCGCCAGGCCAGGAGGGCCGCCATCGCCTCGTGTACCAGCCGGCCCTCAAAAGGATAGGCAAAAAGATGGAACCCATCCTTTGTCTCTATCTGCTCGATCAGCAATTCGTTTTCCCGGGGCATATAAGACAGGGCCGCCTGTAATTCGAACAAAGGCTTCAACACACTCAGCTCGATATCTTTCGCGGGCTCTCCCTCGAGCATCCGGGATGCCTCATCCAGCTTCCGGCGCAGCATCATCCCCAGGTTGGCCGACAGGGGCATCCGGCCGCCATTCCAACTGGGGACCCGCGACTTCTTCGCGTTCGATTTTCGCACAAGTACTGTCATTTCCTTTATCATCACGAATTCGAGATTTCGCCCCGCCAGCGTAAACACGTCTCCCACGTCCAGCCGGGAGATGAAATACTCTTCGATCATCCCGACAAAACCGCCACTGGTAAACCGCACTTTCAGCATGGCATCACTGACTATCGTGCCGATATGCAGCCGGTGACGCATCGCCACCCGCCGGCTATTGATCTTATACAGACCGTCTTCCATCACCTCTACCTTTTTGAACTCATCATACTGCTGCAAGGCTACTCCCCCTTCCGTGATAAAATGCAGGATCTCCCGCCATTCCTCCGCCTCCATTTCTCTGAAGCAATAAGTAGAAAGCAGTTCAGGGAACAAGCCATCGGGATAAAACCCATCCGAGATAGCCAGGGTACTCAGGTACTGGATCAGCACGTCGAAACACAGGAGCATCGGCTCCCGGCTTTCGATCAGCCCTTCCTTCATCGCAGAGGTCAGGGCCGCCGCCTCCATCAGCTCCAGGGAATGCGTGGGCAGAAAAAAGATCTTGCTCACCTGTCCCGGCTGATGCCCGCTGCGTCCCGCCCGTTGCAGGAAACGCGCGACGCCCTTTGGGCTGCCCACCTGGATGACGGTCTCCACCGGGCGGAAATCGACGCCAAGGTCGAGACTGGCCGTACACACCACGGCCTTCAGCTTCCCCTCATGCAACGCCTCCTCCACCCAATTGCGCAGTTCCAGGTCTATCGACCCGTGATGCAGCGCCAGCGCACCGGCGAGGTCGGGTGCGACATTCAACAGCGACTGGTACCAGGTCTCGCTCATTCCGCGGGTATTGATAAAGATCAGCGTCGTCCGGCTCTGCTCCAGGATGGGGATGACCTTGTGGATCAGTTTCAACCCCAGGTGGCCGGCCCAGGGATAATTCTCTATTTCGTCCGGCAGGATGGATTCCACCTCTATCGGCTTGTCGATCATCGCCCGGACAATAAACCCTTCTTCTTCCCCGAGGGAGGAGAGTAGAACCTCCTTAGCCTGCTCCAGGTTACCAATGGTCGCGCTGATCCCGATGATGGAGATCGCCCGCTGCTTCAGCCAGGCGATCCGCGCGAGTGCCAGCTCCACCTGTACGCCCCTTTTGCTTCCCAATAACTCATGCCATTCATCGACGGCGATGATGGCTAGATCTTTGAAGACCTCGGGATATCCTTTTTGCGCCAGTAACAGATGCAGGCTTTCGGGGGTGATGATCAATACTTCCGGCATCCGCCTTTTTTGTCGCTGGCGTTCACTCATTTCCGTGTCCCCATTGCGGGAGCCTACCTGCCAGCGCATTCCCAGCTCCCGGATCACCTCTTCCATGGCGCGGGCGATATCCTTTGCCAGCGCCCGCAGCGGCGAAACCCAAAGCAGTTGCAATCCGCTGCCGCTGCGGGCCTGGTAATCACCGGGATGCCGGTTGATAAAATCGATCAGCGCCCCGAGAAATACGGAAAAGGTCTTTCCACATCCCGTCGGCGCGTTGACAAGCCCCGATCGCCCGAACGAGATATGTTCCCAGGCCTCTTCCTGGAAGGCAAACGGCGTCCTTCCCGCCGCATTCATCCACTCATGGATGACCTTGTACCCTATCGTCTCTTTTAATGGCATTTTAACGGAAACTACCCTTTCTATTTTTTACTTTGACAAAAAAACCTCCATGCGTATTACCCTATTCCTACTCATCCTTCTGGCCTTGAGCTCGTGCGGCCCCACCTATCAATACCTCACCGTCGATTCTTCCCAGTTGCCAAAAGATCAGCAAAAACTCTTCACGATGGAGAATGACACGATGCAGCTGACCTATGAGTTCAGCGGCCACGGCGGACAGTTGACCATTACCGTCCTCAATAAGACAACCCAGCCCTTATCGGTCAACTGGGCCAGATCCGCCCTCATCAACAACGGCCGGTCCTTTAACCTACACGGCAGAGATCTCCAATTCATCCCGCCACAAACAAGCATCTCAAAGGTAACCCTTAACCTGAATGAATCCGGCGGTGGAATACCGAGGCTGCCCATCCCCGATACCGCCCGGACCCGCAAGTTGTATTATAAAGACGGCTCCTACGTAAAATACAAGGCGGCTGATTTTACCGAAGAGGGATCCCCCATCCAGTTGAAGAGCTATCTGACCTTCCTCATCGGCCCGGGCAATGGCACCGAATTTACCGAGTCGCATACCTTCTACATCGGCGAAGTGATCCACACGGGTATTGTGCCGGGGTTGTTTGGCGCCTACCACGAACCTGGTGACAAATTCTATGTGTGGTGGCAATAACCGGCTTCGCGGCCTATAAGGTCTTCAGGTATTCGATGACCGCCTTGCGCTCCTGCGGGCTAAGCCTGTCGCCAAAGGTATGACCGTAATTGCCATAGCCCGGCAGCGTCGTATTATATACGGTCGTTCCGCGCGCACTGTCCTCCCGGGTATATTTCCAACCCACATGGTCATAGTCATATTGCGGATGATCAAAGTCCCTCGACCAATAGATGGGCCGCTCCTTGCTGTTGAGCACGCCTTCCAGCGTGGGCACGCTGCCGTTGTGCAGGTAGGGCGCCGTGACCCAGATGCCATCCAGCGGCGGGGCGATATAGCCGTCGAATGATTCGAGCCGGGCAGGATGGTCTCCCTGTGCAAACCAGCTCTTGTTAAACCAGTCGATGAATTGCGGGCTTTGGTAATTGCTTTTGTATAGCAGCGAGTCCGTTCGGATAATGGAGGCCGGGATCAGCAGGTTCGGATAGTCTCCTCCTGCGCCATAATGCCCATGACATTTTGAACAATATTGGACAAAAAGCACCCCACCTTTTTTTGCAAGGGGCGCGTCGACAGCATGGGGGTATTTTGGGGGTTCGATGGAATAGATATAAGCCAGCACATCGTTGAAATGGCTGTCCACTTCCCGGGCTTCCGAACTGTCACTCACCGTCAGGAGATTGGAGGCCATTAAAAACCGCCCAAAATCACCCCGGCCGAACCCATTGTAGAACATCGCATGCTTTTTCTTTAACAGCCACCAGGGCGGCGTGTCCGTGGGGACGACGGTACCCGACACGTCTATCACGGGTTGATTGCTCCAGCGCAGGGTTTGCGGGTCGCGGTGTGCAACAAGGAGGTCCGCCAGCCTGTCCGCGGCATTCACTCCTCTTACTTCTGTATACAATGCGCCGCTGATGACCTTCATCGCACGCAGGAAAGGCGCGGCAGCGTCATACTTGTGCGGATCGCTTTTCAACAGCAGGTTTTCGGCCATCGCCGCCCCCCGGGGGTTGAGCTTTTTCCTGTCGGTAAAGTCGATAAAGGTATTCCCGAGCCCGACATACAATTTGTTGTCGAACAGCTGGGCATGACATTCGAGGCAGTTAGGTGCGACGACTATCTCGCCATTCGCCGCCTTCACCGCGGTATATTCATGACTTACCACCGCATTCAGGCTATCCCGGTGCAGGTAGTTGTTCAGGTCTTTTGGGAAACCCAGAAAAAAATAATTGTAGGGGATACCGCTTTTGATATAGTCGCCCGTCGTCAGGTAAGTATAGCCTTTTCCGGCATCCCCGCTGCGTTGCGGGCTGGGGGGTATCGGCACCGGCTCGTCCTCCCTGTACAACCGCAGCGCGGTAGTAAACGCAAAACCCATCCCCACCAGCAGCGTCAACACCAACGTTTTTTTCATACCCTAAAGTTACTATTTCCCATAGATCTCCGCTGTGGGCAGGGCATACTAATTCACTCCCACTATATTCCCATCCGTCTTCCTGATGAAGTAAAGCTTCTTGTTCTCGAAGTAGTCCAGCGTCATCGTTTGCCGGTTCAGAAAGACCGGCGTTATCTCGAAATCGTTGAAGACCTTGAATTTCTTCTCGCCGATGCTGCCGCTTAATCCCTTTCCATGTAACAATAACAATTTTGCAAAACGATAAGTGGACTCATACCCCCGAAACACCATGTCGCTGGGACGGGAATAGAACTTTGTATTAAATTTTTGCGTTATGGTCTTTACCAGGGTATCCGCGGGGTTCACATAAAAAGGCGTGGAATACGCGATCTCCTCGCCGGCATACTCAGGACGCATAAGATCCAGATTGTCCCAGGTAGGCATGCCGATAACGGTCGTCCGCCAGGTTTTTTTCAGCGAAGCGAGCAACCCGCAAAGCCGGGCCGCAAATTCATCGTCCATCGAGCCGGCAATGCAAACCGTCTGGGTGGCGCTATCCATATTGGCCGTCAGCGCCGCGGCGTCGAAATTATCTTCAAGCGTGATATACTTTATCTTCAGAGGTACTCCCGCCGTCTTTTTGTCGAGATCGGTAAAATAGCTCTTCAACCGGTCTTCCTGTGTCCCCTTCTTCCGTAGGAAAATTATCGGTTTTGTCGGGTAATTCCGCTGGAGATAGCGGTAGATGCCTTCGCAATGCGCCCTTAAAGTGGAATTGAGGATCACCAGGCTGGGGTTGTTGGTGATGCTGCCGTCGTTAGGGTAGTTGACATTGATAAAGGGGACACCTACCCGCAGGGCAGCCGCGGCCATCTGCTGTTCTTCGGTGCCATTGTTCACCTGCCCGATGAGCAGTTCCATTCCCCGTGCCACCGCGCTGTCCAACTGCTGCTGCAGGGTGATACCCGCCGCATGCGTGTCATAGATCCTTACGTCCAGCGACACATGCTCCTTTTGCAGGGTGTCCAGCGCCATCTGTACTCCCTCATAGAACTCGAGTCCCGGGTTGATGAATTTTGGGAAATTCTTGTCATACCGGTAAGCGCCTGCGGCATCAAAAGCGGAGTCGAGATACAGCGGTGCAAAGATAGCCACCTTGCGCCGCGAAGTATCTGTTTTAGCAACAGTGGAATCCACTTGTGCCCTGACGCTCAGCGTCGCAAAGCAACACAACGGCAAAAAAGAATATAGGAGCTTTTTCTTCATATTATTATTGCGCGCCGTTTACTCCCACTCGATAGTCGCCGGCGGCTTACTGCTGATATCATACACCACCCGGTTGATCCCCTTCACCGAATTGATGATGTCATTGGAGATATCCGCGAGAAAAGTATAGGGCAGATGCGCCCAGTCGGCCGTCATCCCGTCGACCGAGGTCACGGCCCGCAGCGCAACCGTAAATTCGTATGTTCTTTCATCCCCCATCACCCCGACGCTCTTCACCGGCAGCAGGATCGCACCCGCCTGCCATACCGAAGAATAGAGCTGGTGATCCTTTAGCCCCTTGATATAGACATGATCTGCTTCCTGCAATAATCGAACCTTCTCTTCGGTGACTTCCCCAAGGATGCGGATAGCCAACCCCGGACCGGGGAATGGATGTCTTTGCAGCAGATCCTCGGGGATACCCAGTTCAGCACCCACCCGCCGCACTTCGTCCTTAAAAAGGAAACGGAGGGGTTCCACCAGTTCCAGGTGCATCTTCTCCGGCAGCCCACCCACATTGTGGTGGCTTTTGATCGTCACCGAAGGCCCATGCACGGAAACGCTTTCTATCACGTCGGGGTAGATCGTCCCCTGTCCAAGCAATTCCACGCCTTCCACCTTTTTCGCTTCGTCCTGGAAGACGTCGATGAACAGCCGGCCGATGGTCTTTCTTTTGGCTTCGGGATCAGACTTCCCGGCTAATTCGGAATAAAATAATTTTTTGGCATCGATGCCCTTTACATTGAGGCCTATCTGCCGGTAAGTGGTCAACACCTGTTCGAACTCGTCCTTACGCAGGACGCCGTTGTCGACAAAGATGCCATACAGCCGGTCGCCGATCGCGCGATGGATCAGCGTAGCCGCCACCGTGGAATCAACCCCACCGCTGAGTGCCATGATCACCTTCCGCTGGCCGATCTGTTTTTTGAGGGTGGCAATGGTATCACTGACAAAATGCGCCGGTGTCCAGTCCTGTTTGCAACCACAGACATTGACAAGAAAATTCCGGATGATCTTCTTTCCTTCGATGGAGTGATATACTTCCGGGTGGAATTGTAAACAATATAAGGGTTGCTGAGTGCCATTTTTCATGAAGGCGGCATACGGGATATTCTCCGTATTCGCCAGCACTTCAAACCCCCCGGGCAGGTCCAGGATCGTGTCGGCGTGGCTCATCCACACCTGCGACAGCTCCGTGACATCGGCGAGCAGCGCGCTGTCCTTTTGTTTATGCAACAACGCCCGGCCATATTCCCGCTTATTGGAATTGGCCACCCGGCCGCCAAATTGTTTGGCCGTCAGCTGGGCGCCATAACAGACTCCCAGCACCGGCAACCGGCCGTGCAGGGCGGCGATATCAACCTCCGGCGCGCCCGCATCATTCACCGAAAAAGGCGATCCGGAAAGGATGATCCCCTTCAGGGAAGGGTCAAAATCGATTGATTTGTTGTAGGGAGTGATCTCGCAATATACATTCGCCTCACGTACAGCCCTGGCGATCAATTGAGTATATTGGGAGCCAAAGTCAAGAATTAGGATCTTTTCCGTCATGGTGTTGCGAAGTTACCGCAGAAAATCCTAATTTTCGCCAACCTAAAACAAACAATATGAGACTCATCCTCCCATCCTCCTTTCAAAAACTGGCCTGGTCCCTGCTCGCACTGCCCCTCTTGCTTGGCTCCTGCGATGACTTCTCGGGTAAAAGGGTCCATGGCAATGGCAACGTCCGGACCGAGGACCGTCCGGTAAGTGATTTTAAGAACGTAGAGATCGGGGGTTCCGCAAAGATCATTCTCTCGCAGGCGGACCATGCATCCGTTAAGTTGGAGGGTGACGAAAATCTTTTACAATATATGGTGATCAGGCAGGAAGGGGACAAGCTTATCATCCGGGAGAAGGAGGGCTTTCATCTTGTTTCCGGTCACGACCATCCGATGCGTATCTACCTGAGCGCCCCGGTCTTCCACACGATAGACGTCTCGGGGGCTTGTGATGTCGTCACCGAGTCGAAGATCACCAGTACCGAGAACATGGAACTGGAGCTTAGCGGTGCGGGCAATATAAAAGTGGAATTGGATGCGCCCCGCATAAAGGCCGAATGTTCCGGCGCGGGCTCGATCTACCTGAAAGGACAAACAAAAGATGTAGAGCTTGGCATCTCCGGCGTGGGCAGCGCCCATTGTTTTGATCTGCAGGCAGAGAATGTGTCCATCGAGATCTCCGGTGTGGGTTCTGCGGAAGTATACGCCAGCGTAAAGCTGGATGCGGAAGTGAGTGGAGCGGGAAACGTAAAATACAAAGGCAATGCATCGGATGTCAGCAAGCATGTCAGCGGAGCCGGCAGCGTTAACAAAGCCGATTGAACAAAGAGCAGTATAGTCAAACGGGAGGCCCAAGCCCCGGCAACCCCATAATCATTTACATATCGAGCGCTCGGCCTACGCCGGGCGCTCCCGTTTTATCATCACCTTAACGTTCTTTTTTGGATATTAGTGTATGATCAACCGGATTCTACCCTTTCTCCTTAGCCTCGTCATCAGTGCAAACGCTTATTCCCAGCAATCCTCCACGGGTGCTGCCCTCCCATCTCCCGAAGAATTTGTCAACGCCATTTATCCTACGGTAGTCGACAGCACTTTCAATCATTATTATCTGGTCATGGGTACCGACTCCTGCCGCTTCCTGAAGTACGATTATGATGAATGGATAAAATATCACCTCAGGGAACCGCTGACCGTTAATATCCTCAACGAACTTTCGGAGAAGGTCTATCTCTCCCGCTATCCCTATTTCTGGAAACAGCCCCGGCTGCAAAAAGCGATCTGTGTCACGCGCAAACAAGCCGACTCGTTGCTGATGGATAAAAAAGATGTCGTCTTCAGTTTCTCGCTGCCGCAGTTTACCGACGACGGGCAATATGCCGTCATCGACCTCAACCTCCTCTGTGGCCCTCTCTGCGGCCAGGGCATCACCTTTATCTTCCGGCTCTCCACCGGCGGCGACTGGGTCCTCGTCGGGAAAGACGTCAACTGGTCCTCCCGCTGATCCTTTACAGATCCACATACTTCACCCTGATCCACACATTCCGGTTACGTCCCTTGTCATCGGTGCAGGAGATCTTTACCGGTCCTTCATCCGGGACAAAGAATTCTTTGGAGCCCGCCTCGGTGCTTTTCAGGAACCGGTCATTGATATACCAGTAGACCTTCGACACATCATTGCTTACCCGGCAACGGAGCAGCAACGGTTCGGGGTCCTTCCGGTTGATGAGGTATTCACTCCCGTTGGCCGGGGACATGACCACCGGCGCGCCCTCCCGGAATACCTTTTCGCAATTGGGATTATGCGGGGGGAGCGGGGTATAGGTGATGCGGTTGACATCATAATATTCCTTCATCTCCGGCGGGACGATGGTATACCATTTCTTTTTATATCCTGCCGGCGGCACACAGACCCGGCAATAAGACATCTTCTCATCCGGCGAAACAAAGATCTCCTGCCTGCTGTCACACTTCTTTGCCGTAGACACCAGCGGGATAAAATAATCGGTCACCAGGTGGGTACAAAAGTCCGCCGGCGGCAACCCCGTCTCCGAACAGACCATCCGCACATCACAGTCCTCCGGTTTGGCAAACCAGGAGGCATCGTCATCATAGTCGATGGTATTGAAGACGGTAAAGAGCAGCGGTGTCGCCACATTGGCGCCGCTGAGCTCGGGAATGCCCAGGCCCGAGAAATTTCCGACCCAGATACCCACCGTAAATCGTTTGTTATACCCGATGCTCCACGCATCCCGCCGCCCATAGGAGGTCCCCGTCTTCCACGCGATCTTTGGCAGGTGTACCGTACTCTCCCAGTTCAGCGGGAAATCCGGCCGGTTCACCTTCGACAAGGTCTCATTGATCATAAACGTCGCCGCCGGGCTCAGGATCTTCGAACCCTTCAAAACACTATCCGTCATAACATATAGTGGACGCACATACTTCCCTTCACTCGCAAAGATCGAATACAGCCCCGTTAATTCCTCCAGCGTCGCCCCGCATCCGCCCAGGATCATCGATAAGCCCAGCTTCTTCCTGTCCCGGTCTACCTGCCGGAAGTCGCAGTCTGTCAACTTCCGGATCAGTTTGTCCTTCCCCAGCGCCTTCAGGCTCTTTACGGCCGGGATATTCAGCGAATGCTCGAGCGCATACTCCATCGTGACATACCCGTTGAACCGGCGGTCATAGTTCTCCGGCGCATAGCCGTCATAGTTGACCGGTACATCTGTGATCATTCTTTTCGGGGTCAACAGCCCTTCGTCGATGCAAAGCCCATAAAGCAAAGGTTTCAAGGTACTTCCCGGCTGGCGGATCGCCGCCGCGCCATTGACCTGGCCGGCATCAGCGGAGTCATGAAAATCCGCGCTGCCTACATAGCTGATCACCCGGTGGGTTTGATTGTCGAGCACGATCACCGCAGCATTGCGGATATTCTTCAACGCCAGGGTCCGCGAATAATCCTTTACCAGCTTCTCCAGCTTCAGTTGGGTGTTCAACTGGATCGTACTGTGGACGATGGGACCGCCGCCCTTTTTTAATTTCCGTGCCAACTGGGGGATAAAGCCGGGGACGGTTCCCCTTGTCGCCGTCAGCGGCTCGGCCAGCGCATCGGCAATTTCCCTGTCGGTAAAGACCTTTTCTTTTTCCCAGCGCCGCAGCCATTTATTCCGCTGTTCGACGATGCGGTCGTTATTACGCCCCATCACCAGCGACGAAGGCCGGTTGGGGATGATGGACAGGGCCGTTATCTCGGCCAGCGAAAGGTGATCGGGATTCTTTTTGAAATACAGGATGGAAGCTGACTTCACCCCCTCGATATTTCCGCCATAGGGAACCTTGTTGAGATAGATCTGCAGGATCTCATCCTTGGAATACTTCCATTCCAACTGCAACGCCCGGAACATCTCTCTCATCTTATTCCAGTAGGTTCTTTTCTTTGGCTCCAGCGCCCGCGCCACCTGCATCGTTATAGTCGAGGCGCCTGAGGTCCGCCGCATCAGCAGCAGATTCCGGCCAAAGGCCCGGCACAGGGCCATCGGGTTTATCCCAAGGTGATAGTAAAAGTATTTGTCTTCCTTTTCGACGATGGTCTTGCGAAGGAGGGGTGAGATCTCACTTAGCTCCGTCTTCATCCGCCATTGCTGGTCACGGGTCAGGAAGGCATGGATCACTTCGCCTTTCTCATCGGTAATGATCGTCGAGTATTCGATCCTGTCCGGCAGGGGAAAGATCCGGTTCAAAAGCAGGAATAGTAAAAAGCCCCCCGCTACAACGAAGCCGGCGATCTTTAGTCGCCGGACGATTTTACGCCGCCGCATAGTATTTAACAATTTCTTATCATACACCCCCTTGCATATGCGCATTCCGTTATTGTAATTTCATCCCGGAATTTATTTCCACACCATGCAATCATCCCATCCTCCTTAGCTTCTCACCTTAAAAGTCTGTCTTTCCAAATTATGCCGCAAGCAAAAAGGCAGGTTTTTTTTATTGTATCTTCCATATTAAATTCTCCCTAAAAGCGTTTTCAATCAAACTCTTATCAGACCCCATATGCGTAACCGACCGGGCCTCACGGCCCTCCTCAGCACCGCCCTCACCCTCCTGTCCATCCTTTCCTGTAACCGTAGCACCGTCAGCCTGGAATATACCAACGCCAAAGACGAAGTACCTACACTGGGTAACTTGATCTTCCGGTTTGACCAGCCCCTGGTCAAGGACTCCCTGTTGAACCAGTGGGATTCCACCCAATATGTTTCCTTCGAACCAAAGATCCCCGGCCGCTTCCGCTGGGAGCATCCCGATGAACTCGTATTCTCCCCCTCGCAACCCCTGGCGCCTGCCACTACTTTCAAGGCCACCTTAAGAAGCGATATCCTTCAGTACAGCAAATACGGCCGGATAAAGAAAGGGGAAGACCTGCTTTTTCATACCCCTGACCTGAAACTGGACAATACCAGCGCCACCTGGGTCCTGCCGGATGAATCCAGCACGGCCGCCGTCCCCCAACTGGAACTCCAGTTCAATTACGGGGTGAACCCAAATTCTTTAAAGGACAAACTAACCCTCCAGCTGGACGGACAGCCGGTAAACTATACCCTGCAAACCCTTTCCCCATCAGATCGCATCTCCCTCCGGCTTACCAACCTGAAGATGGAGGATAAGACGCTTGACCTGAAGCTTACTGTCGATAAAGGCCTTCTGCCCGAAGGCGGCACCAACGGGTTAAAGGAAAAGATCGAGACCTCCTCGGCCATCCCTTCTCCCTATGTCCTGACCATCGGAGAGGTGACGACCGATCATGACGGGTCCACCGGGTCCATCCATATCCATACGAGCCAGCAGATCAACGAAGGGGGACTCGTGGCTGCCATCGGCCTCAGCCCGGCAGTAAAATTCGCGGCCTTTCCCACGGACGACGGCTTTATCATCCGCAGCGACAACTTCGACCAGGAAAAAAGCTATACTCTCACGCTGGCCAAAGGCCTCCGCGGCCGCATCGGCGGGGTGCTGCACGAAGAATATTCCACCAACATTACTTTTGGCGAACTCGCGCCCTCCATCAGCTTCGCCAACAGCAAAGGGATCTACCTTTCCGGCAAGGGGGCGCAAAACATCGAGGTAAAGATCATCAATTGCCCACGGGTCCAGATACTCGTCTCCCGCGTCTATGAGAACAACCTGCTGGCCGCGCAACACTATGGGTATGACCCCAAAGACCCCGCCAATTATACGAACCGCATAGTAGTGGATGAAGGCGGCGACGAGGAATACCCGGGCACGGACAACGGCGGCGCCGGCGACGACGACTTTACCTTTGGCGACGTCATCTACCAGCAGGAGGTCGACACCCGTACCCTGCCAAAAAGCAGCAACAGCGGCGGCCGGCTTCTCAACCTTAGCATCGCCGATAAACTCCCCGAGTTCAAAGGCATCTACCATGTCCTTATTCGCAGCGTAAAGAGTTACTGGGTCAGCGACAAACGTTTCGTTTCCCTCTCCGACATCGGGCTCATCGCAAAGGAAGGACACGACAAGATCCTCGTCTTCGCCAATTCCATAAAGACCGCGGGGGCCCTCCCGGGTGTCAATATCCTCGCGTATGGCAGCAATAACCAGTTGCTGGGCATGGGTACCACCAGCGCCGAAGGAGTAGCCGAGATCAGCTATACCCGTAAAGAGCTGATCGGGTTCAAACCGGCCATGATCATCGCCAAAACCGCCGATGACTTCAACTATCTTCCCTTTAGCAGTACCCGGGTCAACACCTCCCGTTTTGAGGTAGGCGGCCGGCACAGCAACCCCTCCGGCCTGGATGCCTTCGTCTACCCCGAAAGAGATATTTATCGCCCGGGAGAGAAGGTCAACTTCGCCGTTATCCTCCGCGACCACCAGTGGAAGTCTCCCGGGGAATTGCCCGTCAAATTGAAATTCCTGTTGCCCAACGGCAAGGAGATGAAGACCTTCCGGAAGACCCTCAACAGCCAGGGTACGACCGATGGCAATATCGACATCCCCGAATCGGCGATCACCGGCAGCTACTCGCTGGAAGTATATACCTCCAATGATGTTTTGCTGACGACCCAGCCTTTCCGGATAGAAGAGTTCGTACCGGACAGGATCAAGGTCACGGCCAAACTTGACAAACCCTTCCTCGAGGCCGGGGACATCTCCCGACTCGACATCCATGCGGTCAACTTCTTCGGCCCCCCCGCCGCCAACCGCAACTACGAATGCGAGATCCAGGTGAAACAGCGGGATTTCAGTCCCAAGAACTATCGCAACTACGGTTTTAGCCTTTCCGCCCAGAACTCCACCTCTTTTGATAAGACCGTGCGCGAAGGCAAGACCGACGAACAGGGGAATGCCATTGAAAAATATCCCGTACCCGAGTTCTTCAGGAACATCGGCCTGCTCCAGGCTACTTTTTATGCCACGGTCTTTGACGAAACCGGTCGCCCCGTCAGCAGGAGCACATCCGTCGATATCTTTACCCAGCCCGTTTTCTTTGGAGTTGCCGACGACGGATACTATTACTACCCGTTGAACCAGGCGGTACAATTTCCGCTGATCGCGCTGGACCGCAACGAAAAGGTGCTGAATGGCGCCTCGGCCCGGGTACAGGTCATCAAGCACGAATACCGGACCGTCCTTACCAAAAGCGGCAACTATTTCCGGTATGAGTCACAGAAGGAAGACAAACAGCTCAGCAGCGGCATCGTCACCGTCAGCGGCGAGAGTACGAAATACAGCTTTGTCCCCCGCAGCCCCGGCGATTATGAGATCCGCGTTTCCATACCCGGCTCCAACACCTATGTAAGCCGCAGTTTCTACAGCTATGGCGCCTGGGGTGGCGACAACAATTCTTTTGACGTCAACAATGAAGGCCATATCGATATCGAACTCGACAAGGCCGGTTACTATACCGGGGAGAGCGTAAAAGCCCTGTTCAAAACCCCGTTCAGCGGCCGGATGCTCGTCACTCTCGAAACCGACAGGGTCGTCTCCTATAAATATGTCGATGTTGACAAAAGAACGGCGTCCATCGATCTGCCCCTTACCGCCGATGACGTCCCCAATGCCTATATCACGGCTACGCTGATAAAACCGCACGAGCTCTCCGATATTCCGCTGACCGTGGCCCACGGCTACCAATCGATAAAGGTGGAGGCCAAGGACCGGAGGATCCCCGTCGAGATCGTCGCCCAGGAAAAGGTCCGCAGCCACACCCATCAAAAGGTGACGGTAAAGGCGGCGCCCGGCAGTATCGTTACCCTCGCGGCCGTGGACAATGGCGTCCTGCAGGTGACCGACTTCGTCACTCCCGACCCCTATGGCCATTTCTATGCAAAACGGGCGCTGGAAGTCAATGGGTATGATCTTTACCCACTGCTCTTCCCCGAAGTAAAGCCTACACTTAGCAGTACGGGGGGCGATGGCGAAAGCGATATGAAGAAACGGGTCAACCCCATGCCCGCCAAACGGATAAAAATAGTCTCTTACTGGAGTGGTCTTGCCACCGCCAATGGCAGCGGCGAGGCGGAATTCGAGTTCGATATCCCGCAATTCTCCGGGCAGGTGCGGCTCATGGCCGTAGCTTGTAAGGACGACCGGTTTGGCTCAAAGGAATCCGCCATCACCGTCGCCGACCCCATCGTACTCAGCTCGGCCCTTCCGCGCTTTATGAGCCCCGGTGATACGGTAACTATGCCCGTTACCATTACCAATACTACCGGCAGCTCTGCCAGTGCGACGGCAAAGCTAAGACTCAGCGGCGCCATACGGTCCATCGGCGAAGAACAGCAAACGATCAGCATCGCCGGCGGCAGTGAGGGCCGCGCCACCTTCCAACTGCAGGCGCCGCCTGCCATCGGCATCGGGAAAGTGACGGTGGAGGTAGGTAGCATGGGAGAACATTTTATCGATGAGACCGAGATTGGCATCCGGCCTTCCGCGCCCCTGCAAAAGACAACTGGCGCCGGCTCCATCGCCGGCGGCAGCACCCAGGCAGTACCCTTTACGGCGGGTGACTATATCCCTTCGACGGTGGATTACCGGTTAGTCGTCAGCCGGTCCCCCGCGGCAGAGCTGGGCAAATACCTCAACCTTCTTGTCGAATATCCTTATGGTTGTACGGAGCAGACCGTATCCGCCGCCTTCCCGCAATTGTATTTCGGCGACCTGGCCGACCTCGTTCAGAAGGGTAGTGTCAACGGGTACCAGCGCGCAGCCGCCAACAGCAATATTCTCGAGGCGATACGCAAGATCAGGATGCGGCAGTTGTACAACGGCGCTGTTACTCTCTGGGACAACGAAGGGTCGGAAAACTGGTGGGCTACCATCTATTCCGCCCACTTCCTGCTGGAAGCCCAGAAGGCCGGTTTCGACGTCGACAAGGGGCTTATCGGCACCATGCTCGGGTATATCAACAGTCGCATGAAGAATCGCGAGACCGTCCTCTATTATTATAACAGGGACCAAAACCGGCGGATCGTTCCCAAAGAGATGATCTATGGACTGTATGTCCTGTCCCTTGCGGGCCAACCCAATGTGAGTGTCATGAACTATTATAAGGCTCACGCGAGTCAATTAAGCCTGGATTGTCAATACCTGCTCTCGGCGGCCTATGCACAGGCGGGGGACAAGAAGAGCTTTAAAGAATTCCTGCCCACCCAATTCGCCGGCGAGGAATCCGTGGCCCAGACGGGTGGCAGCTTCTATTCCGACATCCGCGACGAGTCCCTGGCGCTGTATGTTCTCGTCGACGCAGACCCCGGCAACGCACAGATCCCCGTCATGCAGAAGCATGTGATGGACAAGCTCAAAACACGGTATTGGTTGAGCACGCAGGAACTGGCCTTTAGCTTCCTCGCGTTGGGGAAGATAGCGCACCAGGATGCGGGATCGACCGTCACGGGAGACGTCCGCGTCGATGGCCGGGTCGTCGGCTCGATGACCGGTAACCCTGTAAAGTTGACAACAAAGGAGCTCCGCGGCGGCGGCAGCGGCCTGCCGAAAGTGGATATCACTACCCGCGGCAACGGCAAACTCTATTATTATTGGGAGGCCGAAGGCATCAGCGCCAGCGGTGCCTATAAAGAAGAGGACAACTATCTGAAGGTGCGGAAGCGTTTTTATGATCGTTTTGGCCGGCCCATCACCGGTAACACGTTTAAACAAAATGATCTTGTCATCGTGCAACTGACCCTCGAGCGGACTTTCAGCACCGATGTCGACAATGTCGTTATCACCGATATGCTGCCCGCGGGCTTTGAGATCGAGAACCCCCGGACGAAGGAGCTGCCGGGGATGGACTGGATAAAGAGCGATGACAACCCCACCGCGCTGGATGTCCGGGACGACCGGATCAATCTTTTCGTCGATCTGCACTCCATGCGCCAGGTGTACTATTATGCCGTCCGTGCCGTCTCCCCCGGGGTCTATCATATGGGGCCCGTCAGTGCGGATGCCATGTACAATGGAGAGTATCATTCGTATAATGGCGCCGGGACGATCCGCGTCAATCCATAGATTTTATTGGTCGCGGCTTTCGCCGCTGCCGGGCCGGGTCATCGTTCTGCGATGACCCGGTTTTTCTTATCTTGGCCCCAAAGCAACCATTCTATGAGTATTTTCAATTCTCTTTTTGGTAAGAAAGATGAGCCGAAGGGCGACCCCCTCGAAAAAACGGAAGTCATGCCCGGGCTTCAGTTGTCCAGGGCCCTTGCCGAATTCTGGCCGCAGATAGCGGCTACAAAACGCACTTCTATTAAAATAACGGCTACCCGCGTCGGCCAGCCCCATTGCCTGCCCAGTTCTTTTGGCTGCTATCCCACCATTCCCAAAGGCTACGCCTATCCGCGGGATGAGAACGGTAACTTCATGTATCCGCTTGCACAGATCCACTGTGCCGATCTGCCACCCTTCGCAGGATATCCCGACAGCGGCTATCTGCAATTCTATATAGCCATCAAAGACAACGATGTCTATGGCCTTGACTTTGACGATGCGGTAACCCAAAAGAATTTTCGGGTGCTTTATTTCGAAGAGAACGAGGTTTTGGACCCGCAAACGGATTTTGACTTCCTGGCGGAGATCATCCAGGGAAACTATAGCCCTGTTAATAAACCGCATTCACTGGCTTTTAGTCTACAGGAAGAATACCTTGGCACATCCGATGTCGCCTACGAGAAAAATGCAGCCTTTCTTTCGGCACTAAAAGAGCGGTACCCGGATTGGGCAGACGACTTTGAAGAAGAACTCTGGGATGCTTTTCCAT
>Ga0206888_1127_pt1 | contig 19855 bp, 22 predicted proteins | sample Alteio_BWOrgHeat_90_FD_153258 | JGI IMG/M metagenome (GOLD analysis project Ga0206888, IMG submission 153258) | Enriched cells from forest soil in Barre Woods Harvard Forest LTER site, Petersham, Massachusetts, United States - Alteio_BWOrgHeat_Nextera4 ... | reverse complement strand
TGATGAACATTACATCCAAAGGTCAGGATTTAGCATACTTCCTTCGCTTAGGTATTACTTTGCGTCAAGCAAACATTCTTTTCCTCAGGGCAATTATTTAATGGTAGAAGGTAGTTACAGCACATTAAAATACGACTATGAAGTTGACGATCAGCATAAAGTACCTTTAAGCCCGGTTAACTTCAATTACTCTCAAAAGGTGGTAAGAGAAGGATTGGCAATAGGTGCAGGATACCAGTTTTTGTTTTTTAAGCGATTAACCCTCGATGTAAATGCTGGCCTTCAAATCGATAACATAAATAATTTGGCTATCCAGTATAATAGTCCACTTGCGAATGAAACGGCTTTCAAGGCTCTCTATCATTCACATAATACCGATGGACAACACATTGGTTTTTTAGGAGTCAATTTTGGTTATAGTTTTAATTAAAAAGAGCCGCTAATTTTTAATGGAGACTTTTCTCCTGTTTTTCTGTTGACTCGTCCTGCCTTTCTATCACAATGAGTGTCGGTGAAAACCAATTTGAAATGTGTTACGTACATTAACAAATGGGTTACTCCTAAAGTAGGCACATAAAAAAATATATCTTTGTTTTTGTTAAATTATAAATCTATAAAAATGAAAAAATTTTATTTTATAATAATCGGGTTATTGTTTATGGCCTTAACAGTATCTATTAAGGCGCAAACCTGGTCTGCCATGGGAACAGGAATGAATAATTCGGTTTTGGCATTTACCACCTTCAATAAAACGCTTTATGCCGGTGGTAGTTTTACAACGGCAGGAGGTAGTTCAGCTAATTACATTGCTCAATGGAATGGGAGTGCTTGGTCAGCGGTGGGAACGGGAATGAATGGACCAGTAAATGCCCTTGCGGTATACAATGGAGTACTTTATGCGGGAGGAAGCTTCACAATGGCAGGAGGAGTTGCTGCAAATTCCATAGCTAAATGGGATGGTACTTCATGGACAGCGATAGGAACAGGATTGAATGGTGCGGTGAACGCATTAACGGTTTACAATTCAAATTTATATGCGGGAGGTACCTTTACTACTGCGGGCGGAGTAGGTGCAAAATACATTGCGATATGGAATGGAGCCAGCTGGACACCTATTACTTCTGGTGATTTCGAAAATTTGACCAATAACGTTGATGCCTTAGGTCAATTAAATGGAAACCTTTATGCCGGTGGGGAGTTCCTTACTGTAGGCTATGTAGGTGCCGTTAACCATCTTACAGAGTACAGTGGCGGAAGTTGGCAGTCTCCCGGTGGAGTTAATGGTGCAGTAAGTTCACTGGCTACTTATAATGGAGCTATTTATATTGGTGGAGTTTTCAATGTAACTTATAATGGCATTGCAACAAATTACATTGCCAAATTCGATGGGGGGTATTGGGGAACTTTAGGAGCAGGAATGGATAATAGTGTTTCCTCACTTACTGTTTTCAAAGGAGCACTTTATGCAGGAGGCAGTTTTGCTAATGCGGATGGAAATGCCGCCAACCACATTGCCAAATGGGATGGAACAAGCTGGTCGGAAGTTGGAAATGGGATAAATGGTGTGGTTAAAGCTTTAATGGGAGATAGCGTAAATCTTTATGCAGGAGGCCAATTTACAACTGCCGGAGGAAAGTCAACTACTAACATTGCCATGTTGGTCACTCCTACCGGGATAGCGGAAAGCAGGATGGATAATATGTTAAGTATTTTCCCAAATCCCAATAGCGGAGTCTTTAACGTGAACACCCAACGGATAGCTCCCAATATGGAAATACAACTTTACAATCTGATAGGAGAAAAAATATATCATACGAGAGTTACTTCATTAGAAACAACGATTGATTTAAGTGCACAGGCTAAGGGCGTTTATTTTTGCCAGTTGATTTCGGCAGGTGAGATCGTAGGCACTAAAAAATTGATCATCGAATAAGACGGTATCGATTCCTTTTCACTTCTTTATTCAATTCATTTGGATGAATTGTTAACACTATTTTCTTCAGCTTTCGTCCAATATAAAGCATCTTGCGTTTTAAACTTAGCATTAACTTAACAATTTTGTCGACAAATGATTTAATTTTGTCGATTAAAATGCTATCTTTGCTAAAACAGTAAAACAAGATTCCGTTTTTTTATTAATCAACCACTTTACTTAAAACAGAATAAGATGTCAGATATCGAATCAAAAGTGAAATCAATTCTGGTTAATCTGGGTATTGATGAAAACAAAATTAACCCAGGCGCCACGTTTAAGAACGACTTGGATTTAGATTCTCTTGAACAGGTTGAGTTTATTTCGGAAATGGAAAGAGAATTCGATATGATCATTCTTGACGATGAAGCGGAACTGATTTTGACAGTTGGAGATGCACTTTCTTACGTTGAAAAGGCAAGTTGCCTGGTTTAACGGATTAAAATGTGAATTTCGCTTCCCCAAATTAGTGCCTATTAACTGCTGCTTACAGTGCTGCTGAACAAGCGGCAATGCCTCCCTCACTTCCATTCCAGTGCCTTTTTCAAATCGTTACATTCCTTGTTCTGTTCATTTAAATTGAATTTAACCAAGGTGCGATTGATATGAATGCTTGGATTACCAGGAGCTATTTGATTCTCCTTATCAAAATCAGTCAGGGCACCTTAAAATAAAGCCTTCCCCTTCTGGCTATTTAAATTCCCCCTTTAACGAATAGCTACTCTAAAGGAGGGATTGGGAGATACATTTGGTCCAGTAAATCAAATAATGAACCGGTTCCTAAAGGAGGACAAATTTATAAAGTAAAAATAAAACATGAAAAAGCTAAGCGCAATCACCGTATTTGTATTGTCTACCATCTATTCATTTGCTCAATACAACGAAGATAGAACAAACAAAAAGGACATCAGGCTGGATAATAAAGAGATTCAGTTAAATAAAACGGATGTTAAACTGAATAAGAAGGATGTTGCAAGTGATAAAAGCACTGTAAAAGAGGAGAAAAAGCAATTGAAAACTGATAAAAAGGCAGGGAATGAAGCAGCAGTAAAAAATGATAAAAACAATCTTCACGCTGGAAAAGAGGCGTTGAATAATGATAAAAAGAATGTCAACCAATCAAAAGAGGTACTTACGCATGATAAAATGAAAAAAAATAATGATCAAAAAAACCTTAAGTAAAAAGCACTTTAATCAGTAGTTCTGCTCATAAAGCATTCATATTATATACAAACAAGTAAAATTGGTAATCATGACAACAGCAAAAAATTTGGGTATTTGGATGGACCATTCCACGGCGCATTTAATGGAGTTTACAAGCAATCCAATTCAAACAAAAACAATCGAATCAAAATTTACGCATCTGGTAAAGGAACAAAGCTTAAAAAAGAGTGAAAATCTGATGCATAATAAGGAACAGCATGAACAATCGGAGTATTACAAAGAATTAGGGGAAGTGATAAGGAATTATGAAGGGGTAATTCTCTTTGGCCCTACCGATGCTAAACTGGAGCTGTTAAATGTATTAAGGGCTGATCACCGTTTCGCTAAAATTAAAATTGAAACGAAACAAGCGGATAAAATGACGGAGAACCAGCAACATGCCTTTGTTAGAGAGTTTTTTTCGGCCAAGTGATTTTAACGGAGGGTGTCTAGAGAGGGTTTCCTGTATTTCTAGGCAGGGTCTGGTGCAATGGCCTTGTTTAAGTGTTGTATCAAATTCTTTTCAGATCGCTTATCGATAAAAATGCTGGTGATTATTTCTCTCAATCGGGCAAATGAAATATCGCCCTTTACAATAAATTCAGAAGCTTTGTGTTTGATGCAGTTTTTTGCCACTTCAATATCGTTCTCCACTGATAAGATAACAATGGGAACATGAGGATCAACTAAGCGTATTTTAACAAGTGTTTCCAAACCATTAATGGCATCTTTTAAAATGCCGTTAAGGTAATAATCCAAAATAATAATGTCCGGTTTTAAGGAGAGTTTCTCCAAACAAAGCTCGCCAGTTGCAAACGTAAAGATGTTGTAATATTCCTTTGAGCGGAAAGTAGCCTCGAGGGTTTTTAGATAAAGAGCATTATCATCAACCAGAAAAACAGTTATCGTCTTATTCGCAGTCATATCCCGTATATTAACAAATTTACTAATAAAATGCAGGTAAATTTTTAATGCTTATTTATATGCTTGTGACAAAAGTAAATTAAAATTATCAATAAGGAAACGGGAGGTGAATGAATAAAATGTAAACAGGCTACTTTTTCACTTGTTTACCGATTGGAAATAATGGATCAACGAAAAGCTACCTAAAACAATAAAAGCCGCTTGTAACTTTGTAAGAGAGCGTTTAATTTTAATTTATAACATCATGGAAACCAAACAAGAATTGAATGCAAAGATATTGGCATTGAGTGCAGCTATTCAGGAAAAATACCCCGAGTTGTATAAAAACCTGGATGAAATGCCTGTCCCTGATTCCAAAACCGGAAGCGAAGAAATAAGTATAAAAGTATTGAAGGCCTATTATGAGTCTCTGCATTCAACGATGAGAAATTACATTCGCGAACATGACAATCCGGCAAAAAACTTAGCTGAGAAACCTTTGATCTTTAATTTGTTTCCACGACTGCGTTTGTTTTCGAAACCAAACAGTGGGTACTTAGGGTTTTCGGCATTAATTGTTACTTGTATCTTTATTTGGTATTTATTTGGGAGGTAGCAAGGGTCTTCTTTAGGCAAATATTCACCCCAGTTGTCATAACTACTGTTTTTCTTTTCTTGAACCTAGTACAATGCGGATTTTTATCCTGTTACTTATGAATAAGTTGATTCTTTTCTTTAACAATTTCCGAAAACGAACGGCTTTCGATTTTGCTTACCATCCAGGAATGCAAATCGATGTAATCCAACACATTTAACTCCTCGGGATCTTTTTCCTGAATAATTGTTGCTATTTTCTTTTCGCTGCGCTGAAATAAACTTAACAGCTCTTTTGCCGTTTGCACTTTGGGAAGTTGTTTAATAAAGTTCAACATAATGGTTTCTGTTTTATACAGCATGTTTTCCTTTGGAAGATACCTGTAGGCCGATAGCAGTTTATACTCCAGGAGGTTCTCGTTTTTCAACTCGTAATGGATGATCAACTCAAGCAACCTGGAAGCGCAATGAATATCCTTCCGGATAAAATTGTCTTCCTTTTCCTTGTAGATAATGAGTTTGTTAAGGGATGAGAGTGCTTTGTCAAATTTTGATATCCCAAAATAAAGTGACGCAATGTGAAAGTGAATTGAGATTTGAAAGAATTTGGGCAGGTTCAAATGGTATTCTTCGATAAAGTTTTCCATCTCCTGTATAAATGGAATTCCCTTTTCAAATTCTCCCGAAGCATTATATAAAATCAAGGTATTTAGGTAATAACTTTGAAATATTTTCTCCCTTAACTGTTGTGTGCTGACTAACTTTTTATTGTATAAAATGGTTCTTAACTTTTCCAGGTAAATAAACTTTTCATCGTGGTGTCGTAATAGAATGCGCCAACCAATGTAGTTGTTCATGTTGTTGATGTAGTTTTCAAAATCCTCCTTTTCCATTTCCGGGTGCGACTCGTACAATTGGAGCCTTTTCTTGGTATAAATCATTGCGTTTTCGGCATCGTTTTTCCGGAGATGAAAATAAAGCGAACGTAAATGATAATAATCTCCCTTGGCATAGTAGGAAAGAGGAGCTTCTTCTTTTTGCAATAAAGGGTGGTTGAAAACGGATTCAACATATTTTTTTACTTCTTCATTTTGCAGCGAAGCATCAATGGAATAGTAGTATTGAAGCTTTATCGACAAGTCTTTGTATTCCCTCAAATTGGTCCATTTTTCAATTACTGTGTTTACTTCTTTTCCCGGTTTTTCAATGTATTTTTTTGTTTTATCTAAGGCCTTCTCCTTCCCCAACAGCTTCATTTCCCAAGCCAAAATATCCAGAATGGATAAAAACTTTTCATGCCTTTGCGCTAGCTTCTTGGCTTTCTCCAGTATTTTCCAACACAAGTTAAACAAGGCCCTGTTATATAGAATTTCGACGTTTTGAATCATGCAGCTTAATTCCAGATCGATTGAATTATCCGCATACATGTTACGTAGCGTTGTCAGGATCAGCTCATACAGGTAGTGCTTTACGTTAGCAAACTGATCAAATTTGATTACTTTAATTTTTTTAAGAATCTTTTCTTTATCATATTCTTTCTGGCTTTCTATTGCGTTGAATAAAGTCAGGTAAATTGTTTTTTCTGCGGATGATCTTTTTACTATATTTAGTTTAAAATATTGTTTTTCTGCTTTACTCATCGATTTTATGAGGATAAAGAGATGGTCAGAAATGTTGTTCGCGTTCATATATATTATTTCAATTAAATACTTAAAATACAGCTATTTATAATCACATCGAAGATAAAATATTATTTTGACAATCATATATTATTTAAAAAATGTTTTGTTTAACATCAACTACCGGCTTAGGTTTGTGTAAAGTTTTTGAAAGAACAATAAACAGAGATTGAAAAATAATAATACCTAAACCAAAAGAAAATGAAAACTATTTTTGCAAAAGTTACCCGCCCACTGCTACTTGTTTTTTTACTCCTTTCCCAAATGAGTTTTGCTCAATGGACCGTGGAAAGCAATTCAGGAGAAAATCCAAGATGGGGAACAGCAGCTGCTGTTCTTGGAGATACAGCATATCGAATATGCGGTTCAGCTGCAGGATTCGATTACAATCACGGATTTCAGAAATATGATCCCGTGAAAGGTTGGGTTGCATTAGCCAATTATCCCGGAAGTGGAGGAGAAGGTCCTTGTGGTTTCGCATTGAATGGGAAACTTTATTTTGGTATGGGTAATATAAGTGGAGGAAGCATGTTTAAGGATTTTTGGAAATTCGATCCAGTTTTACAAACCTGGACTAAAGCGGCTGATTTTCCTGGTGCCGGCCGATCCTATGCAACCGCTTTTACTATAGGTAGTTATGCCTATGTAGGACTGGGATGGAGTTATTCGTTGGGCACAACTTTTAAGGATGTTTACAGGTACGACGACGGAGCTGATTCCTGGACCAAGATGGACGATTTTCCTGGAGGAATCCGAATGAAAGCGGCTAGTTTTGTAATTGGAGATACAGCTTACGCGGGTCTTGGCAATAACGGAGCTAGTTGCTACAGGGATTTTTATTCCTTCAATCCTAATCGCGGAAGCGGTTCCCAATGGAAATCAGCAACCAGTTTTCCCAGCAAAAGTCGTACCTGGCCCTCTACTTTTGCCTTCTGTAATAAAGGGTTCATTGCCTTAGGGGAGGATAGTAATAATGTAAGCCTCAATGAGGTTTGGATGTACGATCCTGCAAACGGAGTTGGTGGAAAATGGATGAGATTTCCCGATTTCAATGGCTTAAATCGATTTGGTGCACAGGGATTTGCCATTGGTAACACGGCATATATTGCGGGTGGAGGTGCCGCCACTGGAGTCGTTTTTGCCTATTCGGATTTTTGGTCGTATTCTCCTGATCTGCTTTCTGTCTCTCCTAATGCAACGATCTGTAATGGGGCAACCGTTACCTTATCAGCCACCGGAAACAGTGTTTACCAATGGACTCCCGCAAGCAGCTTAAGCGATTCCATTACTACAGGAATCTACCCAATACCTAGCGACAAGAAACAAACTACTGCCAAACCAACTGCTCCTACTACCTATACGGTAACCGAAGCGGTATGCGGTGCGCAGCAAGTAATAAGCATTAAAGTAAATCCTGTTCCTTCGTTAACAGTTACTCCTACTTCTGCCAGCATTTGCTCCGGTAAAACAACCGACCTGAATGTAAGCGGTGCAAGCACCTATCTTTGGTCACCTTCAACAGGGCTCAGTTCTTCAACAGGGAATAGTGTAGTTGCCAATCCTACTGCCACCACTACTTATACAATAACAGGAGCCGACAGCGCAGGATGCAGTGGCAGCGGCAGTGTAGTAATTGTAGTTAATTTCCCTAGTGGAGTATCTGCAGGTCCTGATTTTAGTATGTATTTCGGTCAGTCAAAACCCATCAACTGCCTTGCAAAAGGAACATATAACTGGAGCCCTTCCACAGGCTTAAGTTGTGCCGATTGTGCTGATCCCATTGTTGATCCACAGGTTTCCACCACTTATTTTGTAACAGTAACTGATTCCAATGGTTGTGTAAGCTCCGACACACTTGCGGTAGATGTGCTGTACAACGACCCTTTTGTTCCAACTGCCTTTTCACCTAATGGCGATCAAACCAATGATTTGCTTTTTGTAAGAGGCGATCTGTTTAAAAATCTTGAGTTTGTTATCTTCAACCGTTGGGGCGAAAAAGTGTTTGAAACACAAACCACTTCAAACGGATGGGATGGAACTTACCGTGGCAAAAAATTAGATCCGGGTGTATTTGTGTACTCCTTGAAAGGAACTACCTATACCGATAAACAAATTGACAAGAAAGGAAATATTACCCTGGTTCGTTAATTCACTTATCCTCTTCACCGGCGCTTTGTGTCTTGTGTAAAAACGTTTTATCTACCCAAAAAACGAAGAATCAGTTGATTCTTCGTTTTTCTTTTACCTATACCCTGATGTAACGCATGTAGGTTTAGTATTTTTACCTGCACCTTTTAATCAGGAGAATGCAAGCCGAATTTTGCAGGTGTTTCATCACATGCCTCGCCTCATCGGATAAAAATCCTAATGGAAATTAGCGAAAAGGACAGCTAAATTTTCTTTTTTACATCAAAAACAGGGTTTACACACCTGAACCAAGCTGCGCAAGACCCAATTTTTTTTACACATCACTTATCGTCTTTTACACATCACCTATCGTCATTTACACATCGCAGATCAACTTTTACACATCACCCATCGTCTTTTACATATCACTTGCCATCATTTACGCATCACCGATCCACTTTTACACATCACTTATCATCATTTACATATCATGGATCATCATTCAGACATCGAAAATTAATTTTACACATCACCAATCCTATTTTACTCCTCAATCGCCATTTTTACGCCTGAACACCCTCATTTACCTGTCGGAAAAAATTTTTAGAAAGAGGGGAATGAAAACGAAGAACTATCCCAATGTTGGTATCTACCACCAAACTATTTCCACTCACTTCTTAACTTTTTTTGGGTCATCAACGCGTCTTCTTTTAAAGAGATTACCCCACAATATTTATAGGTATCTAAGCTCTTTTGAATGTTGAGTTTTTTAACTATTGCGCTGATCGATTCCTTTGTACTGCCTTTCTTAATTACCCTTGCCTTGGCTTTGTTTTTTAGTATACAAATTTACATTTTTTTGGAATAATCATCTTTTTCAAAAGATCAAAAAACAGTAGTCTCGCATAGGTTCGTGTGAGTTTGGATTAAATTAATCTGTATATCAACTTAAAGCAAATCGTTTTTTATAACGGAGAGATACGATCAAGTGTTGTAGAAAATGTGTTTTAAAAGTTTACTTACATGTAATTTTAAATTACATTTGTTTAAGTTCAGTTTTAGGCATAATAAAAGTAAATATGAAACATTTCCTTTTCTATTCTTTGTTTTTTATTCTGCTCTATTCATGTGCAAAAGACCCCGGAATTATTCATTACACCTATTCAATAATACGTCCCCAGCCTTATTTACCTGCCTATCCCGGATCTTATTGGATTTATAATAGCGGTGACACCATCAAATGTGATAAAAAGTACCGCATACATGCCTTATATTCTTATTGGGGAATTGACTATGCTGCAGTGACGGATAGCGTTTATGTTCCATACCTTTTGCCAAATAATTTAAGTGTTTGGACAAATGGGTATATCTATGGATACTACTCCCTAAACAATTGGTATTACTATACTGGATTTACTGAAGACAAACAGCAGCTTTTTTCTGAAAAATCAGGAGACATCTGGTCCTATCATGGAGATAACCATTTTATTGCTTGGGATCAGGTAATGAAGAAGGATACAACAGTACTGATTAACAATATTAAATACGATTCGGTAATTGTAGTGAGTAGTTTCGTCTCTCCTGCTGGCGGTGGAAGTAAGGAAGTAGAAATTGCCCGTAAGTATTATGCTAAAAATATCGGGCTCATTAAATGGCAGAATTCTAAGCAGGACACTGCCGTAAAGTATAATTATGAAATAAGCAGCTATTTCATTAATAAATGAAAGGCTCCAACTGAATAGTGCAGTACTGAAAAACAATTTAATTTAAATATCTTTTATGAAAAAAATCCTTTTAACAAGTTTAGTAATCTGCAATGCCCTGTTTTCGAATGCGCAGGAAAGCAATAATGTATTACAAAAGGACAAAGAGTTTGTTATTTCAGTTGGGCCTACTTATACCGCATTAGTTAATACCAATGTGAATAATGATAAGACTAAGGTTATTGATAATGGCATTGGAATGAATCTGGGCTGCTCTTATTCCAGGTATTTTAAAAATAAATGGGGCCTTAGCATAGGTTTAAATTATTCCGACTATAAGCAAACCGTTTATCAAAATGGATTATTCATTCTTCCCAATCAGGTGGATCAAGATGGTAATGCCTGCGACTTGTGGTACAATTCCAACGTAACTGAAATAAAAAAAAGCTATTACCTAGATGTTCCTGTGATGCTTCATTTGATAATTGGTAAATCAAAAAGGATATATGGGTTTATTAATGGAGGGCTTGTTACAGGAGTTCTGGTATGGGGCGATTATACGAAAAAGGGAACAGTAGAAAACATGGGTAAGTATCCAACTGCAAATTCGTATTTTAATATTGTTTCACAAAACAATCCTCGCTATCAGTATGAGGTATTCCCTGTGGATGTGGCAAAAACATACGAAGATGCATTCGCAGCCTATAATTTTTCCGTAAGGGTTTCCGCTGGTGTTGCCGTTTCGATAAGTGATATGCTTTCCCTGCGTGTTTCTCCCGTATTCACTAAAGGGATATGGGATGTTACTCCTAAAGATTTGAAAAATCAGGATTATGTAAATGTGTTGGGTGAAAAGAGCAGTTATAAGCCAACAAAAGCATCGGCCACCGGTATTGATGTGGGATTAGGGTTCAATTTTTAAAAAAGAAAACGTAAAACCTTGGGTCAAATAAAACAACAAACATGAGAAGGCCATTAATGATACTCATTTTACCCCTTTTTTGTTTGCTTTTGAATAAAGCTAATGCTCAGGAAAGTATGTTGAAATTCTCATTTGCAAGTGATGGTAGAGGCTTTCAGGAAGATATTATTATTCGCGCCGATAGTACTTTCATTACCAGATCAAACATGAAAGAAAAAGCAATTAATATACGTGTGGTAACTTTGAAAAAGGATTGGGAAGAACTCATTAATGCCATTTCAGACAATAAATTCATTGATTTAGAAAGCCTTCCTTCCCCGACTAAGAGTAGAGCATTAGATGGTGCAATGTTTTCGGAAATCACCTTATTAACCAACAAGAAAGAATATCATTGCGGTCAGTTTGATAGTTATAACCCACACCAAAAGCTTAAGCGATTAATGGAAGTTATGTTGAAAATTAGGGATAACGAAAAGGTAAAGGCAACTGACAGATGATATTTGAAACGTTATAATGTTTCATTACTGCTTTGGATTTAAGATGCGATTGATGCACAAAATATTAATTATACTATTTTCTATGAACCTTGTGCATGCCTTTGGGCAAACCAAAGAAGAGAAAATAAATGACATTCGTGAGAAGTTTCAAAAAATAAATCAAGATACTGTCTATATAGTAAAGACACTAAATAATGAACAGTTCTTAGACAAGATGACAGATGGGGGAGGCAGTTTAATTGGCTATTACAAAGGCGAGAAGATATATAAAATTATTGAGCGTGTAGGTGTTTCATATTGTGTCCGGACTTTTGAATATTACTTTTGGGAAGATCAATTAATCTTTGTTTACGAAAGTGAACTCGATCCTTTATACAATGAAAGTAAAGCCTCCTTTGATTGGGGGAATGTAAATATTGTATTTGAAGGACGTTACTATTTTGATAAGGGAAAATTAATCGAAATAAAAGTAGTTGGAAAAAAAAGGATTGTAGACGATCAGGAAGAGAATAAAGAAAGAATATTATCGACTGATGCAAAACGGAATATCGCTTTACTTAAAAAATAAACATCAATTCTGATGTAGAAACATAGCGTTTAAATATGCCCTTAAAAACCTTAATACACTTCAAAAGGAGAATTTCCATTTTTGCCTTTATTATAGGCATCTTTTCTTTTTCAGCATCCTATTCACAGGATTCAATACCTTATAAAACCATTTCCTTTTCTACCAACGTTCTGCAAAGTATGATAAATGAGTTATCGCTGCGCACAGAGTGGATGATAAATAAAAGGAACCGGGTTGGCTTTGATTTAGGATATGTTTATCCCGGGAATATATGGAAGATTAATCCTACAGCCGATCCTCAAGGTGATTTTCCTGGAAATCTTTATCATGGAACATTGATCAGAGCGTATGAGAAATTATTTTTTAAATCGGGTAAGAATTACTTTGCCTATCAAGTTGTACTTAAATGGATTTCATACTCCAACCAAACTTTTGCAGATGAAATGGAAGACGGTGTATACATAGATTACTTGCGATCGGAGAAAAACTTTACCTATGGATTTGATTTGTTATTTGGATATAATCCTACGTTTAAAAACCTTCCGTTAATTAATTTAGATTTTTTTTATGGACTGGGTTTCAGGTATAGGAACAGAAAAGTAAACACAATTGATAGCTATTATTCAACGGATGGATCCCGTTTATATGGCCCATCGCCGCCACCCCAAGATCCAATAGGATCTTTTAAAGTTAAACAGGCCTATATGGTACCTGTTTTAGGGATTCGATTGGGATTTAATGTAAAAATTAAAAATAAGTCTTCCTAGAGTGGGTTACAAGAATGGTTAATAGCAAACATATCGAATAATAATACCGAATATGAGAAACGTTTTTACAATACTCTTGTTGCCCATTTTTTATTTCGTTTGTAATTCCTGTTTTGGCAGAGAGAAAATAAGCATAATGAATCAGGGCAACTATAAGGATACCATATACGAGGAGCCGAAGAAAAACCAGGAAGTAGATTCATTAAAAAATATTCCCTTCATTTTTTCTGATAATCCTGCTTACGCCGGTTTTGGAGGAAGAGGTGCCATTAATTTAGAATCGGGCAGTCAATGGAAAAATATGCCCGGTTATCCTCAAAGCTTTTTATTGGCATATGATCTGGCAATTAAAAAGATAAACAGTGGTTTTGGAGTTTATTACAGTGTATCTGCTTCTGGTTCTTCCTCATACAGCACTTCTAATTTAAATTTTTCCTATTCCTATTTGATTAAAATTAAAAAAAGCAATTTAAGAATAGGGGCTTCCGCAGCTTATGCTGATAAATCAATCAATTTCACAAACCTGCTTTGGGATAGTCAGTATATCAATAACACATTGACAGCAGGTTTTACTTCAGGAGAACCTCATTTTATTGGTAGTAATGTAAAATACCTGGATATCAACACCGGTTTATTCTATACAAGGGGAAATTTTTATTCAGGAGTTTCTGTACTACATGTAAATCAACCTGCAACATCATTCTTTTCCGATGGTTACCGTTTACCGGTTGAATTAAATTATACAGTTGGTGAACGATACCATTATAGCAACTGGGAGTTTATCGCATCTCTCAGTGCTAAACAGGGCAATTATTTTTTAATAATTGAACCGAGTATTGTAACAATTTATAATAACCTGTTCATTTACGGTTTATCATACGACTACCTTTTATCAGATACCAAATCCTTAAAAGTACATGTCGGAATTGTGCTTTTTAAACACCTTCGTTTATTAGTTGAACCCACTCTTGTTTTAAACACCTTATATGGGCCTGCTTTAGGATTATCGACAGTGGGAAGTATTCACTATCAATTTTAATTTTATGAAAAAACTATATGTTTCCCTTTTTCTTTTAGTAGTTAGTATTTCCAGCTGTACAAAGCCGCCATCAGATGCTCCCGCTAGTGTCTATCCTGGTATTATATATATACCCAGTGCATTTAGCCCAAATGGCGATGGTAAAAATGATACGCTTTTTGTAAGAGGTAATACAATAGAGTCGATCAATCTAAAAATTTTTGATTCTAATTCAGGTGATATCTTATTTGAAACTGAAGATATGAAAAAGGGCTGGGATGGTAAATGTAAAGGTAAACCTGTTTCTCCAGGTACTTATTATTATACTGCTTATTATCTCACAGTAAGTGGTGAAGAAGGTGGAATTAAAGGATATGTGGATTTAGTATTATAATGGCACTAATTTTATAATAAAGGCCTGATACTTTTGCCCGGACTTCACTTTTCGAAATTTGTAGGTCAATTACAATGAAGAAAATAATATTCATTATCTTATTTAAAGTTTTGCTTATCAACGTAAACGGACAAATTTGTTCGGTATCTTCTAAAGACGTAACTTTATATAGTTGGACTCCTTCTGATGGAACGATTGCCGATTATTCTGCAGGTATTATTGATTCAAGCAAAGCAACAGGATTTATAATAATATTGGGCAGCATTGAGGATGGCGTTTTTACAGTTGAAGGTGGAGCTGAGGATGACTCAAGAGGTGGAACTTATGTTAATTTGGCTTTTTCGTCGTTCGAAGGTAATCGCGCAACCTATAATTTATATAATGGTGATTACGAAGAGAAATACATAAATTCTGACAGTTTGAAGTATAAAGTTAAACAAAGAGTAAGAGATCAACTGTTGAAATATGTAAACGAAAATATAGTTAATCCGGGCTCTTTAAAATCAACAAATTATTTAAAGAATGCAAATGAGGACAATTCATTATGGAGCCTTAGAATTAGAAGTAAAGAAAAGAACAAAATGTTATCTTGGAAATTAGAGGCATCTCCTAGAATGTGTTGGTGCTTTTTTGATTGGAAGTGCAGTTCTTTGGAAATAAAAAATGAATAAATTATCCCCAAATCTAATGTTTAGCCTCCCTGAAGGAAGTTTAACAGAGAAAATAATGGAGATGATACAAATTATAAAAGAATAAAAATGGTTTATCTAAAATGTGATGATTGCGGATTTTTGAATGAGTTCAAAACCGAATATTTAACTTTTTGCGGGGCTTGCAACCAAAAGCTAAAGAATAATTTCAACGATTGGAAAAAGATTCACACTGAAAAGACGCTGGATGATTTCAAGGAACTTCATTGTGTTAGCAAAGACAAGTTAGTTACGGAGGGGGAAGATAAACGTAAAAGTAATATCACAAATCCTCAAAAGCTAAAAACCTTAATTGGGATTATAATTGGGTTTTCTATTTTTAGTGCGATTGGAAAATACGGAGGGGAGTCATTGGTAAGATTCTTTCGATCAGAAAAAACATCCGAATCAATATTAGATCAAAAATGGTACAAAGAAACATACGGTAATTACGGACTGATTGTAGAAACACCCATTAAGATGACATCCACAGTGTTGGACCTACCTGCTAATATAAAGCAATATGTCGCCAACATGGATTCATACAACTATATGTCCACAAAAGGATTTAAAGTTTTTATAAATAGTATAAAATACAAACCCTCAGTTGGAACGGTAAGTTTACAAGGGGCTGCCAATGGATCGGCAAATGAAATAAAGATGCAAAAAGGAGTAACTGATTTTGATTACAAAGAAGAAACAATTCTTAAAAGTGAGATTCCCGGTTTTAAACAACAGGGAACATTTAAAACTGATGGAATTATGTATGAATTTATAAATGTAGGTTTAGCACAAGGATTGTTTATGTGGCAAGTGGTGGTTACCTATCAAATGGATGATGAAGTTGGAAAAACTGCGGCAAAGAGAGTAATAGAATCAATTGTAATAGCCAACAAGACTAATTTGACTTAAGGGAATTATTATTCATAATTGATTGCACTAATTAAGTTAAGCCTTCATCGCCATGAAACCAACCATTCACTACCTCCTTCTCACATTGTTTATTGCCGTTTTCTCATTCCCTCAATCCTATGCCGCCAAACATTTCCCAGATTCACACGTAAAGTCTTGGATAATGGCAGGGGCGAATCCGAAATCCTATCTGTCGGGTATTGATAAAACCATGAAGCATTCGGGTACTGCTTCGGCAGTAGTATTTTCGAAGGATAAAAACTGTGAAAAAAAATGGTGTACCCTGATGCAAATGATAAAGGCCGATGCGTATAAAGGAAAGCGAACCCGTTTAAGTGCATGGGTAAAAACAGAAAACGTAAGTAATTGGGCAGGTTTGTGGTTAAGGATGGATAAGGCATATCGTGTATCAGCTTTTGATAATATGGGGGACAGATCGATTAAAGGGACCACTGAATGGAAGCAATATGAAGTGGTACTAAATACTGACACAGCTTGTGATGACATTGCATTCGGAATTATATTTATGGGTGCAGGAAAGGTGTGGATGGATGATGTTAAGCTCGAAATAGTGGGTAATAATGTTCCTGTAACCGATCGTGATGATAATAATCAAAGCGTTTCCAACCTTAGTTTTGAAAAAAGTTCCCCTTCCCATACTCCTGTTAATTGGTATTGTGCTGATAGTAGCAGTGGATATGCAATTACTATTGACCGATCTGTTTTTCATGATGGTGCAGCATCGGCCTATATGAAATCCATTGAGATGAAAAGGAGAAAGAAATATGATTTTGGAACCATTACCGGATGGATGGAGCCCGATAGTTTTGCCGGTAAACGGATTCGGATGAGTGCTTGGATAAAAACAGAAGATGTTAGTGATGCTGGTTTGTGGTTGCGGGTTGATGGGAAAAGGAGTGGAGAAGTACTTTCGTTCGATAATATGATCATGAACCAAAGAGGAATTAAAGGAACAAACGATTGGAAAAAATATGAGGTCGTTTTGGATGTCCCCAAGGAAAGTTTGGATATCGCCTTTGGAGCTTTGTTTATGAGAACAGGGAAACTCTGGTTCGATGAAGTAAAGTTTGAGGCGGTGGACAGCACAATTGCGGTGACAAGTACTTACAATACTAAACCGGACAAGGTTTCGAAGAAGAAGAATGGACTTGCCGTTTCAAAATATATCCTTAATAGCTTGTCCAATACCGATTTTGAAGAGGAGTGGGTGAAAGGACAATAGTGAATCCGATCCGTAGGCTTTTAAAAATGCTTTTGAATAGCTTATTGAGAAAACATGTTGTTAGTTGTTTTCTGTAATCAATAGTTCATACGGTAATTTTAATCCATGATGCAAGGCTCTGATCATCTTTAGGGAGAGATTTCGTTGCCCGTTTAAAACCTGGGACACTAAACTTTTGCTTCCAAAATAAAGTACTACGTCCTTGTTACTTAAGCCTTTTTCTTCCATAACCGATTTTATTGCTTCTACAGGGTCAGGTGCATCTATTGGGTAATGTCTTTTTTCATAATCTTCTATTAAAAGCATAAGTACCTGCCCTTTATCGCCTTTGGGTGTATTGGGTTTAGCATCAAAAACTTTCTCAAGTTCTTTTAATGCTTTTTGGTAATCTTTTTCGTTTTTTATAGGTGCTATATTCATTTCCTTTTATATTTAAAACCATTCTATTATCTGCTATAAGCTTAAATTTCCTTTGCTCAAACGCGACATTGTCAATAATTATTTCGGATGCAAATGATCATCCATATAAATCCGAACCGCATCGGCAATAAAATCCATGTTATTAAAAATCGTATCCGAACTTGTAACTACGATGGTATAGGTGTTTTCCAGGATTCGTCCGGGAATACGAAGGGATATGCTGTAAGCGCCTTCCTTTACATTAGTAAACTGATAGGTGCCGGTACTATCGGTTTTGGTACTGGCGGTAATTGTGTCCGAAGGTTTTTTAATCAAACTTATTTTCACATTGGGCATCGGGTCCGTTTTCTTAAATAGGGTATTGCCCTGAAAAAGGCTGCCGGAAATGATTCCGGGGGTGTCGATCATTTCAATGCTTGGAGAAGCGATGTGTTTAATGTCTTCCCAGCGGCCCTGGTTCATAATCAGATTTCCCTTTTCGTCATATTTCGGAGCTTGCTTTTTTAATCCTTTTACAAGATATAAGCTACCGGTTATTTTTATCTTTTTCCCATCCAGCTTTTGGGCCTGCGCATTATTGATGTCGGCAATGTAATCGCCCACATAGTAACCGTCCTTCGTCGCTTTCTTTTTATCAAAGGTTACGATGAATGATACCGTATTGGAGCTGTCTTTATTATGTAGGTTCGTTGTATCTGTTTGCTGACCGTAAATGGAAGCTCTGACCAATAAAAATAGAAATAATATTATTTTTCTCATGCTAATCTTTTTTATAATTTCTGATGGGTTGGTTTCCATTTAGATGAAGAAGTAAATAACATGATAAACTTACTATATTAACCGCAAAGTTCGAAGAGGCTTCGCAAAGGAAAGGATCACCTGAAAGAAAAACTCTTTGCGTCCTTTGCGGTTAAATCAGTTAAATAAGGTAGCTCAAACGCACAATGCATTTACATTGAACTCACGTTAAAATTACTTTAGTAAATATTGATTTCATAAAAATTTATGGGTTTATTTGAACCGATTATAAATGTATGGCCATTCAACATGAAAAAATCACTCTTGCTTTTCTTCTTTTGCACACAGCTTTCGGCTTTGTCAATTGCCCAAACAAGTAGTTTTATTGATTTTGGCGACTCTTTACAGTCTTGGCTAAATAAGCGGGTGGAGAACGCCCAAAAGGGAATAAAAGAAAAAACAGAAATGCCCTTTGTTGTGCGTTGCAAGGGCTGGGGCTGTATTTGCCCAACTTATTTTATTGGGATAAGTCCGCTTGTGGCTGAAGGCCCATGGATCTATCCCATTACTCCACGAAAATTTCCCGTTTCCGATTCGCTCGGCTACAGCTTAATTGTGAGGGGTTATTTTACCGGGAAAATTAAAAAACTGGATTTGCGAAGTGATAAAAAGAACGATCCTCCCGAATGGATCTTCGATTTGCCGCAGTTTAAAATCAGTTCCTGGGAAGTAAATAAAGAGGGGTATAATGTGGATGCGCCTAAAGTAATTCAATAAATAACTAATCCTTATTGCAAAACGTGAAGTACTAATTTAAAATGCATAATTTTGATTAGTAGAGACGGTGTTAGAGGAATTTTAATTGGATCAAATTGAGATGGAACATGCAGATTGTCTGTTTTGTAAAATAGTTAACCGCCAGGTAAAATCCTGGATCATTTGGGAAGACGAAAAAAACATTGCTTTTTTAACTCCTTATCCCAATACAACCGGGTTTACTGTTATAGCAACCAAAGCTCACGCCGACAGCTACATATTTAACTTAAATGATGCCGATTATTTTTCTATACTTACTGCTGCCAGAAAAGTTGGGAAAATGCTTGACCTTTGTCTGGACACAAAAAGAACAGGGCTGATTATGGAAGGCATGGGTATTAATCATGCGCATATTAAACTAATCCCCATGCATGGAATTCCTGATGGAGGATGGCAGCAACAGAATAGTAATAAAAGAGAATTTGCCGAAAAATATGCCGGTTATCTTTCTTCTCACGACGGACCCCAAATGGAAGATGAAAAACTGGATGAATTAGTGAGAGTGATTAAAGCAAAGAATGAATAAGCATTGTTTTATTAGATTATACCAGGTAAGCTCAGAACTTTAGCCTGAATTGCTTCACGATAAACTGCTTTTGTCTTTTCTCCTAAGTGAAATCATTGCTTATGTCCCCATTAATCAGTACGTTTGCAAAACTAATTTGAATGCAAACAACGCTTTAATGGGGA
>Ga0206888_1126_pt1 | contig 20291 bp, 18 predicted proteins | sample Alteio_BWOrgHeat_90_FD_153258 | JGI IMG/M metagenome (GOLD analysis project Ga0206888, IMG submission 153258) | Enriched cells from forest soil in Barre Woods Harvard Forest LTER site, Petersham, Massachusetts, United States - Alteio_BWOrgHeat_Nextera4 ... | reverse complement strand
CAGATCAAGTATTGCATCACACCAAGGACACCGAAACATCTTTCAAATATCTTACAAAATTCTTAGAAAACAAAGGCTTGATCTCTATCTATGTGTATAATAGAAAGGGACCAATGAGAGAATTCGCAGATGATTATATCAGAAGTCGTACAATCAAAATGTCAGAAAAAGAATGTGTAGAATTCTCAAAGGATATGACATATCTTGGTAGAAGTCTTGCTAAACTCAAGAAAAAAATTACTATACCGCGTGATATCAAACTTCTGAAAATAAAGGCAGGAACTTATGATGTTCAACGATTTTTTTATTGGAATTTCCTTAAATGTTTTTGGGCTGAGGATGGAAATTTTGAAAGAAGTGTTGGAGTAAATTTTGATTGGTATTTTCCAAAATTTGCATATAGACATACTCCAAAAGAAGTTAAAAAATGGTTTAGTGATGTAAATGCTAAGATAACTCATTTTAATGAAATTGAAAGTGGCATAAGTGTAACTGGTACAAAATTATAGATTATAGCTAAATGTATTACAATTTTGGTTATTTGTACAACTTGTGGAATTCAGACTCACCATATTGCTGAACCCACTTCCTCTTCAATTTTTTACCGTATACAAATAATTCAACAAAATATACTAAATAACTAACAAATTTTAATTTTAATGATGAATCTTTTCTATGAATAGATTTGTATCTCTTAACCATATCTTCAAAAAGATTTTCCCATTCTGGAACTGCCTTTTCAGGATCTGATTGTTCTTTCACAAACCTGTATTCTTCTTCTAACAGTTTATCCCTGAATTCTTTGGATTGTACTATTTTGTCTATTAAATTTGCTAATTCTCTCGGATCACGTGAGTGTGGCAAGTATGGAGGATTAATCTCTTTTCCATCCAGCATAATCTTTCTTTGTGGATCTGAATAATGAATTACTGGTGTTTTACACCACACAGCTTCTCTCTCTATTCCACCTTGTATTCCTGCTCTCATTTGACCAAGTACAGCATCAGCAAATTTGTAGTATCTTGGCATGTCATCTCTTTTTATCAATGGAATGAATGTTACTTGGGGGGGCTTTGTTTCTATGAACTTTCTTTTTATCTCCTGTTCTTGTGAGGTTCTTTCATCAAACCATTTTACTTGAAGAACCTCGAAATCAGATTTACACAATCTCAGTGCTTCCCAGATTATATCGCCACCTTTCTCTAGGCCAAACCTTTGTGGACTAAAAAAGATAAATTTGGATTTCTCTCTTTCAATAGGTTTTACATTTTCATTATAGATTGTTATATCTACAGGAATCCTGTCCATTCTAATTCCGTCTATTCGGTACTTCTTTAAATGGTTGAAATATTCTTCCGTTATGGTTACACAAGCAATTGCAGTATCAAAGACCTTCTTGTAGAACAATCTTTCTATAGTGTTCATTTTATGGATGGATTCTTCTAAATAACCTACTTTTGGATTTTTCACAAAAGGAGGAGTGACTATGTCTCCACCAACAAAATACATTATGTAGTTAATTCCTGCCAAATAGGCTACTCGTGCACCAGGCCACGAATTGACTAGGCAAATATCGTAATTGTTTTTTATCTGATTAATTTTTTTGACTTGTTCTGATATTTTTAAAGAGTCAAAAAATTCTACATCTTCAGCATAAGTGTAAACCGCAGGACCTCTCCGTGGAAAATTAATCAAATGAATGGTAGATCTTTTTACAAATTTTCGTAAGACAGCAATGTTGTTTGCCGTATCTCCTATGGCAAGTATTCTTATTGTCAAATCTTGCGTCTATTCTTTGAATCTGATTAATTATTTGTTTTTGAGCAAATGTGACTAGAAAAGAATCCCAAAACTAGAGATGTTTTCTATGATCTCTATACCAGTTCACATAACGCGTTACACCCTCAGTCAAGTCAATTTTTGGGGAATATCCAAATGCTTTCTTAGCTTTTTCATAAGAAAGAACCATTCTTCTAAGATCTCCTGGTAATTTGGTTGCATATTGGGGCTGCATTTTTTTTCCAGTAATCTTGCTTACTGTATCAAAAGCTGAATTCACTGATGTTTCTTTATTTGTAGACAACAGAAACATCTCTCCTCCATGATCCTTTGATTTTGCTCCTAAGATTAGACAATCTACAACGTCTTTTACGTAAATTAGGTCTCTAGTCTGTTCCCCATCCCATTGAATAAGGGGGGTTTGACCAGTTTCGAGTTTTTCTACAAAAGTTGGAATAAGAGGTCTCCATCCCAGTTTTTCATTAACTCTTTGTCGTTCACCATAGACTGTATCTAATCTAAAAATTACTACGTAAACACCATGAATTTTATAATATATCTTTGAATAATATTCTCCAACCAATTTGTTTGCATCATATGGAGTTTTGCAGTCAACAGGATGTTCTTCAGTGACAGGTAGAAATTGAGGATCTCCACAAATTCCACTGTTGCTAGTGTAAACTACACCTGATTTTTTTTCCTTGGCAAATTCAAGTACATTTAAAATTCCTTGTACGTTTACCTCAGCATCTCTAATGGGATCTTGTAAACTAAATGAACGAGGATGCGTTGCAAGATGAAATATTGTATCAGGATTGATGCCATCAAGAATACCCCAATCGCGATTCACAATATCAAATTTTATAATTTTGATTTTTTCTTCATGCTGTTTCAGATTCTCCATGACACCATTACTAAAATTATCAATTACTGTTATCTTGATGCCTTCCTTTACTAGCGAATCAACCAAGTGGGAACCTACGAAGCCAGCACCACCAGTTACTAGAACCTCCTTCATTTTATTGACACACTTCCTTTTTGGATATCCCCTAGGTAAATATAATCCAATAAATCATGATTTTTACATAAAATTAATCAAGCTAATGTTTGAGTTTCTTTCATTTCTTTTGTAATAAAGATCCGATACCAAATTTCTAAAGCTAGAATTGATATGAGACGATTCAAGTATCTTACATCGCCGTCATCTTCAATCTTTTCAAAAGCCTTTATCACCCATTCATAATTAATAATCTTGTTATGAAATATGTTTGAAGATTTATTTAACAGATAGCTTTGGCAAATATTTTTTCCATGATTCTTCCAGTCAAAAAATAAGCTTGGCGAAAAACCAAGTTTTTCGTTAGAATGTTTTACACCTAGTCTTTCAGTAATTTTTCGTAGGATCAATTTGCCTATTTGTTTTCTATGATCATATTTTTGTTCAATAGGAAGTTGTTGAGCAAAACGTATTACATCAGGATCCAAGAAAATAGGTGCTCCTACAAGATTGTAATGATTGTAAATAGCTTTTCCTGTTGGGATGAAATCATAAAGAAGCTTTCCATTAAAATCAGCTAACATGACTTGTTGTAGTGGAGATAAAGGATTTGCAAATGAGTGTTTAAAATATCCGTATATTTCATTCCAATCGAATTTTATTTTACTGCCAAAAAGTTCTTGCTGATCTGGGACCCAATCTCTATTGTGACATTCTAAGTATTTCTTCACTCTGATTATCCAACTATCTTTATCTTTTAGTAATTTGAGGAATTTATCATATCTAAAAGTATATCCTCCAAAAAGTTCATCTGCACCATCACCAGTCACAAGAATTTTTCCATGTCTTTTTGCTTCTTTTGCAACAAGGTGCGAATAAGTATTCCATCTTGGTTTTTTTGTAACAAATATTATTTCTGGCATGTTAGCAAACAAGGATTCCATGCGAAGGATCTTGAAATTAGCTTCAAATTTTTCTGCAATTTGTTTTGCTATTTTGGATTCATCTACAGCATCCTCAAAAACAGCACAGATAGCTAAAATCTTACGTTTGGGAAAGATCTTGCGCAATAATGCTAAACATAAAGTAGAATCGATTCCACTACTTAATGAAACACAAATAGTCCCATCTATTTTGTCCAAACTTCTCGAAATTAATTTTTTTAAAAGATTCTCACTTTGATATCCTTGTGGGTCAGATGTTTTTTGTTTAAAATTTTCCCAAGTAGCGGGACAAATTAGAGGCTTATCAAGAGGATTATATCTAATAGTTAAAAAATTACGAATTTGAATTTTGTCAGGCTTGATATTCAATTATCTCATCAATTTAGACGATAAATATGGGTCATTATGTTTCTATCATCAATTTTCAACTTAAAGCTCAAAAACATGACGTTACAAAAATCTGTTTAAAAATAATTAGTCCTTAAATAATGCCCTTTAATAGAATAAAACGGTAAAATTTATCTCTTCGATCAAACAAAGATTTCTTTTGATCAGATTTGCTCATCTATGTGTAAAATAATACCTGAATATATCTAGATAATGGTCACTTAATGAATCAATGAATTAAATAAATTGTAATCTATCTTGAATATTTTGATATGGTACTTGAATCCATCTTTTGATGAATCATATACTTCAACTAGATAAGGATACTTTTCTTGATGATAATATGCATCATTTAGAAATGAAGGCCTATTTTTTTGTCCATCTAAAACCAAATCTGTCAAACCGTTTTTCTCTGAAGATTTGATATACTCAGTAAGGGAATTAAATCCATCAATTGGAATTACAACTGTTTTGAATTCAATAGATGACTTGAGAGCAGGCCATTTTTCAGGAAGCTCAGCAGGTATGATATAGCTATCCTCTGGATAGTAACTATTAACCCCGCCAGAAACTGCAATTACCTTGTACGCAATTCCAAATGCTTCTCTTTGATGTTCATAATCGAATTTTTTAACCTCTAGAAAAGCAGCAGAAGCAACTAAGATGGTGCCTATAATTAGAATGAGGAACAGATTTTGACTCTTTGTTTTTCCAAGGGCTTTTTTTATTGTAAAGGCTGTTACTAAAGAAAAAAGTGGGAATAAAGGATACATGTAACGAATATCTGGATTAAATGCAAGTGCATAGATGACTGGCAGTAGCATCAAAATAATGATTACAAGAATGGTTAACTTGTCGATATCTCTTTCTCTAATAAAAAAGTAAAGACCAATTGGAAGAAGGATCATGAAAATAGGCACAAGGGACCATCCGCCAAGCTTTATCACGTTTTCAGCTGCAATTTTTAGGAATGCAAACGTTCCTGTATCATGCGATGTAGTTAAAACCTGATTGGTTCCTTCTAAAATTCTAGCAGTCAGAGCATCGTTCCCTTGAGTACTGATCCTAAACAAGGCAATAGGTAAAAGTAACAAAATGAAAATGGTCGCAGCTAGTATTGCCTTTAGAACAATTTTGTTTTCTTTTCTATTACGAATGTAAAACATGACAATCAGAGGTATGAATACGAAAAGTCCTTCTGCTTTGATAATGGAAGATAATCCAACCAACGTAAATGATATGTAGATTAATTTTCTCTTAGAAGCAAAATACAACGCAAATGCAGACGAAAGAAGAAGAATGTATAGCGGTTCAGTTATTCCAAGAAGCGAATTCTGAATAACACGTGGATCAAATGCAAATATTGAAGCTCCAGCTATCGCATAAGGTTTCTCAATAAATTTTTTATATAACAAATAAACCGGTATAATTGTTAACACAGACAAACCAACTGTAATTCCTCTCTGTAATGTCATGTAATCAAGAAAATTGTCAAATCTAAAAATAGTAAAAAAGAACGACAAGAATATAGGCCAACCATCATGTGGTCCTGTTGTACTAGCTGTAAGGTGGCCAATTATGCTAATGTCAGTTGCAGAGAAAAAATAACCATTTAGTGCGTCTAATGTCAAAGGAACATTATACGGAAAATAGTATAATCGAAGAAGTATACTAATGATCCCTATTGATATTAAAAGTGGAATTGAATATTTGAAATGAAACCTATCTGTATTATCGACTTTTTTTTCCTCAAGTAAAATCACGGGATTTTCACTTGGTTCTTTAATTGGTATTTTTACCTTTTTCCTAATGAATCTGTCAACACTTACTAGATATGCAGTTTCAGAAAATGTGGCTATGACTACTGCAATTGCTGCACCATTTACCCCCATGATTTTGCCCAAAATTATTATCAATGAGATCTGGATGGAAAGATATATCGCAGAACCTATCAGAACAATCCTGCTTTTCTCACTACCAAGAAATTTTGATATGTAAGTCAGGTTAATAGTAGCAGCTATTATTGAAATACTAAGTATCTGAATTACCTGTGTTGCTTCTGTAAACTTTGGAAATAGCAATGGCAAAAATATTGGTGCCAAAACTATGCCCAGAATTGCTAATAATATTGAGAAGAGTATTGCAGCCTTCTTTAGTTTTATATTAGCATTTCCGCTTGCGTCATGAGGTAAAATGTATTGATATATTATTCCAGGAAGTATGCCAAGTAGTGAAAGAAATTGGACTCCTAGCTGATAATTACCAAGCAGTGCAAAACCAAGTAATGGTGCAACTATTAACTTATCAAGGGTAGTACTAAATGCTCTGGATATATCCATGATATAGCTGTTTATAATAAATCCAGAACGAGCTTTCAAAAGTGAGAAATCTATTTTGTTATCCTTGAATATCTCGTAGATCCTGTGTATGGGTAAGAAAAATGATATTGATAAACCAAGAATTACTCCACTGGTACCTATACTGTGGTAAAGAACAATAGCTAAGACAGTCCCAAGAATCTTCTGGCTTATCATGTACACAGAATATTGTTTGTATGACTTTTGGCCAATTAGCTCATTTGTAACTAATCCAAAAATCACATTTCCGATAACAAATAGACTTACTCCTATATCTTGAAAGATGAAAAATAAAATCACAGCAGCTATGGCTGAAGCAGCTAATGCAATAGTGTAAACAGCAGGTTGTATTCTTATCCCCTTGGCAGTATAGACTAGGAGAATATTTCCTGAACCAAGAAAAGAGATCACTGTGGCTATACCGGAAACGGCAATTAGATAGCTTATCTCACCGTAATGTGTAGTTCCCAAAAGTCTTGCGATATAAAGCCAAAACAGCCCTGAGATAGTAGTAGCTACAATGTTGGCAAAACCAATCGTTGTAAGTCCCTTGAATTTAGTTACAATTCCACTTATTCTGCCTATACTATCTATCATATCTAAACTATGGATGATATTTTCAACAGATCAATCACTATGACGTTCTCTTACAACGCTTACTAGTGAGAATAACATTATTGAAGTCAAAATCAATACAGTACCAATAAGCGTTGATCCTATTCCAACCAATGTAAGATTTGTCCAAATTTGTCTTGTTGCAGTGAATTCTTGTATGGTCCAAACCACAAAGAACAGTCCCATTACAAGAAAAATTATTCCGGGAATGCCATAAAACTTGAGAGGATGTTCTATAGATATGAATTTCATTGTACTGAGTACCACGGATGCGCCGTGAGATACAGGATTATGTGTTGAAGTATCACCATCATATAGTATAGTTATAGAGACTTCTGATATTCTGAATTTTTTACTATTTGCCTTAATCAAGATCTCAGTTGAGACTCCCATTCCATAGTCTGAAGGGACTATTTCTTTTAGTACCTTGTTGTTATATGCTCTAAAACCACTTTGCGAATCTGATACCTTTATGTCAGTTGATACATTTGCAATGCTTGTTATAGTTTTAATTCCGAATTCTCGATATTTTGGAATTTTGGTATCTTGGTTTAGAAATCTAGAACCAATTACAATGTCTGCTTTATCCTTTTTTATTGGTTCCAACACTTTTTCAATATCCTCAACTCTGTGTTGCCCATCTGCATCAAAGGTTACAAGTACATCTGAATTCAGTTCACTTGCCTTTAGAAAAAGACTTCTAATCGCAGCGCCGTAACCTAAATTCTTTGGCTGGTTGATTACGATTGCTCCCATTTTTTCTGCTATAAATCCAGTCATATCAGACGAGCCATCATTACAAACTATTATTTTGTCTGCAATCTTTTGTAGTTTTAAAATTATAGCAGCTATGTGTTTCTCTTCATTATATGCTGGAATTCCAATAGTAACTTGCAACTTCTTCTCGACTTTCTTCTTTTTATAAGTAATAAAATACTTTTGTCATATTTTGAGCACAAATTGAGATATAGTTGGTTGTTAAATATTTAGCTCGAGATTTGTGGATTATATATACAACAATAATTTTTCTACCTTACTGCATAGATAAATCCAGCATATCCGATTTGGTGATTTTTTTTATTGCGAATAAAATTAGTATTGTTAGTAATTTCAGAATCTGCTTTTTTATTTAAATTAAAAGCAGAACTAATTCTTTGAGCTGATTGTAAATAGGTGTGCAATACATCTGTTGCGACAGGTCTTATGATACACACCTTAAATCCACAATTTTCTAATTTTTCTTTCAGGGATTGGTAACCCGTATGATATTCGATCTGAATATGACTGAATTTCTGAAGTATTTCCTTGGGTGCAGAGGCGATGATTTCATTTTCACACCCTTCACAATCCATTTTTAGAATGGAACCAGAGGGTATGTTATATTGATTAAAAAGATCTTCTAAAGTTAATAGTGGTATTTGTTTTCCACGCTGGAATTCAACTAATTTACTTTCGTGATTGCTTTCATAATCAGGATTAATTGTAATGAATTGTTTCTTTGCAGAACACCCTGCTTGAAGGATAATGATTTTGTCTGAAAGATTGTTTGCTATAATGTTTTTATTTGCTAATTGATGATTTTTTGGAAAAGGTTCTAAACCAATGACTTTTTTCGCACCTCGTAGTGCAAAATAAATTGGTGTGTCTCCAATGTTTGCACCAATATCTATCACAACTTTACCGTTTACTGGTAATCTACCATAATCTTCCTTCAAAAAGACATAAACGATATCTCCATTATTTATAGCCCCATGTAATAGTATTTTTTTTTCTGGTGCTAGTTTTGATGAAATAACTACAAGGTCATTTTTCACATCACAGTGAACTTCTTTCAAATCTCGCGTGAAGGCAAGTAAATACATAGCATTAAAAGTATAAAGTGAAACATGTTCGCCATTTTTCAATATCGATTCAATAGGAAATTTATTATTTAGAACTCTAATCAGCACCGTAGAATAATTTGAATACGTTTTGTATATGTTGAATAACATTTGAAAGAAATTATTCCAATAGTATATGTGAGATGATATCAATTCAATAAAAGAAATATCTTTCATTATTCTACATAGATCTCATGCATAACGAGTATGAAATAGTTTTGGTATTTATTGAATCAAAAAATTTGATAACCTACAAATAGAATCACGCTAATATCTAATTATTGGTTACACTCAATAGACTTTTAGCAACTGTACAAGACGCATCAAAGAAATATGGTATAGGATATGTTATAAAAAAAACTATTTCTGCCTGGTTTTATCTTAGTTATTACAAAATTTTCAGACTAGGAAAGACATTTATCTTTAGAGAAGATAAATATCATTATGCTTACCACTTCTATAATACTACTTGGATGAATGAACGAGCCGTTGAAATACCTCTTGCGTTAAAAATAATTAAGAAGAATGAAGACAAGAAAATCCTTGAAATAGGTAATGTGATTTCTAATTATTTCAACATTCCACATGATATTGTAGACAAATATGAAAAAGACCATAATGTGATAAATGAAGATGTTGTTGATTTTTCTCCTAATAAGAAATATGATCTTATAATAAGTATTTCAACACTAGAACATGTTGGGTGGGATGAAATTCCTCGTAATGATAAAAAAATACCCCAAGCGATAGAAAATTTGCAAAAACTTTTGACTCCAAAATCTGGATTGATGTTTGTTACATTACCAATAGGTTACAATACTGTATTGGATAAACTGTTAAGAGATGAAACAATAAAATTTCATGAACAATATTATCTACGTCGAATTTCTAAAAAAAATGAGTGGAAAGAAGCCTCTTGGCAAGATGTGCAAGATGCTAAATTTGGAAAACCATTTCTTGGAGCTAATGGGTTGGTAGTCGGAATTATTCATGGTCAAGATTATCGCAAAGATGGATAATAATCAATTCGAACACTTTTTACTATGAAAATTGATTCTAACGATAGTAAATTGCTTGGCCTGTAGGAAGTTTCATAAGTATACCGGGTTTATTCTTAAGGAAGGCATCTACTGCTCGTTTGGTATCTTCATACCCTTTCCATCCGTAGTCGTCAAATAAAATAACTCCACCTTTGACAAGCCTAGGTAGAAAAAATTCGAGAGTGGCTATGGTAGGTTTTGCTGAATTCAAATCAACAAGTAGATACACAATTGAATCTGGAGAATCTGGAGGTGTTCTAAGGGACTCTGGGATATAACCTTGATGATAAATTACATATTCATTAAATTCTGCAAGATTTCTTCTAGTTTTTTCTATACTCAACTGAGCATATTTTCCTACATGTGGTATTTCATTTTCGAGTAATCCTTCCGTTCTCATAACCATCCATGAATCATACAGGTGCATTGAGAATTTCTTAATAACATTTTTTTGTCCCAATATTTCGCGCAATGCAAAAAAAGCTGAAACTCCGTCACCTACACCACATTCAACAAAATTATATTCAGAAGTATCAGCTAATTTGATTGCATGTCGTACACAATAGGATATAATCCAATGTCTCCACATTAATTCGTCTACGTTATTTAGATCTATTTGAGCTGCATCTTTGCTGAATTCAAAGTTCTTCACATCAATACTAGCTTTACGAAAAACGTCCCAATCATGTTCATCATTCCAAGGAAGCTCATGGACTGTTCTCATTCCATATCCAGAAAACTTTGTTTGAATGAAAAATTTACGATGAAAAAAAGCCATAAATGGGCGTAATAATGGATATTTGTGATAAACTGGTCTAAGTGCCTTTACTAATTTTTCTTTCATTGATATATGAACATAATATTGGTCCACCCTTATTATTCATAACTAAAAAATAGATTTCATGTTTATCTATATGAGAGAAATTAATTAGATTTTTATGAAATGTCATTTAAAATTTCTTTTGTTGTCAGGGCTACAGATTCAGCACTTGAAATCTTGGGACTCCATCCAAGGCTTTTCAATTTTGATATGTCTAAATAAGCATACTTTATGTCGCCTATCCATCCTCTTCCCCCATCTACTCCACCAGTTGTAACTATCATTGTTTTTTTAAGATTGATTTTGTTACACACAATTTTTGCAATAGAAATTACTTCAACTTTGTCCTGACTACCTAAATTAAAAACTTCAACTTTATTTTTGGATTTTTCTGAACAAATAAAGATTCCAGTAATTCCGTCACTTATGTGAATATAAGATTTAGTTTGCTTTCCATCACCTAGTACTACCAGTTTAGTACTGTCTTTTTTTAATTGGTTAACAAAATCCCAAGTAACTCCATGCCTACCTCTTGCGCCAATTACATTAGCTGGTCTGATTATGATTCCTTTAATGCCATAATTATTACAATATGAGGAAACATATGCTTCACAAGCAAGTTTTGAGGCTCCATATGCTGAAATTGGCAGTAGGGGACCATAGTTTTCAGGAGTAGGAAGTATAGTTGCATCTCCATAAACAGCTGAAGATGAGGCAAAAACTATCTTTTTAACATTAGATTTTCTAATTTCCTCAAGAAGAAAGAAGGTGTTTCTAACGTTTTCTTTGTATGATGATTCAGGATTCTCAAATCCTGTCCTGACTTCGGGATCTGCAGCCATATGAAAGACTGTATCTATATTTTTCAGTGTTTTTCTTATACCTACGGGATTGTTCAAATCTTGTTTTATGAAACGAAAATTTTTCTTGCCATTACTCTCAGATAGGTTTGAAATTTTGCCAGTTGAAAGATTATCTAATGCAATAACTTCTAAATTTTGGGCAACTAATTTATCTACAATATGACTGCCAATAAATCCTGCACCACCAGTCACAAGAATAGAACCATATGGATATGGCTTCATATGGTGAAACCTTAAAGACGTCATACATAAAAACCCACGTTATAATTCTAATTCTTATATTTTCTAAAATTCATTTTACAAATGATAAATCTAACATTTGACTTTCCTTGAATTGTAATTTTACTCAGATAAATTATGAAATTTGGTCGTAAACAATTGCTACCTGTTTGCATATGTTAGACCAATCATAATTTCTAGAAAACTTTAACGCATGTTCACTGTAAACTTTCTCATTTTTATACACTTCATCTATTTTTCGACAAATATCAGAGATGTTTGAAAAAGAAAATGTTAGTCCTGCTTTTGAAGCATTTACAATTTCTTTATGTGACTCCAGCTCTGATAGTACTAATGGTTTACCACATGCCATCGCTTCGAATGTTGGAACAGGACAATGTTCATTAGTACTCGCAGATATATACAGATCACAAGAAGAATACCTTAATCTAAGCTCTTCATCTGTTACCTTTCCTGTCATCTCTATATTATTTTCTAAACTTAGTCGTTTTATTTTTTCCTTTAATCTATCATAATCCTCACCAGATCCAACGATCTGAAGATGCGCTTTAGGATACTTTTTTAATAATTCTGGCATGGCATCTACCAGTGCACCTGCATTTTTATATCGACGCAAAACACTGACAAAAAGTAACTGTGGCTCTCCTTTCTTGTAAGGTTTTGGTAAATTGGGATTATAAAAATTCGTATCAGAACCATTGTAGATGATTACAGCATCGCATTTTCCAGTCAGTCCTTGTAAGTGATTCAGTGCCTTTTGTGAGACACAGATGGTCTTTGAAATCCTCTTCTTGTATAATGCCATCATGAGTGTCAAGTTGATTTCTTGAATCTTAGTTGCAGCTGCATGATAATGAAAAACGATAGGTTTTGTTGGTTTTTTAAAAAGGAGATAATACATTACCCTAGCTTGATGAGGGTGAATGATGTTAAAGTCCAGATATTTGACCCCTTCTGTCAGCAGTTTCTTTTTACTCAACCTTACTTTTTCTATGTTGAAGGGGGGTTCTTCATCAAACGAAAATGCTGCTATGGCTGCACGATATCCCATCTTGTTAAGACCTGCACAAAGATTATTGATTACTGTGGTATGGCCATAAGTAGCTGGATATTTTGCAACAATCATGAGAACTGAACGTTTTTTCATACTTCAGACTTAGAGAGAATTCAATCATTATATTAATTATTAACGCTTGGCATTCACTACAACGGTTAATCATTTTCCTGGTGATGTCTTCTCACTATCTGTTATTCAAAAATGAAAGTTTGATTTTTAGATGATTGGTATATAATTCTGACTTCAAAGGTACATAAAAGATTGATATGTGTATAATCACATTGTTTTTCGATGAAGCATCCTGATCCTCAAATTACTGACGATGTTTTTGTAAGTATAATAATTTTAAATTATAATGGAGGGCAGTTGATACTAGACTGCATAGAATCTGTCAAAAAAACAACTGGTTGTAAATTTGAAATTATCCTGATTGATAATTGCTCCTCTGATAACAGTCATGTTTTATGTAAACAAAAGGTTCCTGAAATTATATTGATTCAAAATGACAAAAACATGGGAATGAGTGCACGAAATATTGGCATTAAAAATGCCAAAGGAAATTTTATTGTATTTTTAGATTCAGATACAGAAGTTGAACCTAATTGGTTACTTACTTTCATTAATTCATACAAACAACACGGGGAAGGACTCTACCAACCAAAATTTCTAAAAAAAGGACAAACGTGTATAATCGATAGTGCAGGGAACATGATAAACATTTTTGGTCTTGCTTACGCACGTGGCAAAGGTGAGCAAGACAAAGGTCAATATGATCAATTTCAAACAATTAGTTACACTGCAGGAGCTTGCATATTTTCATCCATAGGAATTATCAAGAAAATTGGTGACATCGATGATATTTTTTTTGCATACCATGATGATGTTGATTATGGATGGCGAGCATTACTTCTTGGTATAAAGTCATACTATGATCCAAAAGTAGCAGTATATCATTTTAGCAGTCCTACATTTCAATGGAGTCAAAAAAAATTCTTTCTTCTAGAACGAAATAGATGGATATGTTTACTCACACTTTACTGCCAAAGAACGGTAACGAAAATTTTTCCTCTACTCATCTTAATTGAAATTGGAATGTTTATCTTCTTCTTAAGGCACAAAATGGGTTTGACAAAAATAAAATCATACATTTCATTAATTAAGATTAGAAAAGAAATTAAGGTGAGAAGGGAAAGAATAGCCAAAAATAGAAAATTTGAAGACAAAATTGTAATACAATCTTTTGTAGACGATTTTTGGTTACCCACCTACAGAATCGATAGACGTACATCGCAATTCGTTAATTCCTGGGTTGTTACACTAAACAAACAGGCACGAAAATTAATTTCGTAATCAAATAATAGATATTATATTATGCGTAGATACACATCATGAAAAAAAAATTATTCATACTTGGAATTGGAGGACTAACTGGCTCTAAACTTGCTATGCTGGCAATTAATGACTTTGAGGTTTATGGAAGTTATAATTTACGAAATCCAAAATTTACCTTTGTTGAAAGTGTCAGGCTGGATATTTCAGATACAAATAAATTAAAAGAAACTTTGTCAAATATACTCCCTGACATTCTAATTAATGCATGTGCTATTAATAATGTTGATTTTTGTGAAACCCATCATGATGAAGCTAAGAAAATTAACATTGATGCTGTAGAACAATTGTACAAAATATCTGATTCCCTTGGAATGAAGCTAGTGCATCTTTCATCAGATTCAGTTTTTGATGGTACTAAAAGATCTCCATATGTAGAAGAAGATATTCCAAATCCTATCAATTATTATGGATATACAAAACTAATGGGAGAGAAAATGACATTACAAAATTCTAATAATTTAGTTGTACGTACGACTGTACTCTATGGCTGGTTGATAAAAACACTATTAAACTTGCCTTCAAGTTCAATGAAACCTGATAACTTTGTTCAGTGGTTGATAAACAAACTCATTTCTAATGAAAAAGTCAAGATCATAACTGACGAAATAAGCTCTCCAATAGTTGTTGATGACTATGCAAGATCTATATTACATTTGGTCAAAGGTAATCATAGCGGTATATTTCATTCCGCGCCTAAAATTCAGATAACTCGATATGATTTTTGCATCAAGATCGCAAATTTTCTAGATTTAGACAGTAAATTGATTCAGGCAACAACAAATAAAGAATTAGGAAGAAATAGTGCTACCGGTTTTAATAAATGTCTTGATTCAAACAAGATTACAAATCAGACCAATTTTCAATTTTTATCTTTGGAAGAATCATTTAATCTACTTAAAAAACAAATTTCTAGTTAATACATTAAACTTTTCATTGATGTTCTAAATACCGTTTAAAAGACGTAAATTTGAATTTCTTTAGTATCTTATCCATTCTTGAGAGTGTTTTGCCAAGATTGTGGTATGTTACAAAACCATCAATAAATGATAATGGAACTCTTGGCATGTATTCTGGTGTGAGTTCCCATGAATGTATGTAAAAGGTTGCCGGGCTATTATGATCATTATAATCCTTGATGGTGTTCTCAATTATTTTCAATGGTAACACTCTAAGATAAAATCCTCCTGCAGCGGGGATTGTCTTACCAAAAAATTTAGTAACAAGTAGAGGAAATTCTAGGATTTTCGCATTAGGATCATTTCTATCTATACTGGAACTTGAGATTCTATATGGTTTAGTTTCAGCATTGGGTACTCCATATAATTTGGTTTTTGCAGGAACTATACTACTGTCGTACTGGTAATTATTCTCTGCCAATACATCGATGGCCCAAGCACTAGAATAATTCAAGGAGAATGTAGGCGCCCTAAAACCCTTGGATTTTTTGGCTGTCATAATATCAAATTTTTTTACCTCATCAACAAACTTGTCCTTGAAATTTGAAGAATCCAATCTTGAATGATACATTGTATGGAAGCCGATCTCGTGACCTCCATCTAATATCTTGTCTAATAATTCTGGTTTTAATTCTAATAATTCACCCACCACAAAGAAAGTAGCAAATGTTTCATTTTTTCTTAACCAATCTAAAATCTTATCAATTCCATTAACTACCATCAGCTTCTTACTTTCAGTGATCATGTGACGTTGGATTAGCTCAGGATGAAACCATTCTTCGAAGTCAATACCCAAAATATTCAATTTATTTCACTATATTATTCACAGATACATTGATAATTTCGAAATTGTAATATATGCAATTATATTTAATGATCAATTTTTTTCACAACGCGAGCAGGATTTCCAACTACTATGCAATAATCAGGAACATTTTCAGATACAACGCTTCCTGCGCCAACCATGGAGTTTGTTCCAATTGTTACTCCAGCTGTTATCATACTGCCTGGAAATAATATGGCTCCTGACTTTATGGTGACGGGTTCTGTCTTTCTTGGATAATCACCTTTTTTTAGAAATAAGTTAGCAGTAGGATTGACGTGGGCAAAAATTAATGTGTTGGAACCAATCGTCACATTATCTTCAATTTTCACTAAACTTGGATAAACCAAATCAATTAAGACATATGGTGAAATATGACAATTTTTACCGATTTTTACACCTCTTGCCCTTTGCATTTTAATAACAAACCCAGAATCTGGACAAGAATATGCAAAAGAGTGTAGTATCCACGACTTGAAGAATTTTAGTCGAATCTTAAATTTGCCACTATTTCCACTATAGCCATAAAACTGCATCAGTTCTTTTTCATTTGTAGAAAAGGCATCTTCCTCATCTTTCATAATTGTATATAAGAGGAAGAAGATGTCCTCATCTAAAACCTTTCTTAGAAAAATATTGATTTATTTGTCGTAATGAATAATTAATACTAAATACTTATTGTGTTACTGTATAATACCAATCATGTATATGGAATCAAAATTATCGCATTATATCAATAAGGCAAGTTCCCTTATTGGCCACAAATTCGAAAAGAAGATCCGAGTTGCACTTCTTAGCAGCTTTACTGTGAATGGATTAGAAGAAGTCTTGCGTGTTAAATCTGCTGAAAAAAACATAGAATGCATTACATATGTAGGTGCGTATAATCAATATAATCAAGAAATTCTTAATCAAGAAAGCAGTCTCTACAAATTTTCACCTGATATTATATTTCTGATTTTAGACATTAGAAGTATCATGGGAAATTTGTTTTACGTTCCGTATTCTTTATCTGTACAACAACGACGAGATTTTATTGAAAAAAAAGTAGGCGAGCTATGTAACCTTGTCAAGATCTTCACTAACTCAAGCAAATCAAAGTTGGTAATAACTAACTTCAATATTCCATCATATTCTCCATATGGAATATTTGAGACAAAAACTGAATACGGATTTTACGACATGATTAGAGATCTAAATGTAAAGTTGACTGATGCTTTCAATAATGTAGATTCTGTTTATCTATATGACTTTAATGGATTTGTGTCGTTTCATGGTGAAAAGAATGTTTTTGATTTTCAACAATTTCATTTTGGTGACATCAAAGTTTCACTTGATTATATTCCGTATTTAGCTCATGACTTGATGAGCTATATCATTGCTATTACTGGTTTGTCCAAAAAATGCATTGTATTGGATTTGGATAATACACTTTGGGGTGGTATAGCGGGTGAAGATGGTTTTGATGGAATAAAGCTTGGACCTACCCCGCCTGGAAATGCGTATGTAGAATTACAGCGCCATCTACTAGCACTATATCAAAGGGGAATAATTCTTGCAATAAATAGCAAAAATAACCTCGAAGATGCTCTAAAAATAATAAGCGACCATCCATACATGATTCTAAGAGAAGAGAACTTTGCCTGTCTGAAGATAAACTGGGATGACAAGGTCTCAAATATGAAAGAGATCGCAGATGAGCTCAACATCTCCTTAGACAGTATGGTATTTCTTGATGATGATCCAATAAACAGGGAGTACATGAGGATGAACTTGCCACAGGTTCTAACCATGGAATTGTCTCAGGACTCATCACATTACACTGCTCTTATCCAGAGTATGAACGAATTCAATGTCTTGCGGATAACGGACGAAGATACTAAACGTGGCCAAATGTATGGACAACAACATGAAAGAAAAAAGCTAGAAACTTCTACACCAAATCTTGAGGAGTTCCTCAAGCAACTAAAGCTAAGAGTTTCAATCAAAAATGCTGACACATTTACTATCCCAAGAATATCTCAGTTAACACTGAAGACAAATCAGTTTAATCTTACTACAAAACGGTATCAGGAAGAAGACATTGCAAGATTTGCAAATGATGACAAATACCTTGTAGGGTGTGCCCAAGTTGAAGATAAATTTGGTGATAATGGAATTACAGGAGTCTTCATAGTACGAAAAGATACTCCAAAAGAGTGGTCCATAGATACATTTCTTCTAAGTTGTAGAGTGATGGGCAGGGAGGTAGAAAAAGGAATTCTTGGGTATATTATAAAAGAAGCAAAAAAAAGCGGCGTAGAAAAAATAAAGGGCCAATTTATCCCATCCAAAAAGAATAAACCCATTGAAAACTTTTTGCCAAATTGTGGTTTTAGAAAAGAAGGAAAATACTGGATCTATTCATTAAATTCTACCTTTACAGTCCCTGATTATTTAATGGTCAGTGCTCAATAATGTCAGAGAATCTTTACAAACTCATTGCTAGGGTCATGAATGTATCAGTTTCAAACATTAATGATGGAACTGGTCCTGAATCAATTGAAAGCTGGACCTCGTTTAATGGATATGTCTTGCTTTATGAACTTGAACAACAATTCAAAGTAAAATTTACACTAGATGAAGCAATTGATGTTAAGACAGTTGCAGATATAAAAAGACATTTGAAAAATCATGGAGTAATTTTGAATGAGTGAAAAACCCGTAGAATACAGATTGGAAGATATCAATCTAGGTCAAAGAAAGCAATTTGCAGTGAAGATAACAGAGTCAATGATAAATGATTTTACAAAAATTTCCGGAGATTACAACTCCTTACATATGGAAGAAGAATATGCTATCGAAACGCCATTTAAGAAGAGAGTCTGTCATGGTATGCTTTTGGCATCTTTTTTCTCAAGATTGGTAGGCATGTATATTCCTGGGAAAAACGCACTATATTTTTCACAATCATTGAATTTCATATCACCTTGTTTCATCAACGATGAAGTAATAGTTGAAGGTGAAGTGATAGACAAGAGTATTGCCACAAGAATTATTACAATGAAAACCACTATTCATAATGAAGCCGGTAAGTGTTTGGTTGATGGCATTGCTAAAGTAATAGTACGACAATAAGATTTTTGGTTTGATAACTAGAGTAGAATGGAAATGATTGAAAAACTTGGAATCGGGATTGACATAGTTGATGTAAGTCAATTTGAAAAAATTCCTTATTTATCTAAACCTGGGTTTTACAAGAAAATTTTTCTACATTCAGAGATAAAATATTGCTTAAAATACAAAAACCCCTCAGAGCATTTTGCTGGAAAATTTGCCATAAAAGAAGCTATTAAAAAATCAATTAATGAAAAGATCTCTTTACTAGATATAAAAACATCATACTCAGATTCAAAACTAACAGTAAAACTACGAGGTAAAAATGGAATAAAATACAAATTTCTTGCTTCTATTAGTCATGAAAAGAAGTTCGCTGTTGGATTAGTAATATCTGAGAAGATCGGCTAATTCAGCCTTTGATTATATGACATAAGTTGAATCAAAAATTGTTTCAGCATTAAAACGAGATTTTAGTTCCCTCTCCAAGAAGGAAAATCTTATTTTGATTATTTTCTTTGCCTGAAATGATTTCTGAATTAAATGCCACTATACTGTCTCTAATTTTAAAATCTCCTTCAATATTACAACCTGTCATTATTATGGAATTCTCAATATTGCATTTGGATAACTTGGAATTATCACCAATGCTAGTATTTGGTCCTACATAAGTGCCCGAATCAATTATGCAATTATTACCTATAATTACAGGACCGATTATTTTTGAACCACTTTTCAGGATTGTTTTAGTGCCTACCATTACGTTGCCACTGATAGTCACACCATCTTCCTTTTTTCCGTTAAAATATGATTTCATATCTTCCAGAATAACTTGATTTGCGTGTAAGATGTCTAGTGGTGTTCCAGTGTCTTTCCAATAGTCTGTAACCATATCATATGTTATATTATGACCTTCTTCCATGAGCATTTGTAAGGCATCGGTAATTTCTAATTCATTTCTCCAAGAAGGTTTGAGTCTATCTATTATATCAAAAATGGTTGTGGTAAGAAAATAGATCCCTGTTACTGCAAGATTTGTGGGAGG
>Ga0206888_1124_pt2 | contig 20403 bp, 20 predicted proteins | sample Alteio_BWOrgHeat_90_FD_153258 | JGI IMG/M metagenome (GOLD analysis project Ga0206888, IMG submission 153258) | Enriched cells from forest soil in Barre Woods Harvard Forest LTER site, Petersham, Massachusetts, United States - Alteio_BWOrgHeat_Nextera4 ... | reverse complement strand
GTTGTCGGACCGCCTACGTTACCTGCATAGATGCTAAGAGTTGCGGTCGAACCAGAATCCACTGGACCTATGACACCCTGTGGTATTTTGAAGTAAACTATCATTTGTCCACCTGGGTTCAATGCTGTTGGGCCTGATGCCTGTTTAAGGCATAATGGAAGGTTGCTGCCTATTCCATCTTCATCAATTACCAATGTTACTAGTGGTACATTGCGAAGAGATGGCACACATGCAATACCCACGGTACCAGGAGACACAACTCCACCGTTATTAGCGCTGCCTATTGGGTTAAAGTTAGTATCAGTTCTTGTCAAGTTGAACTGAGATTGAAAGTTTGAACCCTGAGCAGTACGAGATTGATTTGCATCAACATACCAATTAGAAAATGGTATTGAAACTCCACGTAATTGTATTGTATTTACGGAAGCAAGCACGTCTCCATTATTTCTGATGGCAGCTGCACCCCATGCTGCATATTGTCCAGTACCTTGTTGTGTGGAATTTATCCATAACTTGATGCCCTGACTTGCAATTGATTGCTGCTGTCCACCGGTCTGGAAAAGGCTTGTACCATATATTACAACACCAGTTCCCAAAACGACGGAAGCAACCAAGATGATCATGGTTGTCATTACCACGCTGATTGCCTTTCTGTTGTTTGTTCTTGGGAACATATCTTATTACATGAATGAAGGAGTAACTCTATTATCTGATCTAGTATGTATTTTTGACTTACATATCAAGAGAAACAGCCCTGTACGCGGCAATAAAGTTGGATACAAGTTGCTTTAGATCATGTCCTTTTGCAGTATTCCTAAAACTACGAGCCGTTTTCTTTGATAATCCTACTGCGATCAACGAAGTACTTGACATCTCTATCACCTTTACAACCTTGGCAAAACGCTTCTCAATTTGGTCATATCCTGACGGATGCCCATCTGTAAGAATGAAAATATGTTTTTTCTCTCTTGGATCAGAGGCAAGAATTCTGCTAGACAACTCTAATGCATCAGGGAGTAAAGATAACCCACCTCCCTTCAAAGACCCTATTCTTGCTTTTACTTCATTACTGTATCTCTCATTAAAATCCTTAAGGACTGTAAAATTATTGTCAAAGCTGTACATTCCCCAAGCATCTGCCTTTCCTGTAAGTTCGGTAGCAGCCTCTGCAATACATATTGCAAACTCTTTAATTTTATCAAATTTTAGATTCATGCTTGCACTGCTATCTACTAAAATTAACCAAGCTTCTTCAGCTCGTCTAATGGAGTCTCTATCGTAAATATCCATACTCGTATTTTCTGATGCGATTGCTTGTATTGCAAATTGCATGTTTACTATACCAAGTTCGTCAGATTTTGGATCGTCTTCTGCATTAGTTATCATACGTACTTGTTGACGAATTTTTCTTAACATGGGAAGAATTTTAATTCTTATTTCCTCAAATTTATGCAAATCACCAGGTGGAATAACCACTGAATCAAAATTCAGTCCTTTTAGGCCTTTTCTATATCTTCTAAGCAATCTAGATTTTTGTTTTTCATTTTCCTCCCATAGTTCGTTTAATAAATTCGTGTCTTTCTCAAATAATGAATCTGCTTGAAATTCGATTCCTTTTTTTTCAAATTTTATGAATTGCTCATCGTTATGATGTTCTACATACGGAAAAATATTTTCTGGGATTAGACTTCTTGAAGCATATAGCACATCGGCATATGACGATATACTTTCTTCACTTGCTGGATTTACTCCCATCAAAAGAATCTCGTGTCTCATTTTTTCAATTCTTTTCTCATCGTCATTAATGCAAGCTAGTTTTGAATCTTTTTTCTTGTCAGAATTATTTTTTTGATTAATGATTTTTTGATCGTTGCACGTCAAAATCAGACTAGTATTAATATTAACTATGTTTTTCCAAATTTCAGGATAATTTTCAGACAGATATCGCTCTACTGCAATATCCTCAATAAAATCAATTACCTTCCAACAAACATCCGCTGTCTTTTTTTTACACCATTGTGCATAAACGTGGTATTTTGAAACAGCTGCGTGTGCAGCAAGATGATAGACTGAAGCCAAAAACAGCCCCCAGAGAGATGCCCTTCCTTTATCCGAATTCTCAAAAACCATACCTGCAAAAACAAAGTTTCCATCTTGAATTTTTGGCACTGGCATCGTTAGTTCAAGTTGTGGTCTGAAATTAATCAATGGGTAATTTGCGTCATATGAAAACAAAAAACTAATGTTTTCAGGGGTTTTATTTGCCACCTTATAGAATATATCATAAATGATATCAAAAAAATGTCTGCCCTTTTTCGATCATGAGATTTCAGCAATCTTACAAACTAGCTTTCTAACTACTTGTTGAACCTCAGGTTCATCACTTGTCATTGCGATTATTGTTTCTTGTCCGGCATCTAATATGGAGGCACCATCAGCCACTATTTTTGCCCAGTTGATCAGATCACCAATAGATGGGCCGTAAGGAAGTTCACCAGATTTATACTGTCTTCTTAGTTCAGCTCCAACCCTTACGATCTTTTCTGCAATTTGTCTTTGTACACCAGTTAGCTTTACAATAAGATCTATTTCTTTTTCATCTATTTTAGTTCCCACACTCATATAGTCAAAGTTTAACCAGACACTCATTCTTCTTCTCATTGCTGCATTAATAGGCTTGGTTCCTGCAAATTCTGACGATACTGGGTTCATACTAATTATAAGAAATGCGTCTTTATGGCGTTGTATTATTTCGTTATCTTTTTCTGTTAATACCATGTGTCCTCTTTGATCAAGTATAGGGTTAAGCTTGGTCGCAACATCTTGTTTCATCATGTTGGCTTCATCCAAGTATAATATTCCCCCGTTCCTACACCAAGAGGTTATAAGCCCGTCTATCCAATTTTCTTTTCCAAGTCCAATATATCTTCCAAAAAGATCAAATACTGATGTTTGTAAACCGCAATTAATTTCCCATAATGGAAGACCTGCAAGCTCAGCTACAAGATATACTATGTGAGTTTTTCCCGTACCACTTGGTCCAATCAGTGCAACCTGCCTAAAAAACGCAAGTGCTCTGCCTATTCTTTCAACATATTTTTCACCGTTGTCAAGATATGCCGGAGTGTCTTTGGGTATGAGTTCTGATATTTCTGGATTGAATGTAAATTTAGTTGAATCAAGATATTTTTTTATATCATAATTTTTGGATAGAACATGCGTATCACGCTTTAATTGTGAGATTTTGAGATTTAGGGTAAATTTTTCATCGCTAATTTTAGTAGTGCTAAACTCTTTGCTTCTGCTATTTAATTGGTTCCCAGTTCCGCTCATAGATTGATTATCTCTCATGCGTACTTAATTCTATGATGTGTATTATGAAACTACAGACAGTATGTTAAGTTAGATGAATTTTTATTTAAATTGAGAATGATCCCAAAGGTAGAATTAACCTCCTTATCTATTTCCAAATTAAGGAATGACCAAAACTCATTTGTCAAATACGACATTGAAGCAGCACTTGACGAAATGGAAAATACAGAAACGGATGTCAAATTAAAATACAAGTTTGTTCTTCTTTCAAATCCAACAAATACAAAAATCAGTGTAGAAGGGATTGCAACAATTTTTTCCAATCAATCGGAATTACCAAAATATCTTGGTCTTGATGAGAAAAAAATTCCGTATATTGTAAATATCATCTATCAGGAAATTTTTCCACTTTTTTACGTAGTTTCAAAAAGCATGCAAATACCATGTCCAGCTTACAAACTATCTGAAGTTTCAGCAATTGACAAAGAAAATACTACCTCTGTGATTGAGCAAACTAAAGATAATTCAGTACAACTAGCACAAGAACAAAACAATGTAACTGAATCAAAAACCACTGCCGAAATACAGGAAGAGTTAGAAAAACTGACAGAACAAGAAACGTTGCAAGAGCCCGTTATAAAGAGTTGAATGTAAGTTCAACTTAAACACATACATACCGATAATAGCCATTTTACTTCTTTTTGAGACATGACAATGGGGCATTTTAAGTCTAGAAGAGGAATTAGCGGCGCAATTGTAAGTTCAATATTGCTTGCTGGTACCACAATATTGGGAATAGGGCTTGTTGCTTGGTCTTATAGTAGTGTTACAACAACTGAATACGGCCTATCTTCTTCGGCTTCAAGCAAAAGCAATGTACTTAGTGAATATCTATCTATAGAAAAGGTTTGGTTTAGACATCATTTTCCCTACGGCAGTGCATCTCTACCATACATTAACATTACTCTGACTAATGTTGGAAAGATCGGAGTAAATGTTACACAAATAAAATTCAATAATACGGGTATCTCTCCGATAACTTATGCAGTTCCTAAGGCATTAGGAACAATACTTCCAGGTAATTTCACTCGGGTGCAACCACAAATCTCGTGGCATAATGGGTCTTCTACCAACATGTCTGTAATTACCCAACGCGGTTCAATATTTACAACCCTGGTGCAACCATGAAATCAAGAAGAGGTTTAAGTAGTGTAGTAGGCATGGTTTTTGCAATAATTGCGATTGTAACTACAGTTGGCTATGTAACATTTAGCCTAAATGTTCTGGACAGCTTTAACCAATCAGTTTTGGCAAAAAATCAAATGTTAATTGATGCAGGTAAAGAAAATTTTCAAATATATAGTGCACAGATTACTAATGGAAAGTTCAATGTTGCTATTTCAAACACTGGAAATCTTCCAATCAACATAACAAGAATGTGGGTTCAAAATACAACTACAAATGTTGTTGATTGGACTAATAGCTACAATTGTCATAATTGTATTGTCTCTCCAGGATCAATTCTAAAAAACATAGGTCAGAATATGCCCGTAGGGGCAAATCTTGGATATACATATAATTTGAAATTAGTAACCAGTAGGGGAAATTCTATACAATTTTCAATGGGTTCTCCTGGTGTAAAACCATTATTTTTACAACTTCAAATCATCCCAAATTCAGTTAGTTCCTATAACAATGCTACATTACTTTTAGGAGTAACAAATAACTTGACAAGCAGTAATTTGTTAACAAATATTACACCAAACACGCCAGTATGCAGTACTACAGGCGGTGCCACATTTACATTGAAGTCCGGTCCTACCCCATCTCAATTTCCTTATCTTCAAAACGGTGGCACTACATATTTCAAATGGGTTTACAATGCGATAGGAGCAAATTATACCAGGATAACATGTACTGCATCACTTCAAAATGGACTTGCCAGTAATACTGTATCAGATACAGCACTAATTACAATTCCTATAACAAACCAAATAACTGCTACAGAAAATTTTACAAACCCAACAACTCCTGCAACAACAGGTTCAACAACTGGCGTAATGTCAAATCTGTTTGCAACGTTTATACCAAAAGCATCAGGTAGGATTTTAATTTCGGTATGTGGTGATTTGGCTAACAGTGTTGCTACGGATGGTGTAAAATTCGATATGAGATATGGAACAGGAAACACCCCAGCCGAAGGAGTTGCATTGACAGGAACAGCAGTCGGAATAGCAATAACTGGTACATCTGCTACAGCAGGTGCAATAGTTCCTGCTTGTAATACAGTTCAGGTAACAGGACTTACAGTCGGTACAAAGATTTGGATAGAAATAGGAAAATATGCAGTAACAGGCGGTACTGCTTCATTCACTAATTTCAATGTAAGTGTGATAGAAATTTAGAAAAGAATAGTTCAAAGGGGTAAATTATACCAGGATAACATGTACTGCATCACTTCAAAATGGACTTGCCAGTAATACTGTATCAGATACAGCCTTGATCATGTCCAAATAACCTCTCTAAAAAAAATCATGAAAATCCAACGGTCATAAAATAGCAAACTGTTGTAATTTTATCTTACATACACACCTTCTTTATATAAAAAGGGTCATTTTTTCTTAATGTCATCTGACAGTAATGTGCAAGACGATAGTCTAGCAGAAGCAGTAAAGTCGATGGAGGATTTGGTTAATGAAGCAATACAGGTTTACGAATTAGACAAGGAGAAAACTAACATAATTGACGACCTGTACAATTCATTAAAAATAATCACTAGTTTTCTTGGATTTTCAGTTGATTTACACCCTGCACTCCTCAATCTTGCGCCAGAAACAAGAGCTTTACTTACTCCAACACTTGACATTTTTATAACAAAGCCTAACTTTAAATGCGAACAAAAAAGATTTGATCAGCTTACTCTAGAAGAGACTGCAAACATATTACGATATGCCATTCCTACAATAATTAGCATGGCAAGGTCAGATAGGATGTACAAGAACAAAAAAATTACATTTTTACGTGCTGCAACAAAAAAATTACAGCGCTTGCCATCTTCAAATATTGAAAATATTGTTACTGACACTTCTATGCACATAGGAAGTGTGGAGAGATAACATGCAAACAGGACAAATAATGCGTTTTAGAGCGATAGAAGAACTCCAAACCACATTGCAACAATATCTTGATGAGCTCAAGAAACAATCAGAAGAATACTCAAAATTAATCGGAGAAAAAATCAGAGGAGATCAATCTGCAAATCCTGAGGATCTTGCAGATTTAAAAACAAAATTAGAAGGTCCAACAGATCCTAAAAAGAAAAAACCGGTAAAGAAAAAAAACGATAAAGCAAATTGGCTTGAATTTGGAGCTATTTCAGTTTATGATGGGCTTGGACTGAAAGGTGAACTTGAACTTTATTTCAAAGCTGTAGAAGAATTAAAAACAGAGATAGAAAAAGTTCAAAAAGCAAAAGAATCAGTGGACAGTCTTGTCACAAAAGGACTGAAAAAAGAAATTGGTTGCGTTGCTCTCATGAACCATGAACTGCAATTTGAGATTAACTTTATAAAATTGAGAGAACCAAGGTCCAAATTCTCATATAACGCGATCTTTCATGTAATGTCGGAGGAAGTAAATGAAATCAAAAAATAGCATAAATACTCTAGTATTAATCAATAATTTACAATATATAAGTAAATTATTTATTAGATTCATATGCTCAAGATCAGATAAGCGGATCGCCAGATCAAAACAAATAGACTTGCCTACAATATATTCAAGTGGACTTGCAATAGGGATTCTAGGAAGATAAAAATGAAAGACGAAGAACTACAAATTTCCATTTTCGATTCCACGTCAGACTCGACAATGTATGAGCATAGATTATCACTTGACAAATTAAAAGACGAGCTATCAAAGTTTGGATTGACTTCTAATCAGTCTAAAGTTTACATCTTTTTAGGAAAATATGGTTCTAAAACTGCACCTGATGTGTGCAAGTCATTGAAATTGCCACGAACTGAAACATATCATCTTCTGACCAGTCTACAAAACAAAGGGGTTGTATCAGCTACATTCCAACACCCAATCAGGTTTTCTGCAGTACCACTAAACAAAGCAATCTGGGTATTAGTAAATGCAGAAAAAGAACGAGTCAATACGTTAGAAAAACAAGAAGGAAGCATTACAGAACTTTGGAACACCATTCCAGAATTTGCTACAACAAGTGTGACAAAAGAGGACAAGTTCCAAATGCTACAAGGAATAAATCAAATTAACAGTAAAATAAAAGAAATGGCTAGAAGCACAAAGAAAAACTTTTTTGTATTAGGTTCAGAAAAAGACTACTTGAAATTCTATCATTCAGATTTTTTTGAATTGGTAGACAATTCAGAAATTGATCTTAAATTACTAACTGCTCCTTCAGAAAAAATCATGTATGTTTTTGATGAAATTGATAGAGACAAAGTTAAAAAAATGTCAGAAGCAATTCAGGATAATTTGTGTTTTATCACAAAAGACGATGAAGAAATATTGTTCTTTATAAAAAATGCTAGTCAGTCCAGTCAACAAATGACTGCAATATGGACCGATGCAGCTTCAATGGTTTATTCAATGAATATGTTATTTAGCCAGGTATGGGCTAAATCTAAAAACATCCATCTCTAAATCTTAAACAGTAAGCTACAATAGTTTGTTAAATCTATGGATTTAATCTAGGATGCAAAACCTGTAGGCCATTTTCGCTTATTTTTATAGGATAAACTTGTTCACTGTGGCGAATTCCGCGCATTTTTATTACTTGCATGGAACGTTCCATCGTGTCTTCCTTCCTTACGTGGTGAAGCAGAATAATACCGGATGCAACGTACCACTCTATTGGAGTTTTTGTAGTCTGGGTGTTTTCTGAAATTAGAATTGAAGTACAGTTTTGGTCTTCTAGAGCATGAATTAATCCCTGCAACCCCTGTCTTGCGTAGAATGGATTTGTATACTGCATGGCAAGAACTGTAAGTGAATCAATAACAACGCGCTTTGCCTGTACTCTTTTAATGCTACTAAGAATTAATTGTGTCAAGTGCATGTAGGGAAGTGTTTCTCCCCGATAGAGTGATTCGTCTAGAGCAATGAAACCTTCATCCATCTTAAATGGTCTAGCATCAATCATTAGCATTTTTCCCTCATCTACTAGATTCTGGATGTCCCATCCATATGTTTTAAAATCATTTTTTATTTCATTTGGACCCTCAGAAAGGGTGACAAATACACCAGGTTCATCAAAATCTTTAGCGCCAGAATATAGAAATTGCATTCCAAAAGTTGTCTTTCCACTTCCAGGTGATCCAGACAACACAAGGGTTCTTCCTTCCCTAAACCCACCTGAGATAATAGAATCAAGACCTGGAATTCCAGTTCTTACTTTAACATGAGATGCATCCATTATAATTAAAAATTTCATAAAATCGTATTTAAAGCCTAGTGAGATTTATGAAATAACATTTCCCACAATCGGAAAAAACAATACAATCGTATAAGAATCAAATTCAATGCGTCTACAGGTAACTATTTTTAAAACATGAAAGGAGTCATCTCGTTGACCAAAGTTCTAGGAATAATAGGTGGGGGTCAGCTCGGCATGATGCTAACCGAGGCTGCAAAAAAAATGCCCGAGCACATTTCTGATGTGATAGTTTTGGATCCTACAAAGAACTGTCCAGCATCTAAGGTTGGAGCAAAACAAATTGTTGCGAATTTTAAGGATAAAAATGCAATAATAGAGTTAGCATTACAATCTGATATCATAACATATGAAATAGAATCAGGGAATAGTGAAGTACTAGAATCATTAAATAGCGGTGTCAAAATAAACCCATCACCTTCTACGCTAAGAATAATTCAAGACAAGTATTTACAAAAAGAATTATTGCACAAAAATAGACTTCCAGTAGCTGATTTTACGTCAATTCAATCTTTATCAGAACTTGAAGAAAAGATAACATTATTTGGATTTCCTGCGATACTCAAGGCAAGACGGGATGCTTACGACGGTAGAGGAAATTTTAAGATAGAAAATCCTAATCAAATAACTCCAGCATACGAACAATTCAAAGATAGACCGATAATGCTAGAAAAAGTAATTAATTTTCAAATGGAAGTATCAGTCATAGCTGCAAGAAACACAAGAGGCGATATTGCCACATATCCACTTGTAGAAAATATTCATGAAGAAAACATTCTCAAAATGACTATAGCTCCAGCAAGAGTAAGTAAAGAAATCTCAGAAGAAGCCGAAAAGATTGCCAAAAAAACCATGGAGGTGCTTCATGGGGCTGGAGTTTTTGGAATAGAGATGTTTGTAACTTTAGACAACAAAGTCCTCGTAAACGAGATAGCCCCACGAGTACATAATTCTGGTCATCACACGTTGCAGTCTAGTACAACATCACAGTTTGAACAACATCTCAAAGCAATACTCGGACTTGATCTTGGAAAAACAGACTTGTTGCACTATACAGTAATGTGCAATATTTTGGGGCCAAAGGACTTTCAGGGCAAATACAAACCAATCAGACTAAAACCCGAAGAGGGATTGTACCTAAAGATGTATCAAAAAGACGAGTCAAAAACTCAAAGAAAGATGGGACACTTTAATTTAGTAGATGAAAAAGATTCAAAGGATATTGGACTTTTGATCAAGAAAGCAGAAGAAGTGAAAAATCTAATAAAATTCATTAAACAAGATCAATAATGTCTAAAATCAGTCTGTTCTATATTACTACACACTATCAATAATAACCAATTTAATGTGAATTTATGATATGAGAAGATATGACTACTGTAGGTTAGGTTTGGGCACAATTGTTACAGCTCTGATATTGCTTTCTTTTGCAGCGGTTTTGGGCACCGCAGCTCTTGTTTTCAGTAATACCAATTTCAGAGTATTCAAAACACTTTTAGATCAATCGTATACAACCAAAATAAGCAGAAATCTAGAGTCGCCAGTAATTGAGAATTCTGTGGATCATTCTTCAACACAACAACTTAACTTTACATTTACAAATACAGGTAATAGTGCCATCAACATTACAAAGATCGAAATTGATAGTCCAACGCTAAACGTAACAGGTGTAACCTCTACTTACATAACAAATGCTGAGAGTAAAACAAGTATTCCTGTCTATTCAAAACCACTTTATTCAAAAATTACTACAGAAACCATCCCCATTCCTGGTTCAACAATTCTTCCAGGACAAACTTTTACAGCTGGAATTTTGTATCCCTGCTTAACTGATCCAGTTACAATTTCAGCAACAACCTCATTGGGTTCTGTAATCAAAACACAGGTTGCACCAAATGTAGGTTGGTATGATAGTCACTGGCAATTTCGTAAGAAATTAACTCTGAATTATACACAAATAGTTGGTAACCCTAACTCCATACAATTAGACAATGTACAGAATACCACAGGATCAGGAACGTCCTCGTACACTCTTCCTAATTTTGTTGTTGGTTCAGGTTCAAATAGACTATTACTGATTGACATCGAGTCAAATACTGGAACTGTACAAACTAATCCTACTCCTCAGATAACATATGCAGGAATACCTCTAACAAGATCAAACGGAACAACCAATACAGTTGATTCTGAAATTTGGTATTTGACAAATCCTCCAACAGGTACAGCAGATATTGCGGTGACAATGACAACTACGGCAAATGTGGTAATTGGGGCATATTCTTTTTTTGGAGTTGATCAGACATATCCAATTTCTTTTAGTGCCACAAATAGTAGCAGTACTGAGAGCCGTGGTGGCGTCAATGCTTACACAACAAACCCCAATAGTTGGGTTATAGATTCCATTGCTGTACAAAACAACCCTAATCTCTTTACACAGAATTCTGTTCAAACTATAGGATGGAGTAAGGGTACTAGTACTGTTACCGGAGGAAGCAGTTATGTTCTTACTTCTACACCACCAATAACACAAAAGATGGGTTGGAGTTGGTCTGGTACTCAAAAGTACGCAGATGTTGCTGTGGAGATAAAATCTAGTGCTTTCTACAACTTTCCTCTTTTAGTAAATGAAACAACAGACACTGATCTAAAACAATATGCCAAGAGCAATAGAAATGATATTCTATTTACTGCGTGTGATGGAGTAACAAAATTAAATCATGAAATTGAAAACTATACAACCACTACAGGTTCCTTGACAGCATGGGTTCAAGTTCCTAATATTTACAATTCACCTAACAATGTGATTTACATGTATTACAATAATACTGCTGCAACAAATCAACAAAATGTTGCAGGTACATGGGATCCAACTTTTGCAGGCGTTTGGCATTTTGCAAATGCCCCGCCAATTTCTCTTGGTAAACTTCCTCAAATAGACAATGTACGAATAAACGCAACAAATGCAACAACAAACTACCAACATATCTTAAAGAATTTTGCAGTAGGCCAACATAAAGATAGATTGTTATTAGTTACATTATCCACTGACCATCCTTATAACTTCACTTCTGTCACTTATAACGGTCAGTCATTAACTCAAATACCACATTTACTGTACAATGCAGATAGCGAGTTTTGGTATTTACTAAATCCTCCCGTAGGATCTGCCGATATCAAAGCTATTCGTTGTACTGCACCTACCTATCCTCTGTGTACTGGTGGATTTCCGCAAATGTCAATTGGCGCATATTCACTATATGGCGTAGATCAAACCACGCCAACAGCTCCCGTTGCAGTAATAAATCATGGTGATAGCAGCACCCAACCCAACGTATCTGTAACGAATATTTTTGTAAACAGCTTACTTATAGATCAGGCAGCTATAGGAAATGGAGCCCAGAGTGGTGGCAATTTTTTCCATCCTACATGGGATCTAGCATCTCCAACACAGACACAGCCAAACACGAACGGAAGTGGTTCAGGCACTTGCACTGGTACGAACCCAACAGGAAATCCCGCTTTGAACCCAACTTATACAGGTAAATGTCCCTATGTCATGGATTTTACTCATGATACATCTGCCTCGAGCTATGTTGGTGTAACAACGCCCTGTCAAACCACAACATTCCACTGGACTGCGATCGTTGCGGATCAATGGGTAGACGTTGCAGTAGAGGTAAAATCCAACTCTTCGAGTGGTGATACAACAGTTCAAGACAGCACATCTCATCTGAATTTTCTTAGTCCTATCAATTTACCCGCCTGCGGACAAACCTTAGGAAAAATTGGTGGAGGTGCAAATCTTAATGGAGCAAATCAATTCTTCATTAAAAACACCACTCTTATTGGAATGCCAGCAACCAATGGTCCACAAACAGCATCAATCTGGTATTCTGCACCGAGTCAAGGCACATACCCACGAGACCTTTCATCCTTGCAGTATGATCCAGCAGGTGGTGGTACATCAACAGCTATCAGAACGGGTTTTAATACATCTAGTATTGATGCGTGGAAATTCTCCCCAGTAAAAAACATAATGACAACTCCTGTACCTTCGTTAGGCAATTGGCATTATGCTGCTTATACTTATGATAGAACGACAAGCAGATTGTTTGTTGATGGGGTTCAACTGATCACCTCATCTACTGCTCTCCCAAGCGCAACACCTAATTCTCTTTATATTGGTGCTTCTACTTCTAATAATAACGCTAATACACTAGCGCAATTTCTTAAAGGCAGCATAGACGAATTCAGATACTCAACAACTGTTCGTTCTGCTTCATGGATTGCTACTGAATACAACAATCAAGCATTTCCTTCTACTTTTATCAAGATAGGACTTCCAGAAAAAATAACAGACGTTAGAAGCTCGCAATAGAATTTGTCGCGTACCTTATTTTTTTGCAAGTAATGCATAGATTCCACCAGCACCATATGCAATTGCAATTAAAATTCTTGATGTAATCACAGCAATAGTTTGGTTTGTTATAAGCTGCGATGTATCAATTGTCATAGATATAGGAATAGCAACAAGTGATATTACTGCAACTATAATTTGCTCACGATTATCTAGCCCACTAAATTTTTTCATAAATAAATATGTTGAAAGGTTTCCCAAACCTATTCCTATCAATATTAGATATTGATAAAAACTAGGAAATATGCCAATTGCAGCAAATGGTGCTGCCCAGCACAAGCCATTTACAGCTTTTACATTTCTTGACCACTTGACACTATTTTTCATTCTGCCTTTAATTGATGGAATTATGTTACGGAATTTACCAAAAATTATTCCAAATGTTATTCCAAAACTGCCAACCCATATTATTCCATAATAATAGGTTGGAGTTTTATTTACAAATGCAATCTCGCTCAGAGCAGAGGCAACACCAACAGCTATTGAGACGCCAATGAAAAGAACTCCAAACGCTCGTCTTACTTCAAGAGGTGTTTGCATAAAGAATGCTCAATTTTCCTTTTTTTGATAATTTAAAAGTTTGAAATTATTCATACAGTTTTAGGCAGTTATCTATGAATATTGTCTTACTTGAATGCCTCGTAAATACGATATGCACCAAAAGCTATTGCAAAAATAAATCCATATGCTGGTAGAGGCCAATGAGGTGTATTATTTATCCAAGCGGGGATCTCAAAGTACAAAAATATGAAAATTCCAGCTACAATCATGACAATTCCTTGTAGTACATAAGGTCTGTACATTTTCAAACTAGTATCATCACGTTATTGGTCTTAATTAATTCCATGATTTTTGGATAACAGGTGATCTCCTCATTCCATGTTTTCAAAAACCTATTGATAATTGATTCAACACTTTCATTCTCATGACCTCTCTATGTCAACAGTTCATGTGTCCCAGATCTTAACTTAATTAGGATTATACCCATTTTTTGTATCCATATAATACAGATTATACTCAGTTTTCTTGTTGCGTTAGAAACTCACTAAGGGATTCGAACTAATAGTTCAGTTCTCTCCCTGTTATTTGAATTCTTATTAAATTATAGAACCTCTCTACTTGTTTAATAGCAGTTATGCCAGTGACTGATATACTAAAAATTATTTTTCTTTATCATCATACATGTCTGCCCAATGAGTCCTTTCTTCCATTTGTAGACTTTTATCAACGCCTTCGGCTTTTGCTTTTATGAATTCAACGGCTCTTTCTACCTCATTTTTTATGTCTTTTGTAATTTTGCCAGACATAAAACCAGCCATTCCTGTGAATTTATAATTTAAAACAACTTCAAGGTATGTAGTACCATTTCTCGCTGTCAGTAAGATATCTTTTGCACCGTTGATTACTCCTTTGGTCCATTCTGTATGTATTTTTTCTTTTGGATAAAGTGTGACTGTTTGCAGACATTTATTGACTTTAGCAAGTATGACTTCTCGTTTTACTTCATTATTTTCACGTGAAATGTTTCTTATTGAAGTGATAGCTGTCCAAACCTTAGAATCATTATCAATATCAGATACAACTTCCCAGACCTTGTCTACTTGAGCATTAATCTCAATTGCCGCCTTAATTTCAGCCACAAAAATAGTACTTACTAAACGTGATATATGTTTTGATTATCAAAATATATGCCAAATTTCAATTCGCTGGGTTTATTAAAATTCAAGATTGTTTGATCTTATGAGTTATTCAAAAAAACCACTAGTGGGCATAATCATGGGTTCAAGTTCAGACAGTAAAATAATGCATGGAGCAGCTGTTATTTTAGAGGAATTTGGAGTAAAGCACGAAGACCAGATAGTGTCTGCACACAGAACGCCAACAAGATTATTAGATTATGCAAAACACGCAGAAAAAAATGGATTCAAAGTCATAATTGCAGGAGCTGGTGGCTCTGCCCATCTTCCAGGAATGATTGCATCTCATACCATCATTCCAGTAATAGGAGTACCAATAATGGTGTATAACGACAAATCTGGCAGCTCAGACCGTTTCAAGTTTTCCGCGTTTGGCGGATTGGACTCTCTTTTGTCCATATCTGAAATGCCAACAGGTTCTCCAGTTGTAACTGTAGGAGTAAACAAAGCTGCAAATGCAGGACTATATGCTTTAAAAATACTTGCCAATGAGTTCACTGATCTACAACTAAAACTCAAACAACACAAAGAAAAACAACACTATTCAGTATTAAGAGAATCTGAAGAGCTCAAAAAACTTGGATTAACTAAATTTACAAAGAAAAAATTTAAGAAATAAATCCATATTTTATATAAACGCAAATACATTTAATTTTTAGATCATCTTTTATCCTATTCAAAGTAAAGAAACGTTACATTATGGGAATTAAAGAGATACTATACAAGGCAATTACAAACTATGAAGAGCATAAAATAGTATCGGACATTGTACAAGGTGAAAGTCCAGTGACAATAAGTGCCATATGTGGTGAGTGTATGCCTATTCTTGAAAAACTAGAGGGTGAAAAATCTGAAAAAATGGTCTCTTTTGCAGAAGGGCTTGTTCATTATCTGCTAACAGTGGCATTAATTCCAAGCCAAAGGAAAATCTCCCTTGCCTCCATAGATGTGGATGTAATCATTCCAGATATCTCAACTCTTTCCTCATCTCCACAAGATGCACTTGTAATCGCATTTCCAAAAACCAACGATTCTCAATCAATAAAGAAAAGAGTTACAGAATTAACAAAAATTCAGCCATACAAAGAAAACATATGGGTTGTTTTAGAAAATGAACTGCCTTTAGAAGTAAAAACGTATAAAGTAGGTAATAGTGAAAATGCATCTTTTTCAAATATTATAAATGATATCATTTGGTTTACCTCAAATAAAAAACAATCAAAGCTAAAAATTTTTAAGATATGAGAGATTTTATGTCAACGTATTTCCCAACATGCTCAATAATCTTTTCAATTGTAACCAAATCTTTGATAAAAGGGACTGTTCCCAAAATTGGAACGTTGGTAAGTTCATAAAGTGTTTTGGGTGCATTTTTTTCTGCAGGCGTTCCTTTTTCGTCAAAATTATTTATGACTAGACCACGGGCCTTAATGCCATAATCTTTACACACTTTACATGTCATGACAGTATGGTTTAATGTGCCAATTGTAGCTCTTGTCACAATAATAGTCTCGATGCCCATTCCCTTTATCATATCTGCCACAAAGAAATTTTTTGTAATTGGAGTCATAATTCCTCCAATTCCTTCAACTAACAGTATTTCATGCAAAGAAAGTAATTTTTTGAATTGTTCAAAAATTAATGGCATGTCAACGGATAATCCCAAAAGTTTTGTTGCGTCATAAGGAGAAGTCTGAAGCGGAAGAAATACCGGATTTATTAGATCCTCAGAGTCCTTTATCGATGAGACTTCGACTAGTTTAGCAACGTCAGTGGATTTGAAACCTGACTTTTGTAGAAAACCAGTAGCAATAGGCTTCATTACTCCAACGTCTATGCCTATCTTACGCATGGAGCCTGCAATGCCTGCAGTGATTGAGGTTTTTCCAACCCCAGTGTCTGTGCCTGTAATAAAATAGGCCTTCACAAATGGCAATTGTCGCCCTTCCTTAATAATTCACCGTACCATTATTATTGCCAAAGTTAGAATTTTCACTAATTGGATTCTAAAAATTTTGTGTGGCATCCATATACACAAATGAATGAATGGAAAAAATTTGATGTCATAACAAAAGGTGATGGAATGTGGCTTGTTGATTCAAACGGAAACAGACTACTTGATGGAGTAGCAAGTATGTGGTGTAATGTATGGGGGCATTCAAAAAAAGAATTGATTAATGCAATGATAAAACAGACAAGAATATTACAACATTCTTCTTTGTTTAACCTTACAAATGATCAAGCAGAGTTACTTGCAGAAAAACTTGTCAAAATTTCTCCTGGAATGAGAAAAGTATTCTATTCTGATGATGGTTCAACTGCAATGGAAATTGCAATAAAAATGGCCTTGCAATACTGGCAAAATATTGGAATTAAAAATAAAACAAAATTCGTTACATTGGAAAATGGGTATCATGGAGATACCATTGGTGCAATGTCAATTGGATACGTCCCATTATTTTTTTCAAAATTCAAAAAATTACTTTTTCCTGTGATTAAAACTCCAACACCACACAAATATAGAATGCCAAAAGGTTTTACTTTTAATGAATATCAAGAATATTGCCTTGAAAGAATAGAAAAAACATTTGTAAAAAATAATGACCTTGCCGCCTTTGTGATGGAAAGCGGGGCACAGATTGCAGGAGGGATAATAATTTATCCATTAGAATTTCAGAAAAAAATAAGCCAGTTATGTAAAAAACATGATGTACTTTTTATTATAGATGAGATTGCAACAGGTTTTGGTAGACTAGGATCCTTCATAGAATATAAAGAACAGAAAAGCATTCCTGATATTGTATCATATGGAAAAATGCTGACTGGAGGGTATTTACCACTTGCGGCCACTTTAACTAGCCAGAAAATTTACGATTCGTTTCTTGGCAAATATAGTGAAATGAAGCATTTCTTTCATGGCCATACGTTTACTGGAAATCCCCTTGCCTGTGCCACGGCTCTTACAAATCTCGATTTATATGAGAAAAACGACCTCATTTCAAAAAATAAAATCAAAACAAGGCAATTTGAGAGACGGATTGATGAAATTAGTAATTTGAGTCTAGTTGGCGATGTACGACATAAGGGCATGCTTATGGCAGTAGAACTTGTAAGCAACAAAAATAAAAAAACACTAATTGCTCCAGACAAAAAAATCCATCAAAAAGTTTTTGAAGAAGCTAAAAAACATAAAATTTACTTGCGAACACTTGGCCACATCATAATGCTTGTGCCACCTCTTGCAATATCTACAAAAGAACTTGATTTCTTACTTGATGGTACAATAGATATAATAAAAAAAGTCACGAAGAGGCTTTGAAAAAATTATCTTCTTCGCGCTCTTCTAAGTTTCAATTCGAGCTCTCTTATTCTACGGTTGCGTACTGCAATAGACAACTTTAGTCTATTTCCTTCTCGCCTTGCCATATCATGTGAATTTCTAGCTCTGTTCAGAGCTGCACGCAATGTTATCATTTGTTTGCGTGTTGGCGCAGGCTTAGCTCGTCTCTTTGCTTTCTTTGATCGTTGTTTAGAAGCCATGCAAAACATGCAAGGAGGAAATAATTAAGCATGACGCAGTACTTGTTTACAGTCAGACAACACTTTAACATGATGTCTTCGTATCTATGAGTTAGATAGAATCATGCCGCAGATCCGTACATGCCCTATTTGTAAAAAAATATTACAAATTAATGAAATTCATAAATGTGCAATACACAATTCAGAATTTGCAACATGTGACAAATGTGGGCAGAAATACAAAGCTTGGCAAGGACACATCTGTCCTACCATGATCAAATAAGATCTCAAATTCATTATAAAAAATAAGTAATAAAAAACTGTTAACCTCTTAGAAATTTAGGGTTTACAATTACAATAATCTTATTAATGGAGTCAGAAAATACTGACTATGAATTCAGAACATGAAGTTATTATGCAGTGCAAACAAAGGGTTCTGTCAGGCCAAAAAATTACTGCAGACGAGGCCATAGCGCTTATCAATGTTTCAGAGGAATCATTACAATTCTTATCTGATTCAGCAAATGAGATTACAAGAAAATTTAATGGAAATATCATAGATGTTGAGACATTAATTAATGCAAAAAAAGGTACGTGCCCAGAAGATTGCTCCTTTTGTTCTCAATCTGCCTTTTACAAAACTGGTATTGACACTTACAAATTATTACCAGTAGAGACAATAGTGAAAAATGCAAAAATGGCAAAAAACAACGGAGTAAAAAGCTTCTGTCTTGTTTGTGCATGGCGCGGACCATCAGAAAAAGACTTTGAACAAATATGTGATATTATTAAAAAGGTAAATTCTGAGGTTGGAATAGAAGTGAATTGTTCTCTTGGATTCATTAACGAAGAAATGGCAACTCGTCTCAAAGAACTTTATGTAAAAAGATACAATCACAATTTGGAGACTGCAAGAAGTTTCTTTTCAAAAATATGTACTACACATACTTATGATGAAAGAATGGAAACAAATAAAATAATAAAAAAAATAGGTCTTGAGCTGTGCTGTGGAGGAATTATTGGTATGGGCGAATCCAGAAGCCAAAGACTTGAATTTGGTCTTGATTTAGCATATCTTAGCCCTGAAGAATGCCCAATTAATATTTTAGTTCCACAAAAAGGAACTCCGCTTGAGATTCAAACAAAACTATCACTTTCAGAAATATTACGTACCATAGCTGTGTTTAGATTTTTGATGCCAAAAACAATACTAAAGATAGCAGGTGGAAGGGAAGTTCATCTTGCAAGCGACCAAGAAAAAGCACTTCTAGGAGGTGCAAACGGAATCATAACTGGCGGATACCTTACTATCGATGGAAACACAGCTCAAGAAGATTTGCAAATGATATCAAGAATAGGTCTTGAAACATAAATTTGATTTTGTAACTGAAACCCTTGAAAAAATAAAATCAAGGAATCTTTACAGAAAACTACATGATAACAGAGTACAAGGACCATACATTTTATTTAAGAAAAAAAAGCTCATCAATCTCTGTTCAAATGATTATCTTGGGCTAGGCAGTAGTAAGATTCCAAACCTGCAGCTGCAATCAAGTTCAAGACTTGTAGCAGGAAATGATTTTTCTTTTAGTATTTTAGAAAAAAAACTCGCAGATCATAAATCTCAGGAATCTGCACTAATATTCCCTACTGGGTATATGGCCAACCTTGGCTCCATTCCAGTGCTTGCACAAAAAGGTGATCTTATTCTTAGCGACGAATTAAACCATGCAAGCATAATTGAGGCGTGTAGAATTTCAGATGCAAAAATTTCTGTCTACAAGCATAATGATGCTGAAAATCTCAAGAAAAAGATCAGACAGAAGGCAGATCGCAAATTCATAGTTACTGAAGGCATTTTTAGCATGAATGGGGACTTTGCAGATCTAAAGAGGATTTCAGAGATTGCAGATAAGAATAACGCAATACTTGTTTTAGATGATGCCCATGGTTTGATTTTGCTGTTTTATTATTAATGCCTTATTCCAAATCTATAC
>Ga0206888_1123_pt1 | contig 20544 bp, 15 predicted proteins | sample Alteio_BWOrgHeat_90_FD_153258 | JGI IMG/M metagenome (GOLD analysis project Ga0206888, IMG submission 153258) | Enriched cells from forest soil in Barre Woods Harvard Forest LTER site, Petersham, Massachusetts, United States - Alteio_BWOrgHeat_Nextera4 ... | reverse complement strand
TACCTGGACCCAAAGAGCAGACTTTCAGGGAGCAAAAAGAGCAGGAGCGTCAGGTTTTTCCATCGGAACAACGGGGTATGTTGGTCTTGGATCGGACAGTTTGTCTTATTATGCGAATGATTTTTGGGCGTGGGATCAAAGTACAAATAGCTGGACTAAAAAAGGAAACTTTGGTGGAGCGGGTAGAGAAAGGGCAGTAGGATTTTCTATCGGAACAAAAGGATATATTGGAACGGGTTATGATGGCACTCATAAACTTTCTGATTTTTGGGAATACGATCCTATTGCTGATACATGGAAACAGAAAGCAAATTTTGGCGGGGATGCAAGGTATGATGCAGTGGGATTTTCTATCGGATCAAAAGGATATATTGGAACGGGTGAGGGAAACGAACAGGATTTTTGGGAATACGATCAAAGCACGGATACCTGGCTTCAGAAAGCAGATTTTGGTGGAGGTGTTAGATATTTTGCTTTAGGGTTTTCAATAGGCACAAAAGGCTACATAGGTTTTGGTTCTCTCTCTAATAATAATTTTAAAGACTTATGGGAATGGGATCCAACGACCAACAATTGGACAAAAATGGCAGACTTTCCTGGAAATGGAGGAGACTGTGGAAGCTTTGCTATTGGAGGTAAAGGATATGTATTGCCTCCACAAACGAGTTTAGAATTTTGGGAATGGGATCCAGCTATGGTATGCGTTGATACTGCTTCTTTTATTGCTGCAACTGCTATAATACCCGGAACCAATGTTGTTTTTACGAATACATCTGTTTGGTCCACAAATTATGTTTGGCAAATTAACAACTCCACCTTTTCAACAACAAAAGATACTTCATATACCTTTAATTCCATTGGTACCTTCACTGTTAGTTTAAATGCCCAAAGGGGTAATTGCAATAACATTGCATCAAAGACAATAACGGTTGCACCAATACCAAATACAAGCTCCTGGATTCAAAAGGCTCGCTTTCCCGGTGGTATCAGTAATTCTATTGGGTTTTCCATTGGAGAAAAAGGGTACTTAGGAACAGGCATAAATTCGCTTTATTCATTCTCATCTGATTTTTGGGAATATGACCCTGCAACGGATATCTGGACACAGAAAGCCAACTTTCCTGGAACAGCCAGAATTCAAACTGTGGGGTTTTCGATTGGTAATAAAGGATATATAGGAACAGGACAAGAAAAGGGTGGTGCTTCATTGAATGATTTTTGGGAATGGGATCAAACTACTAATGTCTGGATCCAGAAAGCCAATTTTTCCGGTTCAGCCAGATATCAAGCTGTTGGTTTTTCGATTGGTAATAAAGGATATATAGGAACAGGACAAGATCAAAAAAATTATTCCTTGAATGATTTATGGGAATGGAATCAAAGTACAAATAGTTGGACACAAAAAGCCTATATTCCCGGAGTAAAAAGAACAGCGGCTGTTGGTTTTTCAATTGGTAACAAGGGTTATATTGGTACGGGAGAAACCGACACTGGTGGTTTTCTAAATGATTTTTGGGAATGGAATCAGGCTACTGATAGCTGGACGAAGAAGGCTGATTTTGCAGGATCTGCAAGGTATTTTGCAGTAGGCTTTTCAATTGGTTCAAAAGGATACCTTGGTGCAGGATCAGAGACAAACCTTGGTACAGGATCAGGCACAAATGATTTTTATGAATGGGATCAGGCAAGCAATAAATGGAGCCAAAAAACGAACAATTGTGGGTGGGGAGACGTTGGTTTTTCAATTGGCGCAAAAGGATACATTGGTAGTTCAACGGATATTTGGGAGTTTGATACCATTTGTACCAGTAAGGCATCCTTTAATGTAAGTGCTAAATATGTAAGTACGGGGACTAAAGTAAGTTTCACAAATACTTCCACCGGAGCAAACAATTTTATTTGGAAAATAAACGGCAAAAGTTTCGATACTTCTTTAAATACCACCTATACCTTTGACACTTGCGGATCCTATTCTATCCGTTTAGTTGCAAGGAGTTGTAGCTGCAGAGATTCAATAAGTCAGATTATCACCGTTGATGGAGCATCGTGGGTGCAGCAAGCCGATATTTCAGGAGCAAGGTGGGATGCGGTGGGATTTTCGATAGGCTCCAAGGGGTATATTGGTACAGGAGCAAAAGATATTATTACCGGATACCAGGATTTCTGGGAATGGAATCAAACAACTAATGCCTGGATGCAGAAAGCCAGCCTTCCAGGAGGAATAAGGGTGCAAGCGGTTGGTTTTTCGATTGGTAACAAGGGATATATAGGAACAGGAACCGATGGTACAAACAATTATAATGATCTCTGGGAATGGAACCAAGCTACAAATATATGGACAAAGAAAGCCAATATGCCTGGAACAGGAAGATATAAAGCAATTGCTTTTTCTATAGGGTCTAAAGGATACATTGGTACCGGATCAAGCAGTTTTGGTAATTTTCTGAATGATTTTTGGGAGTGGGATCAAAACACCAATCAATGGTCACTTAAAGCTAACTTTCCTGGTTCTGCAAGGTACAGGGCTATGGGTTTTTCAATTGGTACAAAAGGATATATTGGAACCGGAACCGATGATACCAATTATTACCAGGATTTTTGGGAATGGAATCAGTTAACCAATACCTGGGTGCAAAAAGCTGATTTACCTGGAGGACAAAGAAGTGATGCCACAGGCTTTTCAATTCAAAGCACCTATAAAGGATATGTTTGTACAGGACAAATATGGGCAAATAATGCTAACGTATTGTACGGTGATTTTTGGGAATGGGATCAACAAAGCAACAGCTGGATACAATTTAATTTTTCAGGAACTTCAAGAGCAGCAGCGGTTGGTTTTTCAATTGGTACAAAAGGGTATATCGGAACGGGGAATGGGAATAATGTAGATAATGATTTATTGGAATTCCAACCCTGCTTCATTCCAACACTAGTAAATGAAATAAAAAATTCCGGGGAATCCTCAATTACAGTTTACCCAAACCCCAGTAACGGAACATTTACAGTAACGGTTCAGGGGAATTATATCCGGTCAGAAATCACCATCTTCAATATGTTCGGAGGGGTTGTTTACCAGGGTAAAATACATGCCACCTCTTCCATTGATCTTTCCAATCAATCAAAGGGAATGTATTTCTATAGCGTAATATCGGATGATTTATCGGTTTCAACCGGGAAATTGATTGTTCAATAGGGTTTTACGGGTTCTTTGTACAACCTTTGCGCCGCGCTTGTTCCTTTTGGGCAAGCCTATTTTCCGTAATATTTCATTTGCCTTTTTTCAAGTTGGTTCGGACATGGCTAAGCGTAAAGCAAACGGAAGCGTTGGGACGGACATGAGCGAAGGCCTCGTGAGCGGCTTGTCCGTCCCCAAGGAGTATCGGGCATTTTGCCCGGAACGTTGCTAAACATAGGAAAGTATTAATATCAATTACCTAAGCTAATTGTTATCCCAGCCACAAACAAGCACTTTTGGAATCGTCCATCCGTTATTTAAGCAAAGGCTTCAAGGTTTTTCAATTGTTACACAACTTTGTAGCTAGGTTGCGCAAGTTTTTCAATTGTTGCACAACTTTGTAGCTAGGTTGCACTAGTTTTTCAATTGTTGCACAACTTTGTAGCTAGGTTGCACTAGTTTTACAAATTGTTGCACAACTTTGTAGCTAGGTTACACAAGTTTGCGCAATTGTTGCACAACTTTGTAGCTAGGTTACACAAGTTTGCGCAATTGTTACACAACTTTGTAGCTAGGTTGCACAAGTTTGCGCAATTGTTACACAACTTTGTAGCTAGGTTGCACAAGTTTGCGCAATTGTTCCACAACTTTGCAGCTAGGTTGCACTAGTTTGCGCAATTGTTGCACAACTTTGTAGCTAGGTTGCACTAGTTTGCGCAATTGTTGCGCAACTTTGTAGCTAGGTTACACAAGTTTGCGCAATTGTTGCACAACTTTGTAGCTAGGTTGCACAAGTTTGCGCAATTGTTACACAACTTTGTAGCTAGGTTGCACTAGTTTGCGCAATTGTTACACAACTTTGTAGCTAGGTTACACATCAGGGGCTACAATAACCCTCCACTTTAGTGGAGTGGCAATAAGTAAGGGGGAATCAGGGGCTTTTTCATAATGATGCAAAATTGAAGATTCTATTTTTCCTTGTCAAAGCAAAATTTATAAAATAAATATTGGAATCCTAACTGCTCGTTTGCAATGGTATTTGGAGAAAATACTTCGAATGGATTGATTAAATGCAGTTTTTGATTGTTCTCCATTTGGATTGGAAATCCTTCTTTGCGTCCTTTGCGGAAGCCTTTGCGAACTTTGCGGTTAATTAGGCGTATTTAACCGCAAAGTTCGCAAAGGCTTCCGCAAAGGACGCAAAGAAGTACATAGAGTGATCCCCCTATCAAAATGAGATGAACACCCTATTGTCAGGAAATTATTGGCTTATTACTTTTACTTATGCTTACTTTGCAGACAGCAGATATAAAGTAAACGTTAATTTAAAGACATCATGAGAAAAGCCATTTCAATAAAATCGCTTGTTTTTACCCTACTGTGCAGCGCTTTATCTGTGCAACTTTATGCCAGTGCCTGGACACAAAAGGCAGCTTTTAATGGAGGCACCCGGCTGGGAGCCGTTGGGTTTTCGATTGGCGACAAAGGCTATCTGGGTACAGGGGAAGACAATTGTTGTGTAAATCATTACATCAACGACTTTTGGGAATACACCTGGGGACCCGGAACATTGGGAGGCGTATGGACACAAAAGGCATCGCTCCCCGGTCCTTTAAGAAGAAATGCTACCGGCTTCTCCATTGGAAACAAAGGATTTATCGGAACCGGATATAATGATTCCGCCTGGCTCAGTGATTTTTGGGAATGGAACCAGAGTACAAATACATGGACGCAGAAAACCGATTTTGCCGGTGTTGCCAGGGCTTTTGCAGTAGGCTTTTCCATCGGTAGTCATGGATATGTTGGTACTGGCTATAACAACAATAACGGAACACATTACAGTGATTTTTGGCAATACGATACTACGGGTGCAGGTACCTGGACCAAAAAAACAGATTTCCCCGGCGTTCCACGAAGACAAGCAGCAGGACTTGTACTGAATGGCAGAGGCTATGTCGGGATGGGTTATAACGGCAGCTACCACAACGATTTTTATGAATACGACACCACAGGTGTTGGCACCTGGACGAGAAAGGCCGATTATACGGGTGGACTTATCAACGAGGCAAAGGGCTTTTCGCTATGCAATAAGGGATACATCTGTACGGGTGAATTATCTCCGGGAGGATACAATTTTACCACGCAATTTTATGAATACACCTGGGCTCCCGGTGCTTTGGGTGGAACCTGGCTTAGTATGCCTTCCTTTACTTACCTGAGGCGGTTTTTTGCCACAGTGTTTACCATTGGCACCAAAGCCTATGTAGCCACGGGTTTGCTTAACTCCTCTTCGGTGGCGAGTGATGTATGGGAATACGATCCGCTGGCATTAACCGTAACGGTTTCAAATGGCGGGTCTATTTGCAACGGCCAGCCTGTAACCGTATTTGCCACCAACGCCGACAGTGCCGGTGCCACCAACTATTTATGGAACACAGGAAACACTGCACAAAGCTTTACGGTAAGCCCTACTTCTACTATCACCTACAGCCTTTCTGTTGACCATGGCACCTGTCATAAGGACACTACCGCTAAAATAACGGTTAATAATCCCCCTTCCATTGTTATAAATGGTAAAAGAAGCAGTTGCCCCGACAGTGTTACCAGCTTAACAGCATCCGGAGGTACCAGCTATTTATGGAGTACAGGGGCCACTACCAATACCCTTTCGGTGAGTCCCAGTTCTTTAACTACCTATACCCTTGTTGTGGGCAACAACGGCTGTTCCAAAGACACTACAGTTTCCATATCCATTAATGCCGTGCCTAGCGTTTCCATCACCGGGAACGCACCTATTTGTTATGGCAGCAGCATCAACCTAACTGCTACAGGGGCTAACACCTACGTATGGAGCAATGGGGCCACCACCAGCGCGATAACCGTAAACCCCACAACAACGGCGACTTATTCGGTAACCGGGAACAATGGCAGCTGCACCAATAAGGCAAATACCAGTATTACAGTTAATCCCAAACCTGCCATTACTACCTGTTGCGGTGCAACCATTGTGCAGGGAAACAGTACGGCCATTACGGTGAGTCCTGCCGCGGGCAACACCATCAAATGGACGCCTGGCTTAGGCTTGTCTTGCGATAATTGTCCAAATCCCATAGCGAGTCCGCCCGCAACTACTACCTATTACGCTACGATGACCGATGCAAATAACTGCTCTTCTACCGATTCGGTGATTATCAATGTGAACCTGGATTGCAGTGATATCTTTGTCCCTACGGCCTTTTCGCCTAATGGAGATAATGTAAATGATGTTTTTATGGTTAAAACTCATAGCCGTGAATGTGTACAATCCATCTCCTTCGAAGTATTTGACCGCTGGGGACAGATGGTATTTGAATCCTTTGACGTGAGCAGTGCCTGGGATGGAAAGTTTAAAGGAAAAGAATTAAGCACCGCCGTATTTATTTATAATTTGCAAGCGGTGCTTGTGGATGGTACATCGATTCATAAAAAAGGGAACCTTTCCCTAATCAGGTAAAACCAATTGCAAGTGGAATAATTTCCCTTCGGGATGGCATTAGAAACCTCCTTTTACAGCAAATTTGATTTTGTTATGTAAAAGGAGGCATTAAAATTTAATCTGTTTAATTATGGTTAATTGAGAAAAGATATTACATTTAAACCAATCAATTTAGTAAACAAATAACAACAGGTTGATGAATACAACAGATCAAACTAGGATTAAAAGGATTAGGTTAAATCCGTCTACCCTACTTTACCTTATGTTCTTTCTTGGTCTTTCCAGGGGCTTTGCTCAATATCAGTTTCAGGTTACTGTACCCGCAGTGCAGGATGGTTTGCCTTCCAGTGGCGACGGGCGTTATAGTATGATCCAAACTGCGGATGGAGGTTTTGTTGTATGTGCGGGAGTTACCGGTGCTTTTACAGCCGGCGGAGAGGATGTGTACTTGGTTAAATTTACCAGTTCAGGAGCTATTGCCTGGACAAAGACTTACGGTGGAACAGGCAATGATTATGGGCGGTCGGTGCAACAAACACCCGATGGAGGATACATTATAACAGGATATACCACTAGTTTTGGGGTGCAGGGGGCGGATGTGTTCCTGTTAAAAACGGACGCATTAGGAAACCTTACCTGGGCCAAAACCTATGGCGGCAACCAGGATGAAGCAGGCGTTAATGTAAAGTGTACCGCCGATGGAGGATACATTATTGTGGGTTATACTTCCAGTACCACTATTGTGGCCAGCAATAATTTCTATTTATACATGGGTGTTAATTATTACACAAATGATACTTACTTAATTAAAACCAATTCTACCGGAGACACCCTATGGACAAGGGCATACGGCACCACCAACACTACCGGTGCGGGTGTAGGGATGGAAGACCAGGGACTTTGCGTTAAGCAAAGCTTAGATGGAGGTTATGTTATAAGCGGGGCCTACTATCAATCCGGTGGTACCTTTGGCGATGGCAACGTTTATATCCTTAAAACAGATGGTTCGGGTGCTAAAAAATGGGCTTATACTTATCAATCTAGTTTGGGGCTTCCTGGTAATTTGTTGCAAACGTCCGACAAAGGATTCCTGATATCCGTTGCCAACGGGAATGGTCATTTTGATGGAATAAAATTATTTAAAACCGATAGTCTGGGGATGGGACTCTGGACCCAGCAATACTCCCAAAGCGGAGGTGCCTATGGATATTTTAGTAATTCCTATATAAGTCCTACTGCCGACAACGGATACATTGTAACGGGAAACTTTGCTGATTATACCAATACCTATGACAGGGCATCCTTGATTAAAATCAATAGTACCGGAGTGATCCAGGCCTTAAACACCTTTGCCATCGATACTACCTCCAATGGGAGCGACGGCTGGAGTGTGCAGCAAACCAGCGATGGCGGTTATGCAATAGGTGGCTTTACATCTGGGGAGAGTTTAATTTACCTGATTAAAACGGATGCCGGTTACAGTAGTGGCTGCAATCAGCAATTGTATACAACAAACACGACTAGCGTAGGCGCTTATACCCCTCCGGGATACACTACCAATACCAAAAGAGGAGGAGCCGTTGTGGCATCTCCTACGGTAACGGTAGGGAGTGGCGGTACAAGGACTGCGCTTTGCAGTGTACTTACACTTCCTGTCGAACTTTTATATTTCGATGCGAAAAGAGATGGATCGGCCATGCGGGTAAAATGCGATTGGTCCACGGCCTCCGAAACCAACAACAATTACTTTAATATCGAACGCAGCCAGGATGGCCTTAACTTCTCGCTATTGGGCACCTTGCCCGGAGCAGGTACTAGCAGCACAACCAATAATTATACTTTTTATGATCAGTTCCCTTACACGGGATGGTCGTATTATCGCTTAAAGCAGGTAGATTACAATGGTAATTATTCGTATTCGCCCGTATCCACTGTTTACATCGGCTCACTTGAAATAACAACTCTTTATCCTAACCCGGCAACAGATAATCTTACCGTATCGGTTTCCACCGAACAAAATACCGAAGGTACCGTGGATGTTTATAATGTAATGGGACAAATCGTTTACAGCAGCAATGTTACCTTGCAAAAAGGCAAAACAGAAATAAAAATACCCGTGGAGCATTTTGCAAACGGACAATATTTATTGAAAGCTACACTTCCCACGGGAGATTATACCCAAAAGGTTTTTATGAAGTAGCCTGTTGTGGTACCTGTTTTACCATAAAGCCTTGTGTTCTTTGTGTATAGTAACCAGAGAACGCTAACATCCATTTATAAAAAAGGGAAGCTCTCCCTAATCAGGTAAAACCAATTGCAAGTGGAATAATTTCCCTTCGGAATGGCAATTTAAAATGTAGCCCTTACAATTATAATTGTATTGATTTGCAATAGGTTCAAGAATATGATCTTGCGTTAGAAACCTCCTTTTACAACTAAATTGATTTTAAGATTTAAAGGATCACATTTAAATTTAAACATGTTTTAAGATCGGAGCTAAGTAAGTGATCCGAATTAAATACAATCAACTTAGTAAAAACAGATTGATGAAACCTACAGGCCAAACAGAAATTAAAAGGGCTATTGCTAATCCCGCTATTGTACTTTACCTTATGTTCTTTCTTAGCCTTTCCAGTGGCTTTGCTCAAAATCAGTTTCAGCTTACTTTGCCTGCGGTTAAAGAGGATTTACCTTACGAAGCAACCGCTGGCTATAGTATCCAGCAAACTGCGGATGGAGGTTATATTGTATGCGCCGGTGTTACCGGAGCTTTTACTGCCGGTGGTGAGGACGTGTATTTAGTTAAATTCACCAGTACCGGAACGATTGCCTGGACCAAAACCTACGGTGGAGCGGGTAATGATTATGGGCGTTCGGTACAACAAACACCCGATGGAGGCTACATCATTGCAGGGTATACCACTAGCTTTGGGGTGCAGGGAACAGATGTTTTTCTGTTAAAAACAGACGGATCAGGTAATCTTACCTGGGCCAAAACTTATGGTGGAAACCTGGACGATGGTGCCGTAAGTGTAAAGCATACTGCCGACGGAGGATACATTATTGCCGGCTACACGGCCAGTGCCGGTATTGTTGCCAACAATAATATATATACTTATGGGAATCCTCCTGTTACTTATTACCTAAACGACTCGTATTTTATAAAAACCAATTCTACAGGAGATACGCTTTGGACAAGAGTATATGGCAACACCGCCAACCCCTCCATAAATGGAACTGTTGTATGGTTGGAAGACGAGGCACTTGCCATTCAGCAAACCCTGGATGGAGGTTATGTAGTAACGGGAGACCATTATGGTTTTGGAGAGACGGAAGGTGCTGGCGACGTATACATGCTCAAAATGGATGGTTCGGGTAACAAGAAATGGGCCTATACCTATGAATATGCAGGAGGAGTACCCGGCACTGTGCAACAAACATCAGATAAAGGCTATGTATTTTCCCTTTCAGAAGTGAACGGTTTTGGAACACCCTATGGAGTAAAATTATTCAAAATGGATAGCCTTGGTATGGGACTCTGGGTGCAGCAATATTCACAAAGAGGAGGTAATTATGGAAATTATAATAATTCCTATGTAAGCCAAACTGCCGACAACGGATACATTGTTACCGGAAATCTGGTTGATAATTCGGATTCCTGGGACAGGGTATCGTTGATTAAAACCAATAGTACAGGAGTGATCCAGTCGTTAAATACCTATGCTGCCGATAGCAACACTACAAGTAGTGATGGTTGGAATGTGCAGCAAACCAGTGATGGGGGTTATATCATAGGAGGCTATAGAGATGGCGATAATAAAATTTATTTGATTAAAACAGATGCCAGTTACAGTAGTGGCTGCAATCAGGAGGCGTATACGGACACAACTATTTCCACCGGAACTTTCACTCCTCCGGCATACCCTACTAATACAAAAAGAGGAGGCGCTGTTGTTACTTCGCCAACGGTTACAGTGGGCAGTGGCGGTTCAAAGACTACCATTTGCAGCACACTCACGCTTCCCATTGAACTCTTGTATTTTGATGCGAAAAAGGATGGATCGGCCATGCGGGTAAAATGCGATTGGTCCACAGCCTCCGAAACCAACAGCAATTACTTTGCTGTCGAACGCAGTCAGGATGGTGTTAACTTCTCACTATTGGGCACCTTACAGGGAGCAGGTACTACCAGCACAACCAATAATTATACTTTTTATGATCAATTTCCCTACTCTGGTTGGTCGTATTATCGCTTAAAGCAGGTGGATGACAATGGTAATTATTCGTATTCTCCCGTATCCACCGTTTACATCGGCTCCCTTGACATCACGACTCTTTATCCCAACCCGGCAACGGATAATCTAACCGTTTTGGTTTCTACCGAACAAAATACCGAAGGTACCATGGATGTTTATAATGTAATGGGACAAATAGTTTACAGCAGCAATGTAACATTGCAAAAAGGCCAAACAGAAATAAAAATACCTGTGGGCCGTTTTGCAAACGGACAATATTTATTGAAAGCGACACTTCCATCGGGTGATTATACCCAAAAGGTTTTTATGAAGTAGCCTGCTGTGGGATAGTGCTTGTTTCTCCATAAAATAGCCAGAGAGCGTTAATAGAAAATAACGTTGATTTTTACCGCAATTACTTTTGATTGATTACTTTAGTCGGTACTAATTTTTTAATCAATAAAGACATGGGATTTAATTTTTCAAATACCCCGATAGGGAGGTTAAGGCGTGCAGGAATTGTGGAAGGTACTTCCTTCCTCCTGCTGTTATTCGTGGCCATGCCCTTAAAGTACTTTGCAGGTATTCCGGAGGCCGTTAAATATACAGGATGGCTGCATGGGGTGCTTTTTATTCTTTTTATCTATGCCCTCATTCGGGTAAAGCTTTCCGAAAATTGGCCGCTTACACGTATGTTTCTTGCCTTTCTTGCCTCTATCGTTCCTTTTGGCACCTTTATTTTTGATGTGCAATTAAGAAAAGAGGAGATGTTAAGTCAGGAGAAATCATCGAAAAACTAACCGCATTTATACACTCCTAAAAACATTAAGAAGATGTCCAAAAGAATTGCAATCCTGGGAACCGGTGTAGTGGGTAACACCATTGGTTCGAAACTTATTCAATGCGGTTACGAAGTTAAAATGGGTGCCCGCACAGCCAATAACGAAAAGGCTGCGGCCTGGGTAAAAACCAATGGCGACAGTGCTTCGCAAGGAACCTTTGCAGAAGCAGCCGCATTTGGCGAAATTATATTTAACTGTACCAAGGGCGATATTTCCATTGATGCCTTAACACTTGCAGGAGCTAAAAACATGGAAGGAAAGATTATTGTTGATCTGGCCAATCCTCTTGATTTCTCCAAAGGCATGCCGCCTTCACTGATTCCTTCTCTTTCCAATACCAATTCACTGGGAGAAGAAATTCAGAAAACCTTCCCTGCCTCAAAAGTAGTAAAGACCTTAAATACCATGAGTTGCAACCTGATGGTAAATCCTTTATTGGTGCCCGACGACCATGATGTGTTTATCTGCGGCAATGATGAAGGAGCTAAAGCAAGCATCAAGCAATTGCTTACTAAAGATTTTAACTGGGAAACCATCGTAGATCTTGGGGACATTACCGGGGCAAGAGGCACTGAAATGCTTTTACCTGTTTGGTTGAGGTTATGGGGGGTTCATAAATCACCCAATTTTAATTTTAGTATTGTTCATTAATATCCGTCTAACCGCAAAGGACGCAAAGGTTTTCGCAAAGGACGCAAAGAAAAGTCCTTTGTGGTTAGACCTGTTTCAATTCGATAAATGCATCTCCAAGGAATTTAATAATATCCCCTGCAATCATGCTTTCCTGGCTTACAAAGCTTTCCGCGATATCTCCTGCTAAACCATGGAGATAAACACCTAAGATGCAAGCTTGTTCGCTGCTATAGCCCTGAGCAAGCAAACCAGTAATAATACCGGTAAGCGCATCTCCGCTTCCTGCAGTTGCCATTCCGGGATTGCCGGTGGAGTTAAAATAAACTTGTCCTGTTGGAGAGGAAATACTGGTATGAGCCGTTTTCAATACTACATACACCTGGTACTTTATGGAAAAGCTTTTCTGCAAGAGGTAACGTTCGTAATCCGATGAGGTTTTTCCTGCCAGCCTTTCAAATTCTTTGGGATGAGGAGTTAAGATGCTGCCTGGGGGAAGGAAAGAGATCCAGGTTTTGTTTTCTCCCAAAATACTTATCGCATCTGCATCCAGCACCAAGGGTACATGTGCATTTTGGATAAGGAGTTTTAAAATGTTTTGCGTTTGCTTTTCGGTTCCCAACCCAGGACCAATGCCGATCGCATCGTATTTTGCTATGTCAATCGAATCGGTTAAATAATGATCGTGCTGATCCACATCCAGCATGGCTTCTGGAAGGGCTGTTTGCAGGGCATCGTATCCGCATCGGGGAACATGAACGGTTAACAAGCCAGCTCCTGCCTTTAAACATGCGGTGGACGACAATATGGCCGCCCCAATTTTACCGTAACTCCCTGCAACAATTAATGCATGTCCGTAAGTTCCTTTATGCGAAAATTTGGTTCTTCGTTTTAACATGTTCCTTACCGTATCCCTGATAACGAAGAGATTTTGCGCAGTTAATCCGGCAATAAATTCTTTATCTAAACCAATGTCCAGTATCGAAAACTGGTTCACATACTTACCACTGTCGGGAAACATAAAAGAAAGGCGGGGGCATTCAAAGCATAGGGTGTGGCTGGCAGCAATAACGGCATCCTTTACAGCGGTATTGTCTTCCGAGAATAATCCACTGGGTACATCAATTGAAATGACTTTCAATTGCGTTTTGTTGATCTCCCTGATCACCTCGGCCAACAGTCCTTCAACAGGTTTGTTTATCCCCGAACCCAAAAGGGCATCTATCAGAATGGTTTCTCTATTAAAGCGAGCGCAATTAATTTCTGAAGCGGCACTTATGTTATGGATCTTTATATTGCTTAATCCAGTCAATCGTTGTTCATTTATTTTAAAATCGGATGAATAACGTTCCGAATGCCGGATGATAAATACCTCTACCTGGTAATCGATTTCCGATAGCATGCGGGCAATGGCCAAGCCATCTCCCCCATTATTACCTGATCCGCAAAACACATTAATGGTTTGTTGTTTAATGGCTGATGTTGGAAATTGCTTAACAATCCAATCCACACAAGCTTCTGCAGCACGCTCCATCAGGTCAATCGATGCGATCGCATGCGATTGAATGGTATGGGCATCCGCTTCCCTTATCTGATTGCTTGTTAATATTTTAAGGGCTCTCATTTTACCAATAGTATATTTTATGGAGGAACAACAGATTACATGAAGAGAAGAAACATTTTATAAAGATAGGCAATTAGAATAATGGTGCTGGAAACCAGGAAGGAAATTTTAAGGTAAGTGGCACCATGTTTTAAATTAAACAGCAGGTGAGTGAATAGTAAACCAAAGGTGAAACAAAGAGGAAGCAAAGCAGGGTACAGCGTTAAACTGGAAAGGAAGTTGCCTTTTAACAATTCGATAAATGCCCTTTGCATTCCACAACCAGGGCAATCCACGCCTGAATACTTTTTATAAAAGCAGGTGAGCATGTGATTCTCCAGGAAATCGATGAGGTGCTTCATGATGACTTAATCCCCGGATGGGTTAATGTGTGCAATCTCCTTTTAACGACTAATTGTAATTTCCCATCATCTGTTTCCAGGGCATCAGGGAAACGATGGCTCCCATAATCACCACATAGATAATCCAGCAAATAAAATAGATTCCGGATAGCGAAGTTCCTATTATGGCGCAAACCCTCCCTGCATTCAGGTTATTTAAAGAGGCTTCGGTGTATGCACCGGGCTGTAGCTTATGCAATTTGTTTGCTTTGTTATAAAGTACCAGTGCGATGATCCCCAGAACTAAACCTACAAATCCTGCGCACCAGCAAAAAACAATGGAACAAATTCCAAGTACCAGCACACTCACCGAGTTGGGTATGGAAACTTGGTTATTGAATTGGGAATATTGAGGATTAATATTGGTAGTTGAGTTTTCCATAAAACCAGATTTTAATGATTTGATTACAAATAAAACAAAAATTAATCCTTATTCTTTATCCCCTCAGGCAAGTATGCCGGATCGGCTCAGGAGCCCTGAGACTTCTTAATTAACTCCTGGTGAACAGACAAAATTTGAGGAATCAACAATTGTTCTTCATCATTATTGATAACATATTGGGAACGTTTTATTCTCTCTTCCTCGCTCAGCTGATTCTTAATTCTTTCCAATACCGATTCGCGGCTCACTCCATCTCTTTGTTCTATTCTTTTTATTCGCAGTTCCAAAGGAGCCGATACGGTAATCACCACATCCACATTCTTATAACTGCCGCTTTCAAACAAAATAGCTGCTTCTTTAATTACATAAGGAAACGGTACTTGCCCGCTGGCCCAGGCTACGAAATGCTTTTGAACGGCAGGATGGATAATCGAATTGAGTTGATCCAATTTCACTTTATCCTTAAACACTATTTCGGCTAAGGCTTTGCGCCGAAGATGGCCCTCCTTATCCAATATATCCTTTCCGAAATACTGTTGAATGGCCGATTTAATTTCCGTGCTGTTATCAACCAATTGCCTGGCTTCCTCATCGGCTAAGTATACGGGTATTCCCAATCGGGCAAACACTTTCGAAACGGTTGATTTACCGCTGCCAATCCCACCTGTGAGTCCGACTTTAATCATTTCTTTCGAATAATGTATTCCACCTTTTCCGGAGTAATCTTAAATGTTTTGGCATCAAGGTACCTGGAAGGACTTTTGATTATTTCCACTTTCAACTTATTGCTTCCATTGGCAATCTTTGTATAGTCCACACTGGCCTGCAATAAATCAGCGCTTATTTTATCATAATCATTGTAAGCCACCCGGTATTTTAAGGTGACTTTATCAGGAAAGGTTTTAAGGTCGTATCCGGCAGGTAAGTTTTCCACTCCCACTGCCAACTCAATGCTTCCTTCGGTATACTTTTCAACTTTTACGTTAATGGCAACTGATCGGGTAGATAACTCTACTTTTCCGGCATCATCCCCCTTGACTAAATCCAATTGCCGGCTAACTGATTTATCTACGTTTTCCAGCACCAGGCTTTGCGTTTCTATGTAGTTAATCTTATCCAGCATTTCTTTCGTGCCCGTAATCCTAACCATCCTGGGTATCACTTCAATGGAATCCTCCAGCTGGTATTGCTTTTCAAATCCGATGCTTACCTTGGGTTTAACGGGAACCATTTTACTCACTTTATTGCTAAAGTTAAAGCAGATGGTATCCGGACTTACCTTAATGATGGAGGTTTGATCGAGCAGTTGATTTTCAATCTTATGCAGCCTTTCGCTGGTAGCAAAGTAATAAAAGTAACTGTCCTTCTTTTTTAAAGGCTCTATTTCATTTAAATTAACAAGCACAGGGTTAAGCTTACCTGCCATTTTATAAAACAGCAGGCTGAATCCTTTGGCCTTAATGTCGATGCTAATCTTTTGCGGGAGCGAATTCGTTACCACTTTATCTGCGGGCACCTCCGTATATAAAACAGGTACCGTAAGGGTATAAAAATACTCTTTGGAAAAGGCAGTAATGAACCAGAAAAAGGTTGAAATAACTAAACAAATACTAAAGGAAACCAGCTTTTTATTTAACCTCATTATACATTCAGTTCCTGAGTTTAAAGTTAATTAACTGAACTTCCTGATTGCGGAAATTATTTTCCTTCCTGCAACATATTGGAAGCCTCCATGGAAATAGCGGACCTTTCAATTTTTAATTTGTTGCCACTTTCCACTTCAATGATCAGGGTAGTTTCCTGGATATCCAAAATTTTACCGTGAATACCACCAATAGTGATAATCTTATCTCCCTTTTTCAAAGATTCCCTGTACTTTTTTTGATCTTTCGCTTTCTTTAACTGGGGACGAATCATAAAGAAATAAAATACAACGACAATCAAAATGGGGAATATAAGTCCGGTAATATCAAATCCGCCTGCTTTGTCGGGCGATGCCATTAGTAAAATGTTTTTTAAATACATAAAGGTTTAATTTAATTGTTGGGTGTTAAGGGTTTGATTATTTTTCTTCCGGCACGATCACTTCGGCAGTAATGATTAATATTTTAGTGTTGGGATTGGTATTGGCTACCAGCGTAACTGTTTTTTGTACTTTGCCCGACTTGCCATCGCTATCAAAGGTAACATCGATAACGGCATCCGCATTAGCGGCAATAGCCTCTTTAGGATAATGTGCAACGGTACAACCGCAGCTTCCTTGTGCAGAAGAAATCACCAGGTCGGAGGCTCCTGTGTTTTTAAACTTAAAGGCATAGGATACCTTTTCTCCCTGAGCGATTTTACCGAAGTCGTGATTCTCTTCGTTGAATTTAAATTGAGGAAGAGCACCCTTATCACCTGCTGCCCCAGAAGCGGAAGCAGGAATGTTTACCACATCGGTGGAAAGCGACTTATCTTTATTTTCTGCCTGTTTACAGGAAACGGTTATGAGTATAAAAAACAAACCGGCGCAAATCGTTAACTTATTTTTCATCAGCTTTTTTGACAAAATTAATAAAATTAAAATTAGTGAATGAACGAGTAACAAATATCTGGTTTATTATTTTTTGTGAATACCTTTCCGGGAATTAATTCCTCCCCAAAAGACATCACTTTTAAAATCATTCCATTAGCCCACGGCCCACTTTAGTATATTTTTTCTGATCCTTAAAGTCGGCAATCAGCTTATCTAAAATTCCATTGATAAACAGTTTGCTTTTGGGCGTACTGTATAGCTTGGAGATCTCTATGAATTCGTTTAAGGTCACCTTTACAGGAATACTTGGAAAGTGCAGTACTTCTGAAATAGCCATCTTCATCAACAACACATCCATCATGGCAATCCGGTCCACCTCCCAGTTTTTGGTTTTGTCGCCAATCAGTTTTTCGTTCATCTCATTGTTTAAAATGGTTCTTCTGAAAAGCTCCTGCACAAAACTCTTATCGTCCTCATCCTTGTACAATGGCAATAAGGAAAAATGTTCGTTGGCATCTTCCTTAAAGGATTCTAATGTTTTAAGCACCATGATGTTTACCAGGCGAAGATCGTCCACCCAATAAATGCTCTTCTCTTCAAACAGGTAAACCAGACTTTCAAATTCCGCGATGTGTTTTTTGTACATATCGATGATAAAGTCCTTGTCCGATTTATAGGAATGCTCATCGCTGAGGTATTTTTCGTACTCCTCCGATGCTTTAATGTTATTGAAAATCTTCTTGATCAGCTCAGGCTCGTTTTGCCAGCTTAGTTTCCGGTTGGATGATTCCTTACTGAGCGTCATGTTAACAGCAAGCTGCTTGATCAGACGGTTGTTTAAGAATTTAGTATTGGGTACAAGGTCGTTCTGTGAAGGGAGCTTCTTGTTTTTAGCCTCTTCGGAACTGTTCTCCGCAAAATCGCGTATTTCAATCAACAGCATCAGCAGAAACGCATACAGATCGTAGATCTTTTCTATGCTGTTAAACAGTTCCTTTTCGCCCTTATATACATCCTGATTTTCATGTTGAAAAAAAGCATATAATGCCTGCATCACCTTAATTCTCAAGTACCTTCTATTCAACATAAAAACAAGAACGATTTAATTGCTATTTATACTCACTCCTTAATTTCCCTTTTAAAAAGGAAGTTTCACCTTACCAATGTCTGCTATCCTTTTCTCCGCTAACCTGTTGGCCACAGTATAAGTAGGAATGTTTTCGCTTTTAGCTATTTTAAATATTTGAAGTGTAGTATGGTAGATGTTTTCTGCTTGCGACATGGCACGTTCACGATTGTATCCCGATAACTCAGAATACACGTTGATCAGCCCTCCTGCATTAATCACAAAGTCGGGAGCATATAAGATTCCTTTTTTAATCGCCATTTCACCGTGCAGATTTTCGTCGGCTAACTGGTTGTTGGCAGCCCCGCAAATAATGGAACACTTCAGGCGGTTTAAACTATCGGTATTCACCGTTGCCCCTAAGGCACAAGGTGCATATATATCAATGTCCAGGTCAAATAGCTTATCATCCTCCACTACCTCTACGCCCAATTCCTTCGAAAGGGTTTTCAGCTTTTCTTTATTGATGTCGTTAATGTATACTTTTACACCGTCCTTTACCAGGTGCCTCACCAGGTTTTCACCCACGTTACCAACACCCTGAACCGCCACTTTCTTTCCTGCTAAGCTGTCGCTTCCCCATCTTTCCTTGGCCGCTGCTTTCATGGCCAGGTACACACCGTAAGCTGTTACCGGCGAAGGATCTCCTCCTCCACCCATCGATTCGGGTAAGCCGCTCACATGTTTGGTTTCCATATGGATGTATTCCATATCCCTGCTGTTCATGCCCACGTCTTCGGCAGTAATGTATTTTCCTCCCAGGTTATTCACAAATTTTCCGAACCTGCGTAACAGGGCTTCCGACTTATCTTTTTTCGAATCGGCAATGATCACTGCTTTACCTCCGCCCAGGTTTAATCCCGCCACGGCTGCCTTGTAAGTCATTCCTCTTGAAAGCCTTAACACATCGTTCAACGCTTCCATCTCCGTATTGTACATCCACATGCGGGTGCCGCCAAGGCTGGGGCCCAATACCGTGTTGTGTATGGCAATGATGGCTTTTAATCCTGTTTCATTATCATTACAAAACAAAATCTCTTCGTGATTATGTTGCAGCATCTGGCTGATAACAGGGTTTTCCCCAAGAGCAACTTGCTTAATGTTTTTTACCTGTAACATTCGGTTGTTTTTAGATGGTTATGGATTTGTTTTTAAGAGAAATGAGTACTTTTGGTTGCTTTTTTATCGAAACAACACGAAGGCAAATTTAAATTAAATTCTTTAGGGGACAAAATAAAGCGGTTAGTTATGCATTTTAATAGACCGTTGCACTTTATTTTACGACAATTGGTTTTGCCCGCTGAATTTAAGGTCATCCAAATTGTTTCGAACCTGAACAGCAAGCATAATAAACAGGAGCATACGCAATTATGAAATCGTTAAAATACCTCAACAAATACTTCTATAAATACCGGCTCCGGCTGCTGCTTGGATTTCTCTTTGTCATTTGTTCCAACTATTTCGCGGTGCAATCTGTTCAGTACGTGGGCAGTGCCATTGAAGGCATTAAACTTTTTTTAGATGGGGGGAAAACATCCTGGGTTGAAACCAAAGGTCAGCTCTTGCATTTTGGTCTGCTCATCCTGGGCACAACACTCATCAGCGGATTCTTTTTGTTTCTGATGCGGCAAACCATCATTGTGGTTTCCCGACTCATCGAATACGATCTTAAAAATGAAATTTATGCCCATTACCAACAGCTCGATTTAAGCTTTTATAAACGCAACAATACGGGTGACCTGATGAACCGCATCAGTGAAGACGTGAGCCGGGTAAGAATGTACATCGGACCAGCAGTGATGTACATCATCAATACCTGCATTACCTTTTTTTACAGCATCGCAGTAATGAACCAGATCAGCTTTAAACTTACCATTTATGTGCTGCTGCCCATGCCCCTGCTGGCCATTTCCATTTATTATGTGAGCAACATCATCAATAAAAAAAGCACGGCCGTTCAGCAACAACTCTCCACCCTTACTACGCATGTACAGGAAGCCTTTTCAGGAATAAGGGTGCTCAAGGCATTTAACAGGGAAGGTTTTTTTCTGGAACAATTTGAGAAGGAAAGCAGCACCTATAAAATGAAAAACCTGGGCCTGGTAAAGACAGAAGCCCTGTTTCAACCCCTGATGATTGTGCTCATCGGACTTAGCA
>Ga0206888_1122_pt1 | contig 20644 bp, 20 predicted proteins | sample Alteio_BWOrgHeat_90_FD_153258 | JGI IMG/M metagenome (GOLD analysis project Ga0206888, IMG submission 153258) | Enriched cells from forest soil in Barre Woods Harvard Forest LTER site, Petersham, Massachusetts, United States - Alteio_BWOrgHeat_Nextera4 ... | reverse complement strand
CAATCGCAGCGGCGCGATCAGCGCCTTGTACAACTGCCAGGACAATCCCAGCGAAATAAGAATGAATACTTCTGCCAGGAGAAAGAAAAGTTTGTCCTGCAGGAAAATAAAATAGGATAGCACCAGCGTAATCAGGTGCAGCAGGACCACAAAGAGGATATATCTAGTCCGTATCCTCATCGTAGGGTATATTGTATTTATCCAGTCTCCGGTAAAGGCTGCTCCGGGTGATCCCCAGGGCTTCGGCGGCTCTCGACACCTTATTGTGATGGAAGAGCAACGCCTTCCGGATCATCAGCACTTCGGTCTCTTCCAGCGTCAGCACTCCCACATCCGGCAACTGGATCTTCCCTTTCCTGCCCGGTGATAACTCCAGTTGGCTCCGCAGATCTTCTACATCCAGTACGTCTTTCCGGCTCACCAGCACCGCCCGTTCGACCAGGTTCTTCAATTGACGGATATTCCCCGGCAACGGCAGTTGCTGCAGCCATTTCATGGCGCTCCCCGTGATGGTAAGGGATGGCCGGTTATAGATCTCCCGCAGGTTGCCGATAAAAAAATTCACCAACAGCGGGATATCCTTCTGTCTTTCCCGCAGGGCAGGTAAGTGGAGGGTGATCAGGTTGATCCGGTACAACAGGTCCTCCCGGAAACTTCCCTTGGCGACCATCTCGTCCAGCACCTTGTTGGTGGCGCAGATCACCCGCACATCCACCGTCTTCGTCCGGCTGCTTCCCAATATCTCGTAGGTCCTGTCCTGCAGCACCCGCAACAGCTTTACCTGGCTGCCCGCATCCAGGTCGCTGATCTCGTCCAGGAAAATGGTGCCCTTATTGGCTATCTCGAAACGGCCGGCCCGGTCTGTCCTGGCATCCGTGAAGGCTCCGCGCACATGCCCGAACATTTCACTCTCGAAAAGCGCGGCGCTGATCCCGCCGAGATTGACCTTGACAAAGGGCTTGTGATGGCGCTGGCTGTTCTGGTGGATGGCCTCCGCGATCAGTTCCTTGCCCGTCCCGCTTTCCCCCGTGATCAGCACCGACGCATCGGTTGCCGCGATCCGCCCCGCCGTATCCAGCAATTCCAGCAGACGCGCATCTTCGCCGATTATCTGTTGCAGCCGGTACAGGCTATCCAGTTGTTTCCGAGTATGCAACCCCTCCGGTTGTTCATTCAGTTGTAACAGGGTCTTCACCGATTGCAGCAGGTATTCATTGTTCCACGGTTTATTGATGAAATCGCTCGCTCCAAGTCGCATACCCCGTACCGCCAGTTGAATCGTGGCCCATCCCGTCATCACGATCACCGGTAATCCGGGATACCGCGCCTTTATCTCCTGCAAAAGGACCATCCCTTCCTCCCCCGACGTTCCGATGGAAAAATTGAGATCCAGCAGGACCAGGGACACCGGCCCCGTGGCGAGAATGCCCAATGCCTCTTCCTGCGACGCCGCGGATACCACCCGATAGCCCTCTTCCCCCAGCAGCAGCAGCAAAGACGTCCTCACAGCTATGTCGTCATCGATGACCAATATCATAATGTCGGGCAATTTAGCATATTTAGTCCTCATGCAACGCATCCGCCGGGTAGATGGAAGCCGCCTGTCTCCCGGGATAATAGGCGCATCCTGCCGCCAGCAAATAAATAAATAACGCGGCCAGTAGCAAAGCCGTAAGATACGTACCCGTGGGGATGTTGAAGAGGTTCAGCAAAGGGAATTGCACCGCGAAAAAAGCCCCCACCGTCAGCGCCAGGGTCGACAGCGCCAGCGTCTCCATGACCAGTTGCCGGGCGACGCCCTTGCCGCTTGCACCCACCGCCCGGCGGATGCCGATCTCGCTCCGGCGTTTGTTGATACTGTACCACAGCACCCCGAATAAGCCAAGGGCTACATTGACGATGAGGAAACCCGCGACGGCAACCAGGACGATCACTGGCCCAAGCAATTGCATCATCTTATTGCGGCGCTGGTTTTCGAGATGGAGGATATCGATGCTGGTGCTGCGAAAAGCATTGGCCAGCACTTTGTACAGCCGGCCTTCGAAGGCGGCATCGGTCCCCGGTCTTGTCGTTACGAGGATGGCCCCGTTGCGCCCCTGGTTGCTGGTATCCAGCCGGGCGTAAAAGCCATTTGACGGCGCCCACAGATCCCCCTTGTCCTTTAACTCGCGGATAACTCCCACCACCCTCGTATTGGCAGCCACGCCGCTGCCATTGCCCCCGATCAGTTTGCCTAACGCCGGCCCGTTGCCAAACAGGTTCCTTTTTAAGACCTCATTGATGACCGCCGGCCTCTCCCGGGCCACATCATCTTCCTTCGAAAACCATCTCCCCTCCACAACGGTAATAGCAAGCGCCTTTTTATAGTCATCGTCCACCTGGTACCTTTCCACGTGTTCGGACCGGTTGTTATAGGAAATGGTGGTGCTGATATTCGCGTCGCCAAAAGGTACATTGATGTCGGAAAAGCTTACCGCCTCCACCTGCGGCATGGCCAGGATCGTCCGTTTCACCATCGCATGATAGGACGCAAGACTATCGGCATCCCTGATCTCTCCGGGATCATTGTATTTGACGCTCCACACCCGCTCGTAGTCGAACCCCATCGGCCGGCGATAGTTCTGGTAAAAGTATACCAGGCCCGTAAACACGACAAAGAGCACGAAAAAAGAGATCAGCATCTCGAGCATCAGCACGAAATTTTGCTTTTTCTTGTTCCAGATCAGCTTGAATAAATGCGCTATCATAAGAATAATTTTTGACTTTCGGCTATTGTGCCTTCAATGCATCCACCACCGGCATTTTCGACATCCGCCAGGCAGGATATACCCCCGACAGCAAGCCGAACACCAGGCAAAAGAATAAGCTCGACAGGAGCACGCTCCCATTGATGGAAAGGCCCCGGCCGGGAAACAGGCTGCTGCCGCTGATCAATTGCAGGATGATAAAGGAGAGCAGCAGACCAAGACCGTTGCCGATAAAGGTGAGGATCAGGTTCTCTACGATGAATTGGTAGGCCAGCGTCTTCGAAGAGGCGCCGAACGCCTTGCGTACGCCTATCTCACTGCTTCGCTCGATGATCCGGCTGATATTGATATTCACCAGGTTCAGCGTGGGCAGCAGCATGAAAAGAAAAAGCACCCCGCTCACCACCACGAAGAACCTGCCCAAACCCGATTCGCTCGAATGGTCGTCGATGAGGGACCGTGCAAAGGACTCCAGGAAGCTGTCCGCGGAAGTATGCAGGATATCGAATACCGCGCTGTTCGTTGGCACCCGTGCGGCCATTTGTGCATAGGCGGCCTTCATCTTCGGAATATCCTCCGCGCTTCGCAAAAGGATGATCCCGCTGTAGTCTCCGCTGATATCCGTACTATGAATATCCCTTCTCGCTACCGAATAGGGAACATACATATCCGCATAAGCAAACTGCTGGAAGAGCTCCGCACCCTCGACGACCCCGCTCACCCGGTAGAGGATGTTGTCCGTCTCGATCCATTTCCCTGTAGCCGGGACTCCCTTCCCAAAATACCTGTCCCTGGTCTCTTTCGTAATGACGGCCACCCTTTCCGCATTCACCACCGCCTGTTTCCCATAGGGCCCCCCCTCTACAAATCGGAATTGCAGTACGTCCCAGAATTGATCGTTGGTATAGGTCAGCGCGATACCTAATTTTTTGTTGCTTCCGTAAGAGCTCGTCATCGAATTGTGCGAGACTATCCCCAGCGCCTCCATCGGCTGTAATTTCGAGACGTAATGATCCAGGAAGTAGAGGCTGGGCCCACCGTTGATGTCCGAAGCATTCTTCGAGCTCCTCAATCGTAAGCTGGTGACAAAGAGCTCCCTGCCGCGGTTGGTGTCCGGGTAGCCCGCGCTAAGCACCCGGTCGATAATGGCCGAAAGGACGATCAGGATGGTCAGCGTAAAGCAGATGCCGAACAGGCTGATAAAAGTGAAGAACTTCCTTCTCTTCAGCACCGCGATGGCTATCTTGAAATAATTTTTTAACATAGAAAAGCATTTACTGTTACCGAACCGGGAGTCTAGCCTGCCGGATCCGGGTTTTTCGTTTACTGGACCTGGCTTCCGTCGAATAATCTCACCAGGCGATGCGTTCTTTTGGCCATCTGTTCATCATGCGTGACCATGACGATCGTAGTGCCCTCTGTCCGGTTGAGGTGCAGCAGGATCTCGATTATTTCGTTCCCCATGACGCTGTCGAGGTTGCCCGTAGGTTCGTCCGCAAGAATGATCTCCGGCTTGCCGACGATCGCCCTCGCTATCGCAACCCGCTGTTTCTGCCCCCCCCCGACAACTGGCTGGGGAAATGCTTGACCCGGTTGCTGAGTCGCACCTTCTCCAGCGCCTCCGTCGCCATTTGCTTTCGCTTCCCGGCCGTACCCCGGCGGTAGAGGAGGGGCAGCTCTACATTATCCATCACCCGCAGGTCATTGATCAGGTGATAGCTCTGGAAGATGAAGCCGATCTTCTGGTTTCGGAAATGCGCCAGTTGCTCATCGGAGTAGTTATCTATTCGCTGGTCGCCGATGCTCATCTCACCTCTGGAAGGCGCGTCCAGCAAGCCCATGATATTCAGCAGGGTACTTTTCCCGCAGCCGGATGGGCCCATGACGGAAAGAAACTCCCCCCTGGCAATATCCAGGGTGATGCTGCTCAGCGCCAGCGTTTCCACCGTGTCCGTCCGGTATACCTTTTGGATGTTTTGTAGTCGTATCATGTGTGATTGTTTTAAATGGGTTAGTAAACGATCTTCTGATTTTTTTCGAAATCATACAGCGAAAGGAAACGAAGCTGGTAATAGGCTCCCCACAGATCCCGCAACGCCGCAATATGGTCCCGGATCGCCTGGTCCCGCTCCCGGAAGGCGATGCCAAGATCCGTTACGCTGAGGTTCCCCAGCACATACCTGTCCTTCGCTATCTGGTATTTTTCACTGGCGATACTGTCCGCTTCCGCCGTCAGTAACACCTGCTCCCGCATCATATCGAACAGGCTCACCTGCGTCACTATCTGTTGCCGGAACAATTGCTTGTCATGCTCCACCTCATAGGCCGTCAGTTGCATATTGGCTTCCGCCGTCTTCACTTTGGCCTTCGCCCTTCCCCAGTCCAATACGGGAATGGCCAGCGCCACCTGGAACAACTGCTGGTTTTTCAGGGATTGATACACCTGCGGCACCGTTGTGGCCGTATTCGAATATCCCACCTGTGCCGTCAGCGTGGCATTGAGCCGGCTGTCGCTCTTCGCCTTTGCGACATCCCTTTGCGCCTCCGCGATTCGTCGCAGGAAGCCGATCGCATCGCTGCGATTGGCATACGCCTGCCGGATGACGCTGTCCGCCGACACCGTCATGCCGATGGTCGACCCCGGCAGTACCAGGACGATCCTGTCCGAATCGCTCAGCCCGGTATAGGTGCGCAGTTGCAACAGGGCGATCTCTTCATCCCGGCGCGCAATCCCCACCGCCTTCCGCGAGGTCAGCTCCTCCAGCTGCAGTTGCAGGATCTCGTTCTTCGAGACCTTGCCCAACGCCAGTTTTTGCCTTGCGATCAGCAGGATCTTTTTGGTATTGTCAAGATTCGTCTCCGCTATCTGCAGGTTCTGTTGGGCCAGCAAAAGATCGAAAAAATAGCCGTTGGCCGTGATCGAAACGTTTTCCATCCCTTCTATATACGCCTGTTTGCTTTCGTCGTATTTGAGGGGTTGGATCTTTTTGTCCCATTTCATTGGGTTGTACTGGAACAGCGGCTGGCTGATGCCGATGCCCAGCGGAACGCTGTTGTAAAGGACATCGTGTCTGTCGAAGTCGGTAAAGCGCTGCAATTGCGTCGTACCGTAGACGGTAGCGCCCGTCCCCGCAATCGTTTGGCTAAAGGAAAGGTTCAGCGACGAATTGTCGTTATGCACCGGCTGGAATTGGATAGTACCGTTCGGCTGGATCACCTGGTTAAAGGTCTTGCTGTAGCCCGGCAGCGTCCCCGTAAGGGATAGCTGTGGCCGGTAGTTGGCCAGAAAGGTCCGCCATACCCAATAGTTGGTCTCCTTCACCGTGATCGCCTGTTTCGAATCTATCGACCGGAACCTGGCCAGGGCGACGACTTCAGACAGGGTAAGCGCTACGGTGTCGCCGCCACATCCCGCATATCCCGCATAGGCCTTTCCCAGGCAGGAAAGCAACAACGAAAGGAATACTATTTTTCCTTTCATGGCAATGGATTCTTGATGGTGACTTCATTTACCTGCTGGAACCCGCTCATGTCGGAAGTGATGACCCTTTCCCCCGCCCGGATGTTACCGCTCAGCTCCACAAAGTCGAAATTGGTCATGCCGATCTGCAATTCCCGCTTTTGTGCCTTGTCTCCCGTGACAACGAATACCCCCTGCGTAACCCCACCCCTGAAGGCCTGGCCGTTCGCCACCCGCAACACCTGCGGCCGGGAGGAGGTGACCAGGAAAACGTCCACCTTCAGATTTGGCCTCAGCAATTTGTTCTCCCGCTCCTCCAGCCGGACATCGAACGTGACGATCCCATTTTGCACCGAAGGCTGGATATTCACCACCGTGCCCCGCAACTGGACATCGTTTATGCGGATGATCGCCGCCATGCCCGTGTGCAGCTCGCTGAGGTAATTATCCGTTATGGTCCCCCGAACCTTAAAGCTGCTCAGGTCCGCAATCCGGGCAAGCGCATCTCCCTCCCGCACCGCGGCGCCGATACTCTTGTTGACCCAGGTCACCACGCCTCCCCGCCTCGAAGTGATATCCGCCAGCAGCAGCTTTCGACCCAGCTCTCCAAGGTCCTTTTCCTCGATGGAAGCGCTGAGCTCGGCCTCTTTTATCTCCAACTGCATCGTCTTCTGCTTATTTCTTACCTCATTTTCCAGTTGCTGTTTCTCGAGTTGCGCTACATTCAGGCTCAGCTCCGCCTTTTCGATATCGGCCTTCGTTCCCCCACCTGCCGCATATAGCCGCTTGGCATTTTCCACATCGGCTGAAAAACTGGTGATGCTCAGTTGCTTGATAGTATTATTGGACTGGATATCATAGAAGCTTTTCGAAAGGTCCAGCCGAAGCTTCTCTATCTCCTTCTGCTTCGTTTCCAGTTGGAACCTGAGTTTAGCATAATCCGCCAGAGAGGCTGATTTATCCAGCAAAACGACGGATTCCCCCGGCTTTACCCGGCTGCCTTCTTCCATAAAGATTTTTTGAATGGATGCATTGATGGGACAGGTGATCGTCTCCTCGAATTCGGGAAACACCTCGCCCGACGCCGTAAGGGTATTCTCCATATCCCCTTTTTCAACGACAGCGATGGTGATGGCCGATCGGTCCACCGTGGAGGCGAACCATCGGCGGAAGAGCAACAGGCATCCCGCGAGCAGGGCCACCGACACCAGCGTATAGCCGAGGATCGTTCTCTTCCGGCGGATTTTCACTTCATCGGCGATGGATGTATCCATGAGGGCTTTTTAGGGCCATTCATTTCAATCCCAGTGCCAAAGACAATTGGTTACTTCCCAATCAGTTGAAGGATTTGCGCAGCCCGGGACCGTCCGATATCGGACAAATTGTTTGCAACCGGAACAAGAACGCGCCGGATTCGACAAGCCGCCACCCGTCCCATCCCAGCCGGACGACGCTGCAATTCACCTGCGTCAGCGTTTGGTTGAACCATTTGTCTTTACAGGCTGCGACCATCCCCGGCACGTCGATCAGTTCCAGATGGTCGTATTTGATGTCCAGAAGAGTGGTATAGGAGAATTGCTTTTCCATGATCAGGTTGATTTATCAGTATCTGCTAAAGCCCGTGGAGGTAACGGGCGCTCTCTTCAAACGTGTCCCAATTCATCTCGACAAAAAAATTCTTCACCCCGCCCGTCTTCGCGGCCGCAAAAAATCCCTTCCAGTCGATCACGCCCTTGCCGATCGGCACTTCCTTTTTCTCCGCCGTCCAGTCGCTTAGATGCGCCGAGATGAAGCGATCGGGATATTTCTCGAAATAAGTGGAAGCTTTATAGCCAAGGTTGATCACCTCCGTTTGGAATTGCATCTTCACCAGCGCCGGGTCGAAGGTCTTCATCAGCGCATCATAGATCAGCGATCCGTCCAGTGTCGCAAACTCAAATTCATGGTTGTGAAAACCCGTCTGCATCCCCGCCGCCTTTATCTTTTCGGCCGCCTTGTTCAATTTCTCCGCCGAATCCGTATAGTCTTTCAGCGTGCTCCCCTTTGGCAGCCAGAAGGTCGAGCAGATCATCTGGCTCAGGCCCATCGCCGTGGCGAAGGCGATCGTCTTGTCGATCTTGTCCGGAGCCAGTTCTCCAAACCCAAAGTGACAGCTCGGGCAGCTAAGCCCTGCGTCCGTGATGATGCCGCGGATCTCCGTCGCCGGTTTATCTTTCAAAAATCCGAAGCCGATGTCCGCATAGCCCGCCGGTGAACAAAGCTCTGTGAGGCGGTAGCCAAACCCCGCCATCGTCTTTAGCGTTCCCGGAAAATCCTTGCCCAGCCGGTCGCGAATCGGGAAGGTCTGAAATCCCAGCGGGATGTCCATAAACCCGGCAGCCGCCAGTCCCTGTGCGGTCAGCAAGGCCGGCAATTGCGCCAGGCCCAGGGCGCCGCCAACCGCCAGCGCGCTCCGGGAAATAAATTGTCTGCGGGTTGTCTTTTTCATGATTACAGCATTGTCGTTGATTACACTAAATATACTACATTCGCTTCCATTTTTTCAACCTCTCTGGAGACAATACACAAACATGAGTAACAACACACCCGAACAAAATTTCGCATCCCTCAACCTAACCCTTCCGCCTGCCCCCGCCCCGCTGGGCGTCTACAAACCCTGCCTCATCGATGGTAAATATTTATATGTCTCCGGTCATGGCCCCTTGCGCGAAGATGCCACCCTCATCGTCGGCCGGGTAGGCCAGGACCTCGACGCCGATCAGGGAAAAGCCGCCGCCCAACAGGTCGGCCTCGCCATCCTGGCGACCCTCAAAGCAAACCTCGGCAGCCTCGATAAGGTCCGGCGCGTTATAAAAACCCTCGGCATGGTCGGCTGTATTCCCGAATTCGAGCGGCATCCGTACGTCATCAACGGCTGCAGCGAACTCTTCGCCCGCGTCTGGGGACCCGACAATGGGGTAGGGGTGCGCAGCGCCGTCGGCATGGGCTCCCTCCCCGGCAACATCCCCGTGGAAATTGAAGTGATTTTTGAACTACATTAGCAGCATGGACTGGTACCAAATAACAAACCCCGAATCCCTCGATACTCCGGCACTCGTAGTTTATCCCGATCGGGTCAGCGCAAACATCCGCCGCGCCATCGCCATGGTCGCCGACCCCGCCCGCCTGCGCCCCCACGTCAAGACCCATAAAAGTCCCGACGTCACGCGGCTCCTCCTCGCCGCCGGCATTACCCGCTTCAAATGCGCCACCATCGCAGAGGCCGAGATGCTCGCCATCGAAGGCGCACCCGATGTCTTACTTGCTTATCAACCCATCGGCCCCAAGGTAGATCGCCTGGCACATCTGATAAAGATCTATCCGCACACGAAATTCTCCTGTCTCATCGACAACCCCGATGCCGCCACCGCGATGGCGCGAACCTTCGCCGCGGCCGGCCTCACCGTACCCGTGTACCTCGATATAAATGTAGGGATGGACCGCACCGGCATCGCACCCGGCGACGAAGCCCTGCAATTATATAAGGTGGCAACGGAACAAAAAGGGATTACCCCCGTCGGCCTCCATGCCTATGACGGACATATCCGCGACACCGACCTCGCCGAACGCACCCGCAAATGCGACGAAGGCTTCGCAAAGGTCCAGGCCCTCCGCAAAAACATCGGCGAACCCTTGACAATCATCGCCGGCGGCTCCCCCACCTTCCCGGTGCATGCCAAACGGGCAAACGACATTCAATGCAGCCCCGGCACCTTCGTCTACTGGGACAAAGGCTATGGCGACGGCTTCCCCGACCAGCCCTTCCTACCCGCCGCCCTCGTCGTCACCCGCGTCATCTCGAAAAGAAGCGAAACCCGTCTCTGTCTCGATCTCGGGCATAAATCCATCGCCCCCGAAAACGAGCTCACCCGCCGCGTCTTCTTCCTCAACGGCCCCGAACTAAAGCCCGTCGGCCAAAGCGAAGAACACCTCGTCGTCGAAGCCGGCCCCGGTCACGGCTACGCCATCGGCGACCTCTTTTACGGCATCCCCTACCACGTCTGCCCCACAGTCGCACTCTACGACCGCGCCTATACCATCGAAGCCGGCCGCGTCACCGGAACGATCTGGAAAAACACCGCCCGCGACCGCATCCTGACCGTCTGATTTTCCGTAGATTCGTGCGGGCGTTCCCCGCCGCCGATCCCTAACGCGAAAACCACCGCAACTCAACCGGTATTTTGTGCAGTTCGTCACCAAAACCGGGGGCTTCACCGACTTTAACTATTTTCGAAACCCAACCCTGTTTAAATTACGTCGGCAAACTGTCACAATCCTGTAAAAACTTTAGCAAAATTTTTCGACCAAAAAACAATTTTGTTCGAAAATTGATTATTTCGATAATTTTGGAGATTCATTCAAGGCACGTCAACTCTGCATTATTCATAAAAAAACAATCGAACATGGAAGTAAAAGAAGCGACTGGGCGTTTAGGCGTACTTCTCCCCGGCATGGGCGCAGTAGCAACTACCCTCATTGCAGGAGTAGAAGCAATCAAGAAAGGCATAGCTCAACCGATCGGCTCTATTACCCAGATGGGCAATATCCACCTGAACCGGAAAGTCGGAAACAACTATCCCAAGATCAAAGATTTCGTTCCCCTCGCCGGCCTCGGCGACCTCGTCTTCGGCGGCTGGGACGTCTATGAAGAAAATGTCTACGAAGCCGCCAGCCGCGCCAAAGTCCTCGAACCCGGCACTCTCTTCGCACTGAAGGCCGAACTCGAAGCCATCAAGCCCATGAAGGCCGTCTTCGACAAAAGCTATATAAAGAATCTCGACGGTACCCACATCAAACAGGCCGACACAAAACTCGCCCTCGCCAAAGCCGTCATGGACGATATCCTCAGCTTCCAGGAAACAAGAGGCTGTGATCGCCTCGTCATCGTCTGGTGTGGCAGCACCGAAAAATATACCGAAGTGTCGGATGTCCACGAAACCCTGGCCGCCTTCGAAAAAGGCCTGAAAGACAATGACCCGCGCATCGCACCGTCAATGATCTACGCCTACGCCGCCCTCAAACTCGGCGTCCCCTTCCTTAATGGCGCTCCGAATCTGACGGTGGACATTCCTGCCCTTCTCGAACTCGCCGCCCTGACCCAAACCCCTATCGGCGGCAAAGACTTCAAGACCGGTCAGACACTCATGAAGACCATCCTCGCCCCTGGCCTCCAGGCCCGCGCACTCGGCGTAAAAGGCTGGTTCTCTACCAATATTCTCGGTAACCGCGACGGCTATGTCCTCGACGAACCCGATAACTTCAAGACCAAGGAAGTCTCTAAGCTCAGCGTCCTCGAAGACATCCTCCGGCCGGACCTCAGCCCCGAGCTTTACGGTGAGCTTTATCATAAGATCCGTATCAACTATTACCCGCCCCATGGCGATAATAAGGAAGCCTGGGATAACATCGACATCTTCGGGTGGCTCGGTTACTCCATGCAGATCAAGATCAATTTCCTCTGCCGTGACTCCATCCTGGCGGCCCCCCTCGTCCTTGACCTCGCCCTTTTTGGCGATCTGGCCAAGCGCTCCGGGCTCAGCGGCGTCCAGGAATGGCTGTCCTTCTATTTCAAGTCACCACAGACCTCCCCCGGTTTCCGGCCCGAGCATGACATCTTCAAGCAATTGACCGTCCTGCAAAACGCCCTGCGGAAGCTCATGGGTGAAGAACAGGTGAATCCGGAAGGCCTCACCTACGCGGAGGAAGAAATCACCGCCTGATGGGGTTGATCCATAGACTCATTTCCACTTGCCTGGGAATAGGCTATACTCCAAAAGGCGGGGGAACAATTGCCGCTGCCGTCTGTTGTATAGCCTGGTATTTTTGCTGGGCAGGTGGAAATGATCATTTTGGGCCAGGCGCCACCGGCGCAATCCAGCTTGGGATCACCGTCGCCCTGCTGGTCATCGGCGTCTGGAGCGCAAATAATGTTGAAAAGGAGTGGGGGGAGGACAGCTACAAAGTTGTCATTGATGAAGTCGCCGGCATGTGTCTCACCCTTTGTTTCGTACCCATTCGCTGGCAATATATCGCCATCGGACTACTGCTTTTTAGATTTTTTGACATCGCTAAACCATTGGGTATCCGCAAGATGGAAGAATTGAACAGCGGATGGGGCGTCATGATGGACGATATGCTCGCAGGGGTTTATGCCAACCTTCTGCTTCAGATCGTAGTATTGATCAAGCCTTGGTAAGTATGATAACATTCACAAAAGCCCAGATTGCTTCCCTGCTGGCGACCGGCGTCGACTTCCTGGTTACCTTCCTGCTGATTAAACTCGCAGGAATACCAATTGTAGCCGGCGGTGCAACGGGAACCATCTGTGGCGGTGTCACCCATTTTATGGTCAGTCGTAACTGGGTATTCAACGCACAGGAAGGAAAATGGGCCGCCCAGTTGAACCGGTATATGCTGGTTTGGATCGGTAATTTCCTTCTCAACGTGTCAGGGCTATGGCTATTAACACATTACACCGGGATAAAGGATATGATTGCCAAGGTTATTACCGCCGTAACGGTAGCCGTTTGCTATAATTATGTACTGCAGAAAAGATTTGTATTTAAATAAATAAGGATGAAACTGACTGGATGTAGATTAAAAGCCTGGACTTTACTTTTGTTGATCATGGCCACCGCCTGGCGAACGCAGGCGCAGGACGTCACCTTGCGCGGACTTGTCAGGGACTCCGCCACAAAGACCCCTATCACCAACGCCAGCATTGCCATAAAAGGACTGCGCGGCGGCGGCCGCTCCAACATGGAAGGCCGGTTCCGGATCCCCACCGCGCAACACGCCGTGTCCGTCACCGTCACCAGCGTCGGGTACAACCCCCAAACCATTCACCTCGACTCCGTCCCCACCGGGGAAATTACTATTACCCTGTCGCGTTCCTTCAAGCAACTCCAAAACGCGCTGGTCGTCAACAAAAAGCAACGCTATCGCAACAAGGGCAACCCCGCAGTCGAACTCATCCGGCAGGTCATCGACCACAAGGACTCTAACCGGATGGAAGCCTATTCCTATGCCACCTTCCAGAAATATGAAAAGCTCGTGGTCTCCGTCGATAAGGTAAATGACAAGGTCACCAGTAACAAGCTCCTGCGGCCTTATCACTTCCTCGTCGAAAACAGCGATACCACAAAGCTCGAAGGCCGGCGCCTCAGCCCCGTCTACCTCGAAGAAACCTATTCCGACAACTACTACCGCAAAGACCCGGAGAAGACCAAATCCATCGTCACCGGCAAACGCAATGTGGACTATGGTGAATTGATCGATATGAAGGGGATCAGTATGTACCTCAACCGCCTTTACCAGGATTTCAACATCTATGACAACAACATCTCTGTCTTTACCAACGTCTTCCTGAGTCCCATTGCCGAGTCGGCGCCCACCTTCTATATGTATTTCATCGAGGACACGACGGTGGTCGACAGCCAGAAGCTCATCCGCCTCAGCTTTCGCCCCCGCAATCCCAACGACCTTCTGTTCCGCGGGACCATGTGGATCACCCTCGACGGCCACTATGCTATCCAGAAGCTGCGCCTGCTGGTGAGCAAGAGCATCAACTTCAACTTCGTCCGCGAGATGAATATCAACCAGGATTTCAGCCGGCAGCCCGACGGTCGCTACCTGATGACCAAAAGCGATGTGCTGGGGGATTTCGGCATCAATAAATCCGGCACCGGTCTTTATGGGGAGCGAGAGGTTACCTTTGTCAATTTCAAACCCAATATCCCGCTGCCGGACAGCCTGTTCAAGGGGGCGGCCACCGTAGTACTGGACAGCGCCGAAGGCAAGAACGACAGCTTCTGGGTGGCCAAACGCCCCGATACCCTGACGTCCTACGAAGCCAAGGTATACGCCAACGTGGACAGCCTGAAGAACATGAAGTCCTTCAAACGGCTGGTCGACTGGTCCACATTCCTCATCGCTGGCTACAAACAGGCAGGGCCCTTCGAGATAGGTCCCGCCAGCACTTTCTATAGCTTCAACCCTGTCGAAGGGTTCCGCCTGCGCTTCGGCGGCCGGACCACCACGCATTTCAGTACCCGTTATTATTCCGAGGCCTATGCGGCATATGGCTTCAAAGACCAGAAGTGGAAATACTTTCTCAGCGGCACCTACTCCCTGAATAATAAATCCGTCTACGGCTTTCCCCAGCACTATGTCCGCGTTTCGTACCAGAAGGAGACCGAGATCCCCGGCCAGTCCCTGCAATTCGTCCAGGAAGACAACTTCCTGCTGTCCTTTAAACGCGGCAACAACGACAAATGGCTTTACAATAATAACTTCCGGATCCAGTACATGAAGGAGTTCAAGAACCACCTGTCGTATAACTTCGGTTTCCGCTGGTGGGAGCAGACCCCGGCCGGCACGATTTCCTATGTACAACACAACGGCACCGATACCATCCGCACCATCACCACCAGCGAGATCTCCGGCGAGTTCCGTTGGGCCCCCCACGAGCAGTTCTACATCGGGAAGCTCTACCGCGTACCCATCATCAATAAATATCCCATCATCGACTTCCGTTGGACCACCGGCGTCAAGAACCTTTTCCGGGGGCAGTATAATTACCAGAACCTCGACCTGAATTTTTACAAACGGTTTTATGAGTCCTGGCTCGGCTACACCGATATCACCACCGACTTCGGCTACGTCATCGGCAAAGTGCCCTTCCCCCTGCTCGATGTCCACCACGCCAACCAGACCTACGCCTACCAGCTGCAGTCCTATAACCTTATGAACTTCCTCGAGTTCGTCAGCGACCACTATGCCACGGTCTATATCGACCATTATTTCAATGGGTTCTTCTTTAACAAGATCCCTTTGTTGAAGAAATTGAAATGGCGCGAGGTCATCGAGGCCAAGATCCTGTTCGGCGGCGTCCGCGACGAGAACAATCCCATAAAGAACCCGCAGCTGGTGAAATACCCGCTCACCAATGGCCAAACCGAAACCTTTTCCCTCGGTAGCACGCCCTATGTCGAGGCCGGCTTCGCCATCGCCAATATCTTTAAACTCGTTCGGGTCGACTTTATCAAACGTTTCACCTATCTCAATCACCCCGAGATCCCCACATGGGGCATCCGGGTGAGGAGCAAATTTGATTTCTAAGGATGGCTCAAATTCAGGATATGAATAGTAAATTTGCCAATTGTGCCCCGATTTAGGGGGAGAGCTACTGACCCATGAGCACAAGAAAAAACCTACAACTCGGTATCTATAAGGTCATCAATCCGCTGGTGCGGTTGCTGATCCGTATGGGGCTGACACCCAACATGGTCACTACCATCGGGCTCATCCTCAACATCGGTGTCGCCATCATCTTCATCAGCGGCGCCGAAGAAGGCCGGCGCGGCGACCTTTCCTATGTCGGTTGGGCCGGCGCCCTCATCCTCTTTGCCGGGCTCTTCGACATGCTCGACGGCCAGGTCGCCCGGCTCGGCAACATGAGCTCGCAATTTGGCGCGCTTTATGACTCCGTCCTCGATCGCTACAGCGAACTCATCCTCTTCCTCGGCATCTGTTATTATCTCGTTTCCCATCACTATTTCATGAGCAGCCTGTTCGCCTTCATCGGGCTCATCGGCAGCATGATGGTCAGCTATACCCGCGCCCGCGCCGAAGGTCTTGGCATCGAGTGCAAGGACGGGCTCATGCAACGGCCCGAACGCGTGATCATCACCGGCGTCTCTGCCCTTGGCTGTGGCATCGCTTCCCGGTGGATGGGCGGCGATTACAAGATTGCGTGGCCCGGTACCAACTTCCCCGTCTTCGAGACCATTTCTATATTTACTATTCCCCTCACGATCATGGCCTTCCTCGCCAACTTCACCGCCATCGGCCGTTTGCGGAATGCCAAAAAGACCCTCGAAGCCCGGGCACAGGCCACCGCCGCCATCGGCAACCCGGCGCCATCATCGTCCGCCGCAATGCCTTCAGTTTCCCCGGCCCAAAAGAAAACCTTACCCGGCGCCACCGTCGTCATCATCTTTATCGTCTCTTTCATCAGCGTACTGCCCGGCACCGGCCAGCCGACGGCCGCCGCACCCGCCCTCAGCGCCGGCACCCTCCATCCAAGACCCCCCGTTATCAACGATCCCGTCGATACCTTTCCCGTCCCCCCGACCAACCCAAATTCTTTATTCTACCTCCAGCGTACCCCCAATATCAATACCGTCATCTGCGAACTCAACGAGAAAAATGGGGTCATCGATCGCGACGAACCCGTAAAAGTATTGTGGATCAGGTATACCGAACAGCGGCAACGCCAGGAACTCACTTTTATCCAGCGGCACTTCGCATATGGACTCAAAGAGCGGGATCTCGGCAACGGGACATGGGAGTTGCGGTTCGTGTCTTACAAAAAAGTGCCCATGTATCTCATGAAGTCCCCCATCGACAATAAACACCATGTGTATGTCACCATCGAGGGACGGCAGGCCATTCTCAACCGCGTCTATCTTCGCATCGATCCCGGTGGTACCTTCTGGTCCCCCAACGTAAAATATCTTGAGCTGAAAGGGATCGACACCCAAAACGGCAAGGAACTCATCCAACGGATAAAAGTCTAGCGCCCATGGCCGCAACACCCGCCGCACCCACGTCCCCGGCCCCGCCGCTCAAAACCGGCACCCCCCTTACCCGCCGCAACGCGCTCATAGCGCTCGGCATCTCCGCCGCCTACCTCCTCCTCAGTGCCTCGCTGCTCGGATTCAAAAGCGACCAGCTCGTACTCGTCGGTCTCTTCAACGGCCTGTTCTTCCTGTCCGATCCCACGCGCCGCTTCATTCTCGGCTTCACCGTCTTCATCGTCTTCTGGGTCCTGTTCGATTCCATGAAACTCTTTCCCAACTATCGGTACAATACCGTTCACATCGAAGGGCTCTATCACCTGGAAAAGTCGCTCTTCGGAATAAAGGGTGCCGATGGCGTCGTCCGCACCCCCAACGAATTTTGGGATCGGAACAGGCAGACCGTCCTCGACATCCTCGCCGGCTGTTTTTATCTCTGTTGGATCCCGCTGCCCCTCGCGTTTGCCGGGTATCTGTTCTATAAGAACAAGGAAGCCTTTTTTCAATTCACCCTCAGCTTTCTCCTCGTCAACCTCGTCGGCTTCGTCGTCTACTATGCCTGTCCCGCCGCGCCGCCCTGGTATGTCCAGTACCATGGATTTGAATTCAACGCGCATACTCCCGGCAATACCGCCGGTCTCGGTCGTTTCGACGATTTTTTTCACGTCCATATCTTTTCCGGGCTCTATGCCAAGAGCAGCAACGTCTTCGCCGCCATGCCTTCTCTGCATGCTTCCTATCCGTTCACCGTCTTGTTCTATGGGATAAAATACCGGCTGCGCTGGGCCAATCTCCTTTTTGCGGTCATCACCGTCGGCATCTGGTTCGCTGCCGTCTATACCAGTCACCACTACGTGCTCGATGTCCTCGCCGGTATTACCTGCGGCGTCATCGGCATCAGTCTCTTTCAGTATTTGTATCGGAATGTCGGGTGGTTTACCCGAATGGTTCAGCGATGGGTGGTGGCCATTACCGCCCAATCCCCTCCACCATGATATCCACGATGGAATCTATCTGCAGATCCAGCCGCGGACTCCGGTTCTGGCCCACCATCAGCGGAACCGCCAGCCCCCGGAAACTGCTCACCATCAGGTAGGCGATCAGCTCGATATTATCGTCATTGATCTTCTTGAATTCCCCGTTACCCACCCCCTCCTGCAGGATCTCCTTCACCAACTCCACATGGGTCGTATCGAACTTGCTTTTAAGGGCCGCCATAACACAATGTAATTCAGCTATTTCGCTTTTCAGCGCATCGCTTAGGTTACACAGTTGGCTCAGCTTCTCCAGCCGGCACCGGCAGTAGGCCGTTAGCTTTCCCTTCGAGGAAGTGGCTTCGCTGATCGCCAGGTGGATTTCGTCCAGCAGCTCGCCCATTTCGGCATAGATCACCGCTTCAAAAATATCCTCCTTGCTCGGGTAGTAATAATACAGGCTGCTCTTGGCCTTGCCAAGGCTTCGGGCGATATCGCCCATCGTCGTTTTCTTAAAACCGGATTTCTTGAAAAGAATCCGGGCCGTATCGACGATCTCCCGTACTATGATCTCATCCCGTTGAAGCGTTTCAGCCATAATTTGGATCAACTCGTTATAAGCCCAAATTTAACCCTTTTCCTCCCCATATTCGGTTAATGACTCGTGAATCTTGCATCTCTGGAAGACAATGTTTACCTTTGTTCTTTCTATACCCTTGATAAGACACCCCCGCAGGTTAGGCTATTGATTCCCCTTGATCCGCTCAGGCCAGAACTTCCATTCAACCCCTGTAAAACATGAGCATTCAACTCAACTGCATTCTTCTCATCGATGACGATGAACCTACGAATTTCCTGAACAAGCTCACCCTTGAGCAGGCCGGCTGCACCCGCCAGATCCGCGTTGCGCAAAGCGGACAGGAAGCCCTCGACTATCTCCTGGCCGCCATTCCCCGGCCCGATCTCATTTTCCTCGATATCAATATGCCCGCAATGGACGGCTGGGAGTTCCTGGAAAGGTACCGTGGACTGCCACCCGCCCGCAAAGCGGATATCGTCCTGATCATGCTCACCACATCCCTCAATCCCGACGACGAACTAAAAACCCGCGCCATCCCCGAAGTCGCCGGCTTCGAGAACAAACCGCTGAGCCAGGAACAACTCGACAACGTACTAAAGAAATACTTCAGCAGAAGCTGACCGGACGCCACGCCCCCTTAAATACCTGAATGCAAATAATCCTTCAGATGCGTGATCGTCTCCTCATGCGTCCGGATCGTCTCCTTGACCAGGTCGTTGATCGAAACGATGCCGCAAAGGACCTCATTTTCAAACACCGGCAGATAACGGATATTCTTATCCGACATCAGCTCCATACAAAATTCGACCGTGTCGTTCGGCGTTACCCCGGGGAAATCCTTCGACATGATCTCCGCCACCGGCGTGTCCGTGGAGGACTTACCCTTCAGGATCACCTTCCGGGAATAATCCCGCTCCGTCATGATCCCAAGGTATTGCTTCCCCTCCAGCACCATGACCGATCCGATGTTCTGGTCCGCCATGATCCGCAAGGCGTCCAGGACAGTAGTTTCTGGGCCCACAGAAGTGATCCGGGCCCCCTTGTGAGAAAGGATGTCTGCGACTTTTTTCATACAGCCTGATTTTTGGTGAGGAATCGTTTTCATCAATTTACACAAAAAAAGGCCATAATGTTCCTGTCGCCATAACATTTTATTCTTTCCGGGGGCCGCGCCGCTAAGGCATTCACCTATCTTTGCGGGCATCAACTATTTCCCATGCGCACCGTCCTCCCGATTATCTTTCTGACCCTCAACCTCCTCCGGGCACAGGCACAAACCCCGCCCCCCGCCGTCACCCTCGATCAACTCGGCTTCTACCCCGACGCCCCCAAATATGCCGTCGTCACCGGCTTCACCGGCCGGGATGTATTTTATATCGTTTCCGTCACCGATAACCTCCCTTCCTGGCAGGGCCGCGTCGACACTGTCTTCTTCGGCCGCCTCGGCCCGACCACCACCTCCGCCAATTCCTCCGTCATCACCCGCCTCGCCGACTTCAGCGCCGTTCAGCGCCCCGGCACTTACCGCGCCGTCGTCCCCGGCCTGCCCAATTCCTATCCCTTTACCATCGGCGCGAACATCTTCTCCCAGGTTACCGCCGCCGCGCTAAAAGGGTATTACTACCAGCGGTCCGCCATGGCCCTCACCCCCGGCTATGCCGGCGAGTGGAGCCGCCCAGCCGGTCACCCCGATACCGCCGTCCTCATCCATCCATCTGCCGCCACTGCCAGGCGCCCCGCCGGCACTATCATCTCCACCCCCGGTGGGTGGTATGACGCCGGCGATTACAATAAATATATCGTCAACTCCGGCATCACCATGGGAACCCTCTTCGATGCCTGGGAAGACTTCCCCGCATACTTCGACACCTTGCATACCAACATCCCCGCCCTGCCCATACCGCGCGCCGCCAGTGGCGCCCGCGAAGCAAACACCACCCGAGAAGCCAACGTCCCGGGCGCAAGCACCCGCATCCCCGATCTGCTCAACGAAGCGCTCTACAATCTCCGCTGGATGCTCACCATGCAGGACCCCGACGACGGCGGCGTCTATCACAAATGCACAAACGCTGCCTTCGACGGCATGGTCATGCCCGGCGTCACAACAGCGCCGCGCTATGTCGTCCAAAAAGGCACCGCCGCCACCCTCGACTTCGCCGCCGTCACCGCACAGGCCGCCCGCATCTTTTCAAAATTCCCCCGCCAGCTTCCCGGCCTCGCCGACTCCTGCCGCAAAGCCGCCATCGCCGCCTGGCAATGGGCGC
>Ga0206888_1121_pt1 | contig 20689 bp, 18 predicted proteins | sample Alteio_BWOrgHeat_90_FD_153258 | JGI IMG/M metagenome (GOLD analysis project Ga0206888, IMG submission 153258) | Enriched cells from forest soil in Barre Woods Harvard Forest LTER site, Petersham, Massachusetts, United States - Alteio_BWOrgHeat_Nextera4 ... | reverse complement strand
TCTATAGTGCCTTCCTCTTCAGACGGCAGGATGCCTTCCCCCAATTCATTCCGCTGTGCGGGGAGAAGGTATTGCAGGCCCTGATGCTGGGAGAACATGGTGAAAGGATAGACGGCAGTGAGCTCAGCCGGAAATTGTACGATGCCGAAAGCCCCTGGGCATCCCGGCTATACCACCTCATCTGGGCTCCCCTGGAACCCTGGCTGGAAGGTATTCAGAACATCAATTACACGGGTGCGGGTTTATTGAACAATATCGCCTTTGATGCGGTCTATACCGGTAAGGACTACCTGATGCACCGGTATTCCCTCCACCGCTACCTGAAGCTCAGGGATGCCGCCTGGCGAAAAAGAACACCTCCCCGACCCTGGCAGGTAACGCTTTGGGGAAATATGGGCTACCGGTCGCCACAGGACCCGCCTTCCTTCCCCTCTCTCAGCACCGAAGAAATGGACTCCCTGAAAAAATGCTTCCATGCGCACCATTTAAATCCCGGGGTGGTCGAAGGCGACAGCGCTTCGGAATCAGCCTTCCGCCGACGGGCGCCTGCACTCACGGGGATAGTGCATATTTCTACCCACGGTCTGTATTTCCCTTTCGACAGAAAGGCAAAGGACGCCGCCCTGCCCGCCGGCTTTATCGCTGCCAACACCGATCCGCTATTGCGTTGCGGACTCGCCTTTTCAGGCGTAGGCCATTATTGGACGACGGGCCAACCGCTGCCGGCATCGGAAGACGGCTTCCTCACCGGCGCCGAGATCTCGATGCTGGACCTCCACCAGGTACAACTCGTCACCCTCAGCGCCTGCGAGACGGGACTCGGAGACCTGACGGGGGATGAAGGCAATTGGGGACTCCAACGGGCATTTCGGCTGGCCGGTGCGGACAACCTGCTCGTCAGCCTCTGGCCGGTAAGCCCATCGGTTACCAGCCGGCTGCTCTCCTTGTTTTATGCCAACTGGTTACAGGGAATGTCGCTCAGCGAGGCGCTTCACTCGGCGGAACAAAAGTTACAGCACAACGGCAATCGAAAACACCCGCTTTCCCCCTATCGCTGGGCAGCCTTCGTCCTCATCGAATAACCGATGGTCCTAACAGATCTTCTCCTTCTTCAAATAAAAAGCCACTTCCCTCGCCTCGCTGAAGGGATGCGTAAAAATATCCTTCGCCTTGGTCAGGATCCGCTTATTATACGTGTTGATGGTAGTAGTCTGGACATTCAGCGCTTCCGCCAGTTCTTTTGTGGTGATCCCCTCATTGCCGGAATAGAGTTTTAGTACCGCGAACTCCTTCTCGGAGAAATATTTCTTCTCCATAAAATTCTGCAGGGTCATATTAAAGACGGCACGCTCGAAATCCTCCTTTTGCAACCCCTGGATCTCCGTGATCCGCGGCTTCAACGGCGAGTTCTCATAGTCGTCCATCTTATCGAATACGTTCAGTTGAGCCAGCAGCCGGTTATCCCGGTCATACTGGAACACCGAGGTCGTTTTCTTGAAAAGCATATAACTGCCGTTGTTATGCCGCAACCCAACAAAGGAGATATACCGCTGGGTAGAGAATTGCAGCTTGAACACTCCCGAACAAAGGATCCGGTACATGCTGCCGGCGATGAGGTTCAGCTGGATGGATTGACCGGGATGGATACAGTTTAAATACCGGCCGACGGTGAAGTCCTTCCCGGAATAACCCAACCAACGCTCCACTCCCCTGATATGCTCGAGTTCGCAGGTCATCAGGTTAAAGACAAAATAGAACCGCTCGTGCGCGATCTCCTCTCCAAGGGCATCAAGGGCCTTCTGCTGTTGCCCTGCCGGCACCACAAGATCATAGTTATTCCCGGGGGGTAATAATCCGGCCAGTTGATCCCTCAGTTCCTGTACAGGTGACTTTCGTTGGGGCATGATACTAAATTAATATGTTTACCGGACACCCTTGAAAAATTCCTGCCTGTGTCATTACCGTAGGGACAGTCGCAACGGGTATTTAAACGCAATTTTAATAAAGCAGCCTCTTCCGCTCTCCCGAAAAAAAATATCCATATCCCCTGTAGACGTTTGTGCCCCTCGAAAGACATAAGTACAATAAAACTTAACATTATGAAAAAGCTCGTTCTCATTTCCCTCCTGTCAGGCATTTTTTTGTTGGCTCATGTACAGACCCAGGCGCAGACCGGCACAACTTCCACCCCGACATCCCCGAAAAGCTGGTGGAATAACATCAAGTCCGCATACAAAGCAAAAAAGGATTCCCTCCTGGCCCTCAAAAAGGATACTACCCACAAACATGGGCTCATATCCCAACTGGCCCCATCGCAAAACAATACGGTCCTTACGGGCAATGGCAACAATAACAGCACCGATGCCGTAGCCATCCAGTTGGATGCCTGCACCGGCAACGCGGCGGCCCAGACCGTAACCATCTTCTTTACCATCGCCAACCCGGCAAGTGTCAACCAGGCGATAGCCATCGGGCTGGGGCAGTACGCAAAAGCGATCGACCCGGATGGCAACCTCAGCCGGGCAAGGGAATGCCATCTTGCGGATGGCAACGGTGCGGGCTGGACGGAACTGCCCACGGGTCTGAAGATGAAAGGAAGCATCACGTTCACGAATATCCTGCCGAAACAGGCCCAGTTGGCCTTAATGGAGTTCAACATTTTTAGCCACAACGCAGATGGCGGCAGGGACCCGAAGGTAAAGAACATCAGCGCCAAAAATCTGGCGATCACCTGGCAATAACAGCGTGGCAATAACCTCAGGCAATAAAGCCGGCCGGCGGTTAATGCGCCACCCAGACATTGTCCGCAGGGTGACTGTCGGGGGTATGAGCATCCCCCATAACAACCTTCCGGATAGGCTTCCCGGCCCCCACGGATAACGTTACCTCGGCGTTCCCCTTCTCCCAGCAACCTACTGACCGGTGGATCTTCTTTTTTGTCCCATCGGTAAACTCGATGGTCAGGTCTACGGGCAGGGGCTTGCCGCCGGTATTCACAACGACGATAGAGGCCCCCTTACCCTTTTGCTGCACCGCCTTTATCCCAAGGTCCGTATACCCGTTGTCATAAAACCAGCGTTTCCAGAACCAGTTGAGGTTTCGTCCCGACCCCCTGTTCATACAGGCAAAGAAGTCCGGCGGGACAGGATGTTTGCCATGCCAGTCGGCGATATACTGGTGGAGCCCTTTAAGGAACAAACTGTCGCCAAGGAGGTCCCTGGCATACAGGTATCCCATCGCAGGCTTGGGATAGGAGTTGAGAAAATAGGTTACTCCCTCTTCCTGTGTAGATAAGGTGATGATGGGCAGGTCGGCCTCCTTTCCGGCAACAGCGGCATATGTCCCTACCCCATACTCGTCGACGATGGCCGTATCTATCATCGGCGAGATAAGCCATTCCCCGATACTCGCCCATCCTTCATCCATCCACGCATATTTTGTTTCATTGACGCCCATGTAAAAAGGGAACATCGTATGAAAGATCTCGTGATCGGTAAGCTCGATCACATCCTCCCGTCTGCTAAGAGGATTGTCGTTGACCATCATCGGGTATTCCATCTGGTCGAGCCCATCAAAAACAGTCTCATGCGGATAGGGAAAGGGCCAGGCGGGAAACCGGTAACTCATGCTCTCCACCGTCTTCCGGGCGAGATCGACTACCTCATAGAAATCTCTGTGCGCCGGGTTAAAGACGGCATCTACCCGCGTCCGCCGTCCCGTGGCCGGGTCCACCACCAGGCTGGACGCCTTCCACATATAATGGTTGCTGACCCCAAAGACAAAATCGGTGACATCATCCGCCCTGAACCGAAAGGTATTGGAGTCGGCATGCCGGACGATATCCCTGCGGGCCAGGTCGCCCGAGTCGATAATGGTTACCACTCCATCCTTTGTGTTGGCTTCATCTATCCGCTGGTTACACCCGGCCGACAACAACTCCTGCCGGTTCAACAGGTCACCCGTGGCCCATACCAGGTAGTCACCGGGGACGGTCACATCGACATCAAAATGACAGAAATCGTTATAGAACTCCTGCGGACCAAGATAAAGGTTGCGATTCCACCCGTCGATATCATCGTATACAGCTATCCGTGGGAAGAAATAGGCGACAAAGAACGCCCCGCTGTCTACCTGCCCGGTGCGGATATGAGAGGTCTTATTAAGGGTATAGGTAAAATCCAGCGAAACCTTCGTGCTCTTGCCGGTGCTGATCGCAGGGACTCTCACCGCCACATCCGTCCCCGCCTGCGCAAAAGGCGGATTGCTTGCCGGCTTCTGGCCATCTATCAGCAGGTTGGAGACGGCAACGCCATCGGTCACATCTTCCGGCCGCACGCTCATCATCCGCGACACTCCCTTTTTGTAAAGATTGGGATACACCTTGAAGAGCAGGCTGCGCAGCGTATCCGGGCTGTTATTGGTATAAACGATGGTCTCCCGCCCGCTGATCAGCCGGGTCCGGGGATCAAAAGATACCTGGATGGAATAGTCGGCCCGGTTCTGCCAGTAATGCGGTCCCGGCTGACCGCTGACGGTACGATTCCCCTTCTCCATCGATTGGCGGATATTCAACGGGATGGGCAATGACGGCTGCCCCATAACGGCCAGGCAACAAAGCGAACAGAAAAAGGAATAAAGCGCACACCGGATCATCATATAGACAGGTTTGCCCTAATATAATACTTAAATCCGCATCCTCCCATACCGTACAAAAAAGGGATTATTTTCAAATACCTTATATTAGCGGCCAAAATCTCATATCAGGCTATGACAAAGAACATCCCTTTCGCTACTACACTCATCGCAGGAGTCCTCTTTTTCACCTCCTGTGTCCCTACGAAGAAATTCAATGACGCCCAACAGGCCCTCGCGTCGGCAAGATACGACAGCGCCCAGCTGGCTAACAAGGTAAAGGACCTGCAGGCCGCCATGGCAAGGCAAAACCAGCAGTCGGCAAAATCGATCGATTCGCTCAACCAGGAGATAGCCGACCGGCAGCAGCAGATCGCCACGCTGAATAAACAGATCGGCGACCTCACCGGAAAGAATAAGGATTTACAGACCGAATCCGCCAGCCGCAATGCCCTCCTGAGCAAAAGCAAACAGGACCTGCTGGCCCAACAGGCAAAGCTGGAACATCTGCAGGCGCTGATGGACAAACAAAAACAGGCCATCGAACAGATCCGGAAGAAAATGACCAATGCCCTTGTCGGGTTCAACTCCAATGAATTGACCGTATCCATAAAGAACGGGAAGGTATACGTCAGCCTGCAGGAAAACCTCCTCTTCCCCTCCGGCAGCGCCGTGGTCAATCCCAAAGGAAAGGACGCGCTCTCCAAATTGGCGGCCGTCCTCAACCAGAATGCGGACATCACCGTCGACATCGAAGGCCATACCGACTCTATTCCCATCCACGGCAAATACCAAGACAACTGGGATCTCAGCCTCGCCCGCTCCGCCTCCATCGTGCGCATCCTGACCGTTGACTACCGCGTCGACCCTACCAGGGTCATCGCCTCCGGCCATAGCCAGTATGACCCGGTTCAGCCCAACAGCACCTCCGATGGCCGCGCACAGAACAGGCGGACGGACATCATCCTCTCGCCCAAACTGGATGAGCTGTACAGGCTGCTGCAGACTCCGGATACCGGGGCGCTTTAGGGGAAAAGGTTGCGGCTTCTGGGAGGCCGCCCGACCACGATCTTGAAGGTTTCATGGCGCTCCGGATGCCAGACGATGTCGGTCATCACGTCTATGAATCTGTCTTCCAGTTCCTTATTGTCGAACTGTTCGGCTATTTTGTAGGCAATATCGACCCGGTCGACGAGATCGAGCAGCACCATCCCGAGCGTGCCCCTGCTCCCGAGTATGCCCCGGCTCTTGCCATCCCCGGCCGATCGCGAAAGCAAACAAACGTACCGGCCCACCGGCATGACCATCACGCCGTTGATCTGCTCCCCAATATCGTCCCTTGTCTTCAGCGATCCCAGGACCGATTGGATAGCCACAAGGTTGGCATAAACGATATTCACGTCCGAGACCACGGCTTTTACCTGGTCGGGGCTTAATTCGTCGACGTACAATGGCACGGCGTGGCTCATCCCGCCAAGATAAGCCATAATAAATAAAATAAGGCCGCCGCAGATACTGCGGCGGCCTATGCGAAAAAGGTTGCTAAATTCGGGTCGGAACACGTAAAGGTAAATAGGACAAGGGCCAGACAGCTAATGGTTATGGAACTCAGGACGACAACTATTCTTCAATGTTAGTTCTTTTTACAATCTCATTATCCAGCAATTCGAACATCTGCCTTACATCGATGCTGAACAATTCAGCCATCTCATAGACATCTTCCACCGAGAACTTCTTTGGCTGCTCCATCATGATCGTGAACCTGTCTACCTTCTTCCCAAGATCATTTGCTACGACAGTTTTTTTGATGTACTTAAAAATATCGGTAAACGACTCAATTCGACCTTGGGACAACATGGGTTTGATAAGGTCATAACGCGGGTCTCTCGTTCCCATAATCAAAGAAAGTATTTTTTTGAATTAGATAAAGCGCTCTAAAAAACTATTTTTTGCTCCTGTCCTTTTTTATACCCCACTTGTTCATCATCTCGATCCCGATCAGTCATTGTACAACTCCCGAATTGCCATTTTCTCTAAAACCCGCTGCAGTAAAGGATCACAAAGCATCTTGTCAAAACAAATTTACTAATTATTTTAGTATTTAGAGTACTAAATTTATTAGCTTTGTTTTCAACAAGAACCTTACAATGTACCTTTGCAAATCCTATTTTAGTTTCAACTACGGAACATTTTCAACAGAAGAATTGGTGACAGCAGGCGTGGAAGCAGGAGCCACTACACTGATACTCACGAACATTAACTCCACCTGTGATGCCTGGGATTTTGTTCAGTTCTGCGAACGCCAGAACATCAAACCCATCCTCGGCGCCGAGATCCGCAACGGGAATACCCTTCTTTATATCCTGGTAGCGGCCAACAACAAGGGCTTCCGCCGTATAAACGAATTCCTCTCCGAATATTTACGGGAGAAAAAACCGTTCCCATCCTGCGATACCCTTACTCCCGTATTCCCTGCACCCGAAGACGGGTTCGTCATCTTTCCACTGGGTAACAAGGCGCCGGAAACCCTCAGCAGCAACGAGCGTATCGGGGTCCTCCCCACAGAGGTCAATAAATTGATCATGCAGCCCCTCGCTTCCAGCCCCGGCAAATGGGTCCTGCGGCAACCGGTGACCTTTCAGAACAAGACCTGGTATAACCTCCATCGCCTCCTCCGGGCGGTGGACCGCAACACGCTGTTGTCAAAACTACAGCCCGACGACCTGGCGTCGCCGCAGGAATACTTCATCCCACAGGTGGAAATGCTCACCGCCTTCCGGCAATACCCCTTCATCATCACCAATACCTATCGCCTGCTCGACTCTTGCTCGATCTCGATGGATTTTGGTGTGGACAAGAACAAACAACTCTTCAGCGCCAGCCGGGAAGACGACCGGGTACTGCTCGAAAAACTGGCCCGGGACGGCTTCCGGTTCCGGTATGGCGCCAATAAGAAGATAAAAGACCGGTTCAATAAAGAGCTGCGCATCATCGATCAGATGGGCTTTACGGCCTATTTTCTCATCACCTGGGATATGATCCGTTATGCCCAAAGCCGGGGCTTCTATCATGTCGGCCGCGGCAGCGGCGCCAATTCCCTGGTTGCCTACTGCCTCCAGATCACCGATGTCGACCCCATCGAGCTGGATCTCTATTTCGAGCGCTTCCTGAACCCGCACCGTACAAGCCCGCCGGACTTCGACATCGATTTCTCCTACCTTGACCGGGACGAGATCATCGATTATATGATGAAACGGTATGGCCGTAACCACACGACCCTGCTTGGCATGTACCCTACCTTCCAGTACAACGCCATCATCCGGGAATTGGGAAAGGTCTTTGGCCTTCCCAAAGCCGAGATCGACGATCTGGCAGCAAAAGGACATGCCAACGGCGACAAGATCCATCGGGCCATCCTCCAATACGGCAAGTTGCTGCAAAACTTCCCCAGCGGGCTGAGCATCCATCCCGGCGGCATCCTTATCTCCGAAAAGCCCCTCTCCAACTATTGTACCATCCACCTCCCTCCAAAAGGATTTCCTACCGCGATGATCGATATGTTCGTCGCGGAGAACATCGGGCTCTACAAATTGGATGTACTGAGCCAACGCGGCCTCGGACATATAAAAGAATGTGTAGCCCTGGTAAAGAACAACCATCGCATCGACATCGATATCCACGACATAACGAAGTTCAAAAAGGACCCGGCCATAAAAGAACAACTGCGCATCGGCAATACCATCGGTTGCTTCTATATCGAGTCGCCTGCCATGCGGCAACTGATAAAAAAACTAAAATGCGACAACTATGAAACCCTCGTCGCAGCCAGTTCGATCATCCGGCCGGGAGTAGGCCGCAGCGGCATGATGCATCAATATATCTACCGGTACAACAACCCGGATAAATTCGAATACGCCCACCCTAAGCTAAAAGAGGTATTGGGTTCCACCTATGGCGTCATGATCTACCAGGAGCAGGTCATACAGGTAGCCCACGAATGGGCCGGCCTCGATATGGCGGATGCCGATCTCCTGCGGCGCGCCACCAGCTCCAAATACCGCGGGAAGGGACATCTGCCCATGTTGAAAGAAAAGTTCTTTTCCAACTGCAGCGGGTACGACTATCCAAAGGAGGTAGTAGAAGAGGTCTGGCGGCAGATCGAAAGCTTCGCGGACTACAGCTTCTGTAAAGCCCACTCGGCAAGCTATGCCGTGGAAAGCTACCAAAGCCTTTTCCTGAAAACCCATTTTCCCATGGAATTCGCTGTGGCCGTTATCAACAATTTCGGCGGGTTTTACAGCCGGGAATTATATTTCTATGAGTTGATGCGGACGGGCGCCCTCGTCCACCGGCCCTGCGTCAACAACAGCGACTACTACACCAATCTCACCGGGAAGGACGCTTATGTGGGTTTTGTCCATATAAAAGGGCTGGAACAGGACTTTGCCCTGCGGCTGATGGAAGCAAGGGAAAGCGCCGGCCCCTATACCAGCGTGGCCGATCTGATCGAACGTACCGCCGTCACGCCCGAACAACTGGATCTCCTCATCCGTACCTGCGCCCTCCGCTTCACCGGGAAAAGCAAAAAGGAGCTGCTATGGGAAGGCGACTTCCTGCAGAAAAAGACAAAGATCACCAGCCCCGTACCTCATCCGCTGTTTAAAGAGGCGCCGGTCTCCTTTATCCTGCCGGACCTCCCCGTCTACCCAATGGAAGACTATTATGATGACATCGAGTTACTGGGATTTCCCGTCGGCGATCCCTTTACCCTCGTAGACGATGACCCGTCCCGGTACCTGGCCGCCCGCAACCTCCCGGCCCATCTCGGTCATACGATAACCGTACTGGGATATCATATCACGCATAAACCCGTAAGGACGGTAAAAGGCGATACGATGAGCTTCGGTACCTTCCTCGATGCGGGTAAGGACTGGATCGACACCGTACATTTCCCGCCCATCCATGCAGCCCACCCGCCCCAGGCAGGGTTCTACCGCATCACGGGAAAAGTGATCGAAGAGTTCGGCGTACACACCATCGAAGTCACCCACATCGAAAAAGCAGGTATAAAAAAAAGAAAGAATGATTAGCCTACACCGTCATATTGCCCATTTTGACCTCGATGCCTTCTTCGTATCGGTGGAATGCCTGAAGAACTCCCGCCTGAAAGGAAAGCCCCTCCTTGTAGGCGGGTCCGGGGATAGAGGCGTCGTCGCAGCCTGTAGTTATGAGGCCCGGAAATTTGGTATCCACAGCGCCATGCCGATGAAGCTTGCCCGGCGCCTCTGCCCCGAAGCCATCATCATCCGGGGAGATATGGAATCCTATTCGAAATATTCGCGTCTCGTCACAGAGATCATGCAGGACAACGTCCCCCTGTTTGAAAAAGCCTCCATCGACGAATTTTATATCGACCTCTCCGGGATGGACAAATTCTTTGGATGCAGCCTCTTTGCCCGGGAATTGAAAACAAAGGTCGTGAAGGAAAGCGGCCTGCCGGTATCCTATGCCCTTGCCAGCAATAAACTCATCAGCAAGGTGGCCACCAACGAAGTAAAACCCAACGGACAACTGGAGATCGTCTTTGGCGGAGAAAAAAGCTTCCTTGCCCCGCTTCCCATTTCCAGGCTGCCCGGCATCGGGAAGGAAACCGCCGGCAAGTTGATCCGGCGCGGAGTGGAAACCATAAAGACGTTGAGCGATATTCCCGTTGAAATGCTCGGTACGATGCTGGGAAAGACCGGTGTCGAGCTTTGGCGGAAGGCCAATGGCCTCGATGAATCGCCGATCATCCCGTATCGCGAACAGAAATCCATCTCTACCGAACAAACCTTTGAGACGGATACCATCAACCTGGGTTTTCTCCATGCCCAACTGGTCAGGATGACCGAATCCATCGGATTCGAACTGCGCCGGCAGGATAAACTCACCGGCTGCGTGACCGTCAAGCTCCGTTATTCCAACTTCGACACCGTCGTCAAACAAAAGACCATCGACTTTACCAACGCCGACCACCTCCTGCTCCAAACCGCCCAGCAACTCTTTGACAAACTATATGATCGCCGCATGCTGATCCGCCTCCTGGGCATCCGCTTCACCCGGCTGGTGCCGGGTAATTACCAGATCAAACTCTACGAGGATAGCCAGGAAATGATCAGGCTCTACCAGTCGATAGATTCTATCAAACGGCGCTATGGCGAAAAGGCTTTGTTCCGTTCGGTGGGGGTCAAACGGGGACAATAAAAGTACAAACCAGAACACAGAAAATACAATCAGGCACCCGTGTTATCAAATTATAAGCATTTCCTTTGGACGATGGAAAAGGACGGCAGGTATGAAAATATTAGACCGCTGTTCATCAGTAAAACGATCCGCCGCTACAGCGACATCTTCAAGGTCGCGATCAGGAAAAGTGCAGTAGCCAGGGATTTGAAAATGAACAATAACCGGTTTACCAATTTGATCAATTCTCCCGGCGGGTTCAAGATCCGCGAATTGATAAAACAAGCAGACCTTTTCCACCTGGCCCACGCCGAGATAATTGAACTCATCGAGCCCGATTATATGCAGGAAAAAAAGGACATCGACGCCGATGAAAGGGATAGCCGCTACCTGCAGGTAAAGACGATGTTCAGCATCGGAAAGATCACCAGGTTTGCCGATATTTTTAAATATGTGCCAAAATATGTAGTCGCACGCGACATGAAAAAAGGAAAAATTGGTTTGAACGATCCGGTGAGTTTTACCGTCAAACAGGTCGCCACCATTGCAACCCTATGCGACCTCACCCACATGGAGATGTTTCAATTAATAGAAGCTCAAATAAAATATAAACGCCCGAAATGACCAACCCATAGCCATCGATCGGCGCCTATCCTGTTTAACGCCCAAAAAGCCGGTCACGGATTTAGACTGAATAGACCTTCCAACGCCGCCTCCTTCCTGAGAGGCGGTTTTTTTCTTACATTACAGGGGCATGTACAACCCGTTTCCCTTATTGACCCGGGGCCTCCTGGATGACCAGGTTGCCAAAGGCAAACGCTGGTTTATCCGGCAGACTTTTACGCGCGGAATGGAAGCCCGGCTGATCGCGGCCTTTTTACTGCGCGCCTATGACGCCGAAGAAAAAGACCTGGCCGAACAGCATCTCGCCGCGCTGAGCAAAGACGGCAACGCCTTTCTCTATGATGCCGAAGACCCGGAACACCTGGAAAAACTTCGCATCGCGGCCTCCCAGCCCTTTGGATACAAGGTCTTCTATGCCGCAAAAAAAGGAGTAGACTGGAAACCGCCCGGCCCCTACCAGGAGAAGATGCGCCATTTTCTCCGGCGCCATCATCCCGCCTGGCGGCCGCAAAAAGAAGGCGACAAGATCCACATCGGCCTGCATGAGGAATTTGGCCAGCTTTTTCTTAAATTCAGCTTTGCTGACGAGACCGACACCATTCCATTTGACCAGATAGAAAATTACTGATATGTGTTTAGATATTGCTTTCTACTCCGCCCTCGAATTGATCGATGGATATTTCCCCGATCTTACGCATGACGGCGAAATAAACTTCGACCTCGACATGGGCGTCCATTTCATGGCCCTTGGTCATAGTCGCTACCCCGTGATCGTCTTCGAAAAAGGGCAGTACCACCGGAAATATTTCGAATGGGGCATCATCGCCGAATATATGGACACCCCCGAAAAGATCAAGGCCATGCGCAAAAGCATGGTCAACGCCCGCAGCGAAAAGATCCTCGACGACAAACGCTCCTTCTGGCACCGGATCCGAAAGACCCGCTGCCTGATCCCCGTCACCGGCATCTACGAACACCGGGAGATCCCCGGCTGGAAGAACAAGGTCCCCTATCACATCCACCTGAAGGACCGCCCCTTCTTCTGCCTCCCCGGCCTCTATCATTATAACACGAAGATGCCCTCCGACCCCGAGACGGGCGAGATCCGGGGCATGTTCACCCTAATCACCCGGGCAGCCAACCCCCTCATGCGCCAGATCCACAACAGCGGAGACAACGCCTTCCGAATGCCCCTCTTCCTGCCAAAAGAAAGGGAACTGGAATGGCTCAGCCCCGATCTTTCGGACGAGGAAATGGGCCGCATCCTGGCCTTTGAAATGCCGTCAGACCAATTGATCGCCGAGCCCGTCTTCAGTATCCGCGCCAGGAAACCCCGCCCCGACGGGCAACCAAAGAACGCGCCCTTCGTCTATCCCGACCTGCCCCAACTGGTAGTGTAAGGCCTATTTGACGGGCGCGGGCGCGCAATCCAGCATATCCATACCCATGCTGCCATTCATACCCTTCCCATGCAGCGTCTCCTTTCGGATATCCACCTTCTCCAACTGGTCATTCCCTTCCCGGATGGTCAGAAACTGCCGTGGCGCGACCTTCTTAAACACCTGCGTGATCCCGGAAGCAGGCCATTGGACAACCAATTCGTCGATGACCGTAGCCTTCCCGATGCCGATCTCCTTCCGCAAAGGGTTGGCGCCAAAACTGCCACCGGAATTGACATCCATATAAACACTTCGCTTCACGCCATCCTCCTGGAAATTGACGACAATATGGGCCCCGATGGCAGACCTGTTCGATTTGTCGCCTTTCAGCAGGACGCTGATCCAATTGTTGCTATTCTGACCCGGGTTCTCGTACAACGAATTGTAATAGCCGTCGCCTTTATATGCCCCGCCTATCTCGACAAAAATGTCCTGGTCGCCGTCGTTGTCGATATCCGCAAATGCCACTCCATGTCCCTTTTGCAGGTTCCCTACCCGGGCGGAGGATGTCACCTCGGTAAAGCTCTTTCCTCCGTTGTTCCTGAACATCCGGTTGGGTACCAGCGAGGTGAAATCGGGATTCCCCGTCGCCAGGTACATATCCGGCCAGCCGTCGTTATCGATATCCCCAAAATTGGCGCCCATCGCAAAGACCGCCTTATCCAACCCCATCTCTTTAGCCACATTCGTAAAGGTTCCGTCATGATTGTTATGATAGAGGTACATGTGCCCTACCCCCGGCGGCAAGGACAGGCCAAGCGACTGCCTCGCCATAGACTCAGCCATCGATTTACCAAAGCCATACCCGCAAATAAAAATATCCGGCCAGCCGTCATTATCATAGTCAAAGAACCAGGTCGGGAAAGTATAGGTCGGCTCGAGATCCAGCCCCGCCGCGTGCGTCACATCTTCAAATTGCGGGATCTGCCCCTTTATCCCCTTATTCTTCAGCAACATCTTCCGGCCATCACGTCCGGATATAAAAATATCCGGCCAGCCGTCCTTGTTATAATCAGCGGCCGCACATCCTTTCATAAAGAAAGCGGTCTCGCAGCCGGCCTGCGCGGCCACATTGGTAAAGGTTCCGTCGTGATTGTTGATGTATAATTGGGAAGGATGCTTGGGCGCAGTGACCATGTCCAGGGACTCATGCCCGATGAACAGGTCCAGCCAGCCGTCATTGTTAAAATCGGCCCAGACTGCCGCCTGCGTCGGACCAAAGGAAAGGAGGCCGCTCTCCACCGTAACATCCGTAAAGGTCCCGTCACCGTTGTTGCGTAACAGCGTCTTCGGCTGCAGGCCATATTCCGCCATCCAGGCCCCCCGGAGAACAAGGATATCCGTAAAGCCATCATTGTTATAGTCGGCCTGCAGGATATTCAATCCGCCTTTTATCTCCGACAACCCCGAAGCCTTCGATACATCGGTGAAAGTCCCATCGCCGTTGTTCTTAAAATAATGCATCGATTGTTCCAGGTCCCATGAGGAAGTAACCACATCGAGGTAGCCATCATTGTTAAAGTCATCCACAATACTGCCGCCGGCCTCACTGCGGTAATGATTAAGCCCTACCTGCGCAGAAACATCTTTAAAAGGGAGCATCTTTACATCCGCCGTGTCTTTATCCAGGTTCGGGATTAGCCATTGGTTTGGCACCAGCCGTGGATAGGTGCCGACGGTCATATAGGCTATATTCAACAACCATCTTGATTCCAGATCGTCCGGCGTCTTCCGGAGGACATCTTCGTAAGTCGTTATGGCCTTTCGGGAGGCGGTAGGATCGCTATATACCCCTTCTCCCTGGATCGGGAAGATACAAGACCCCGAAGCGTGATTGGAGATGCAGTTCGTCCTTTCCCCCAGTCGCAGATAAGCCAGTGCAAGAAGCCTTTCCGCGGAGAGAGAAAAACGGTTGTTCCAACCCGGGTCCAAACTGTTGATCAAAGAGGCGAGAACATCGACAGCCTCCTTTTCCCGCCCGCACTTCATCAGGGTAAACCCTTTGAAGAACTGGAGCATCTTCATCTGCTGTTCGGAAGGGTTCGGCAAAGCGGCCAGGGAATCATAATAGGCCAGTTGCAGGTCGACAAGGAAGGGATTGTCCTTCCCGCCCGCAGGCTTTAGCCCTTCCCTGTAAAGCCGGTTGGCTTCTTTGGTATCGTTCCGTCTTTTGATATACGTATAGGAGAAGGTTGTGACCAGCAGAAAGATAAGGGTGGCGACCAGGATAACCAGTCGTACATGTGCTTTCATGATGAATAGTATAATATGGGTCTACCCGGCTCTTTCAAGCCAGGTGTGTATAGGTTTGTTAAACAATTGCCTTAGGGCAAAACGGGGAAATTCAAGCCGGGAAGGCGGGCGGCCTTTCGTCCGTATACCGGGGATGGGAAGGGATATACACGGAATAGTAATAAGCCGGTGAAAGCAGGATAAAGGCGGCGGGAGCAACAGCAAAACGCTCCGTAAACACATACGGCTCCGGCGCGGCGATCTTGCCGGCACCGGGATGAGAGCCCTGTCGTTTCATCGCCTGCAGTTTCATGGCAGTCGCATTAGGGATACACAACACCTCGAGAGAATCATTAAACACCCTGCGCTTGACATATTTATAATAGACATTCTCTATTTCGATGCTCCCATCGACACGTTCCCATTCGTTGGATGGATTATAATAAGACAAACGGGTGATCTCGACCTTGAAGGAGATGAGCTGGGATTCATCATATTGGTTATCGTCCAGCCGGGCCTCCAGGTCCTTATCCGTCTTTTCCAGCATAGAAGAAATAAACAGCCGGTAACCGAAGAGGTTGAATAACAGGAAACAGAGCAGTAGTATGGTAGCAATCTTTTTCAAGGATAGCTGAAATTACACAAAATATTTCATTTTTGTCCCCAAATCGTAAGCATGCGCTCATCCGATGTCGTTGTCATTCTGTTCTTGCTCGCCGGCGCCGGGGCCAGTATTCGCTGGAAAAAACTTACCCCGGCCGCTGCCCTGACGGGTGCTCTGCTGGGTGCGGCCATCTATGCGGGAGGCGGTTATCCAGGACTGTTATTCCTGGCGCTGTTCTTTATCCTGGGGACGGCCGCCACTTCCTGGAAGAAGATCGAAAAACTATCGGTTACGGGCAATGCCGGGCACGAATCGACAAGACGGCCCGGCCAGGTGATTGCCAACGCGGGTGTGGCCGCCATCGCCGGCATCCTGGCCCTCCTCTTGCCCGGAAACAAACCCCTCTTCCTCCTGCTGATGGCCGCAAGCCTCTCTTCCGCCACCGCCGACACCCTCGCCTCCGAATTAGGTATGGTCTATGGCAGACGGTTCTATCACCTGCTCACGCTAAAGCCCGATACCCGCGGATTGGATGGGGTCATCAGCATCGAAGGCCTGCTCTTCGGCATCGCCGGATCCGCCCTCATCGCCACCGCCTACGCGCTTACCACCACCCGGGACCTCCGCCCCATCGCCATCATCATCCTGGCAGGTACCGCCGGTAATCTCGTCGACTCCCTGCTCGGCGCACTCTTCGAGCGAAAAGGCCTGCTCTCCAATGATCTTGTCAACTTCCTCAACACCCTCTCCGCCGCCCTCCTCGCCGCCCTGCTTGCGCTTTGATGTAATTGCCCGCTTACCCAGCCATGCAACCACCCGGCAATGCCTCCCCTTCCTCGCCAGCCATGCAACCGCCCTCCCGGGGTGGAAATAAATCTACCCCATTTTGCCAAATTATTTAGCAATACATCTATCTTTACACTCCTGACGAACCCTTATCAGCGGGACTGCACACGTCGGTGCCATAGTCATTACGCCTTATCCCTTCACGGGTTGACCGGCTGCCGCAAGGCGGGCGGTCGACCGCATTTCGGCCTATTCATACAGGACAGTACAGGATGCCGACCCGCGAAAAAACCCGCTTATGAGGTTGGGCTTCATGTGAAGAATCCGCTGAAAGCCGCTACCAGAAAGGGTTTTGTATAAATTTTAATAGCTTTGAGATAATAGAATTAACATTAAGTTGTTTACCCTGCACCATAAAAGCATACTATATTTGTATCATCAAACACGAAATTATCAGGACGCCGGTCAAGGCTGATAAAGCAGGGCGCCCATCGAGATAAAGAGTTTTCATATGGCAAGCAATCGTTAGAGGTCGACTGTTTCTACAGTGGACCTTCTTTTTTTTCCTCCCTTTCCATCGACATTCCCTCCAACAACTCCAAAAACAAAAAGGTCCACAAGGGACCCTGATAAAAAAAGACCACAGGTGGTCCCAGCAAAAAAGGACCAGAAGGTCCTAAAACTGAAATCCGCGAACAATGTCGCGGACTCAGCTTCCTATATGTAACACGCGCAGTATGCAAATTCTTAGAAGAACCAGCTCGACAACTGACTACGGCTAGCCTGTAACCAGTTCTGTGACGGTTTCGGAGTATTATCCACCATGTCGATATCCTGGATCTTTATTTTTACAGCGATAACAGCCTCATCCTTCATTTTTGCTTTCATTTCGGCAGAGAGATCAGCATTCCCGTTTGCCTCTTCCAGGTCGGTCTGCAACACGGCAACCCCACGCACCTTTACAAAGAAGTCCTTGCCTTTCTTGAAAAAGTCCAGTTTAGCCGACATCTCCGTATCATAAGCCTCGATATGCATCGCCGGCTTCGGGATCACGAACCAGATCTGCCCCTCATTATCCAACTCCACATCGGAAATTACATGCGTCGGGAGCTTGACGATAGAGCTGCTTTCGGTAAAGAACAGGGCACTCTGCAATTCGATGATCTTGCTCTTCAAAATTCCTGCTTGTAATTCCTGGGAGGTAGCGAATGTCATGGTTTCAGTATTTGGGTAAAGATTAAGTTGTTGTTGTTGTCTGCTTAGCTTCTTTGTCGTCAGCGGCGGACATTCTTATAAAGACAATTGGCATACCAACTCCCAAAACACTGATTCCAAACTACTTAAAAACACTTACCCCCTGGCCGGCCGTCCCAGTTTGGGATTAACTTTCCAAAATTTGACCGGAGTTGCTTTTTGAATGATCTTTGCGCCGCAGTATTCGAACCGCAGCATGGCTTTACTGTTACAGTTGAGACGAAAGACACCATTTATTATATTATGAGATCGGCTCTGTTCACATTCTTCTTATTGTCCCTGTCCGTATCCTCCTTCGCCTGGCAGCGGGAGCATATCCACGTCGATACCATTCCCAGTAAAAAAGACCTCGTCCCCTTTAACATCAAGATCCCCCAACTCCCGCACAGGGACACCACCACCCCCGCTCCCGAAGCCAAAAACCTCCTGGCCTTTCCCTTTGCCGTGCGGTCCCTGGAGACCGACTGGGGCTTTGGCGGTATCGCGGCCCGTTTTTTTAAAGCGGAAAAACACGATACAACCATCCGGACCTCCGATGTCAACCTCCTTGGCCTCTACACCCTCCGGTCACAACTGATCCTCGTCCTCAGCTCGACCGTCTTCTTCCCCAAAGAGGACAATATCGCCCGTTTCCAGGCCTCCTATAGCTATTATCCCGACGATTTCTGGGGTCTCGGCAACCACACCTCCTTCACCGCTAAGGAGGGGTTCTCGCAGAAACAATTCTTTATCAACCCGGTATTTCTGAAAAGGATCCATGGCCACGTGTACTTCGGGCTCTCCTATGAATTTCAACACACCGGACCGGTAACCTACCCCGCCGGCGGCATCTTCGACAAGGAGAACATCATCGGCAGGCATGGCGGCAACACCTCGGGCTTCGGCCCCATCCTGTCCTGGGATACCAGGAACAACGCCTATAGCCCCGATGCCGGCGGCTTCGCGGAGATCCAGTTTGAATATTTCGATAAATACCTGGGCAGCGATTTCAACTTCCGGCTGTTAAGCATCGATCTCCGGAAATTCTTCCGCCTCTCTGCAAAAGACGTTCTCGCTTTTCAGGGACTGGGCGGCTTCACCTTCGGCAATACTCCCTTCCGCAAACTGGAGGAGCTGGGTGGCGCCGATATGATGCGGGGATATTATGGCGGCCGCTTTACGGATAAATGCCTCATGGCTTACCAGGCGGAATACCGCCGCTTCCTATTCTGGCGGGTGGGGATGGTGGCCTTTGCCTCCACAGGGGAGGTAGCGCCGACCCTCGGCCGGTTCGAGCTCAATGGGTTCCATTCAGCCTATGGCGGGGGATTACGCTTTGCGCTCAGCAAAGAAGAGAAGCTGAACCTGCGCGTGGACTATGGCGTCGCCAAACATTCCAATGCCTTTACCGTACAATTGAGAGAAGCTTTCTAGTTCGCGGCTTCGGGCTCCCTTAAAAATAGCCCTGCGCCGCGAACGGCTAATGTCGGGCCTTCGGCCACCAGGCCCATGGCCTGGTCAGGGGTTTTTCTTTAGTCCCACGATACCGATCAATATCAACCCGATATAAATAAATTGAACCCAGTCGTAAGGCACTTTAAGATACAATATCTCCACCAGCTTGACCCCCACCAACGCCGTCCCCATCCAAACGGCGAGCGCAGTGGATGCCGGGATGTCCTTCATGGCCTGGGAAATAAAATAGACATTGGCCAGCCCAAAAAGGATATAACCGATAAAGGGTGCCAGGATGGCCCAGCTACCCTGCTGATTGAAAAAACCCCGCCAGTGCAGGGTCTTTAATTTCTTCACACTCATGAACCGCAGGGAAAAGGTCCACGCAATCTCGAACACCGACGCTAACAACAGATGCACCCAGGCCATATCCTCTATTTTAGTTTGTTTCCGCCTCGACCGGCACTTCCTTCGGCATCCCGCCAGCCGCGGATGCCCCGGGATCCACAGCGGCCTCTTGGGGATTTGCCGGCCGCCACTTTTGCAATACCCACCGCACTAAACGCTGCCGCGAAAAATAATAAGCCCTGAAAACCGGGTACCGCTCGACCAGTTTCTTCTCATCCACCTTCTTTATCGAGAACCAATGCTGCAAAAAATAGTCCTTCGGATAATCATAATACAACCCAAATTCTGCCGGTTTCTTCCGGCCTGGCAGATACGCGGTCCCGAAAAGCCAGTCCCACACCGCGAATTTAGTGGAATAATTGGCATAAAATACCGCTCTGTCGTTGGCGTGGTGCCACTGATGCATTTCCGGGCCATTGATAAAATACTGCAATTTTCCGCTGCGCACATCGATATTGGAATGAATATACATTCCCCACACCGCATCCAGCAGGGCCTTGATGGGAACAACCATCGGATCGGCACCCAGCAAGATGATAGGCGCAAACTCCACAGTCTGGTTGATAATGATCTCCAGCGCATGCGACCGGGTGCCCGCCAGCCAATCCACTTCCTTATTCGAATGATGGGCCTCATGGGTCCGCCACAACAGCTTTGAATGGTGCTGCGCCCGGTGGAACCAATAGATATAGAGATCATGGATCACCAAAAAGAAAAGCACTTGCAAAGCGATGGGCCAGCCGCCGACAAGATGCCGCGAAGAAAGATGCCAGATGCCATCCAGCGGCTGGATGATATAATCGAAAATAAAGATCTTCAAAAAATAGCTCTGGATAAAGGTATACCAGATAAGGTCGACCCAGAACCCGTCCCGGAAGACCGGCATCCCCTTCGTATAAGGGAATTTCCGCTCAAGCCAGATAAAGATAAAGACGCTCAATACCAATATCCCGGTGGTATAATAAACGATAGTCCCCATGATATTATAATGTTGTGATCGTGGGGCGCGTCCTTCTCAGCCGTTTCATCGCCCCCATCTCGCTGTCATATACCC
>Ga0206888_1119_pt1 | contig 20958 bp, 19 predicted proteins | sample Alteio_BWOrgHeat_90_FD_153258 | JGI IMG/M metagenome (GOLD analysis project Ga0206888, IMG submission 153258) | Enriched cells from forest soil in Barre Woods Harvard Forest LTER site, Petersham, Massachusetts, United States - Alteio_BWOrgHeat_Nextera4 ... | reverse complement strand
CCGGGATCGTAACCTACCTCCAGGATATTATACATCTTCCGGCTACCCGTCCGGTACGAAAGGACCATCGGCAGCATTTCATTGGAAGACAGGGATAATTCGTGGATGCCGTGTTTGACGATATTGATGACCCCGAACATAAAACCGGAGCAGGTATCGGCGATATTGATGACACCGATCTGCACCCCTTTGAGCTTTTTTGTGTAGTTGACGATCCCGCTGACCTGGACGCCGTCGACCTTTCCCCTCACGACATTGGCAATCCCGCCCAATTGCACGCCGGAAAGACTCCCGTACACCACATTGCTGATGCCCGCGGCCTGTACCCCGCTGACCGAGTCCAGGTCGTGATTGTGGATGCCCGCCAGTTGTACGCCACTGACCTTGCCGCCGACGACATTAAAAATACCCGCTGCCTGGACATACCGGACCGCTTTCCGATCGATATTGAAGATGCGGGCCAGCTCTACTCCATTCATCCCGGCGGTATATCCGCCAATGACATTCAGCGACAGCTTGTTCACCACCTGCGCGCCCATCCGGCCATGCGTGCCCAATCCGGGGGTGAGCGACATCTGTACCGGTTTGTCCGCGAGGTAATTCACGATGTTGAGGCTCTGCACTACCGACCGGGAAGAAAGGAAGAGCCTGCCCAGCCAGGTCTTTTCCACGCGATGCGTTACTACGAAGGGAGCCAGGTCAGTAACTTTTTCCCGGGAGATAGCCAGGGCAACCTGTTGATCATAGCCGCTTCGGACGAAAAGTACCGTATCCCGGTAGAATTGTTTGCTGACCACCACCATTGCCGTTGCAGCCCGCTCCCTTAGCCTAAGCCGGAAAAAACCATTGGTATCCGTCAATGTGGATACCAATTGGTCGCTTTCGTACACGCTTACGTTGCCCATTTTTTCCTGCGTGGCCTCGTCCCGGACATAGCCGGTGATGGTATATTGTCTTATTGGCGGTGCATCCGGCGGGGAGTTTGGCCGTTGGAGGATAATGATGTATTTCCCATTTTCCGAATAGTCATACCCGGGACCCAGGAGTTGATCCAGGATCTGGTGAACCGGGAGGTGATCCGCCTGTACATCCACCAGGCTGTCCCCCTTCAGGATCGTCGTATTGTAGGAGAAGAAGAAGCCGCCCCTTCGCCCGATGTCTGCGAGGGTCTGGGTCAGCGATCTTTGGTGGATGGAGAGCGAGATCTTTTTTTCAAGGTGTGTCTGGGCCATTGCGCGCGGCATCGGGCCGAACGTCAGTCCGAAAAAGATCGAAAGACCTATACCTGCATTCCGGATGAACCTCCTCATTTCAATGTTATTTCCTGCCCATTGCGGGCAACCTTAATTGCAAAGGTCTTCGACACCACATCCAGAATACCGTCCAGTGATTCATCGACAAAGGTCGTTGTCAGTGGAAGGTCACGCAGGCGCTGACTATCGATGACGATATGTACTTTATAGACTTCATTCAGCTTCTCCGCAAGACGCCAGAGCGGAGTTCCGTTGCATTCGAAGGCATTTGTCCGATAATAGTTATAGAGTTGATCCGGGTTATTTTCTTTTTTTGGCGCCGGGTCATCTTTGCCGATGATCACCCTCTCGTGGGCCTCCACCTGCAGTTTACGGTCTCCGGCACGAACCTCTACCCTTCCCGTCTCTACTACTACTTCCGTCTTTCCGCCCTCTGTCCTTACGTTGAAGGAGGTACCCAACACCGTGATCGACACCCCGTTGGTATTGACGACGAATGGTTTATTCTGGTCAGCGGTTACCGAGAAAAAGGCTTCTCCTTCCATCTCCACCTGGCGGCTGGTACCCGTGAACCGGCGCCGGTAATGAATGGCCGTGCCTTTGTTGAGTGTGACTACGGAGCCTTCCGGCAGGGTATCCAGCACTACTTTTGTTCCCGAGCTTACCGAGAGGAATTGTGCCGGCCGGTAAGAAGAGAGATAATAGAACCAGCTACCCGCCGCGACCACCATAAACACCGCGGCTATCCGGAGCCATTGACCTTTTGTGGCCGAATGCTTTGGTCCGGTGGCCATTTTCACCACCTGGCCGCCATTTACCCGTTGTTGGAAGCTGATCCAGGCCTGGTCTTCATCCGCGGTGCTGTGGATCGCCAGATGGCGGCTTTCCGTCCAGATCTTTTGAAAATCCTGAAAGTAGCGCTGGTTGGCGGGGCTTTCGCTGATCCAGGCGTCGACATACTGGTTCTCCCCTTCGGTGGATTCGCCCGAAACCACCTTTACCAGAAGATCGTCTATATTGTATTCTTCGTTGCTCACTACCGGTTTAGTTATATAAGGTGATGAATAGTATTATCGTCAGCAGAAAATCAACCAGCTTCAGCCGCAGCAGTTTCAATGCCTTGCCCATCTGGTTCTCTATCGTCTTGACGGAAAGTCCCAGGCGATGAGCGATCTCCCTGTACCGGAGGTCTTCGAAGCGGCTCATCTGGAAGATGGTCCGGCACTGTTCCGGCAGTTCGCGAAGAGCGATCTCCAGTCTTTTCTCCAGTTCGCTCATCACGACCTTTTCGGCCGGTTTCTCCTGTTCGGATCGTTTATGTTCACGCATGGCGTAAGATTGGTAGGCGGTGCGCACTTTCAGATGTCTTAGATAATTAAGGCTTTCGTTGTGTACCGCCCGGTATAAATAGCCGGAAACATTTTCCCTGATGGCGATCTCCGCTTTCTTTTCCCAGAGTTTTACAAAGATATTCTGGACGATCTCCTCGGCAGGGGCCGGGTCGCGAATAATAGTGCAGGCATAGGCATGAAGGGACTTAAAATGAGATTTAAAGACCTGTTCAAATACATCCTCGACGGCCTGCGCGGATGTCGATAAAATTCCAGTACTGTTTACTATCATCCTGTCGGCTTAAGACGGCTTAAAGAAATAAGACACTCCGGGGAACCTTTACCCCCACTCAAAAGTAAAAAAATACCGGCGGGGGGTGCGCCAACGGTTACTAAAGCGCTAAATAATTGATTTAAAACCGGATAACAAAGTCCTGTTTTACCTTGAACTCGTCCCGGAGGAAAACAAACCCAAGAAAAAAGAGATCGATCGTAAGGCAGACGCGGGGGTCGTTACGGATGGCCGTCCAGGCCGTTTCCATTTCGGGGCTCCAGTGGATGTCATCGAAAATGAGGACGGAGGAGGGGGATGCATGGCGCAGGAGCGTGTCGAAATAGCGGAGTGTAGGGTCGAGGCGGTGATTCCCGTCGATAAAGGCAAGATCGATGCGGGGTATGGTGGGGAGGAGGGCCGGAAGGACATCGTCAAAGGAGCCGGCATGGACGGTTGTTTGGAGGTGCAGCGATCGCAGGTTGCTTTCCGCGACGGCGGCGATGGCCGGAGATCCTTCGATGGTGTGGATGTTGGCTCCCGGGGTTCCGGCGGCCCCGGCAGCCAGGTAGGCGGTAGAAAGCCCGAGGGAGGTGCCGAGTTCGACAATGGTAGCCGGTTGGTAATGCCGGGCGAGGCGATAGAGCAGGCGACCGAGGCGGGGTGGTTTGGCGGCGTGTTTTGCGATGGCCGCGATGCTCCGGGTATGGGTGGCGTTGTAGACCGAGCCGGCGCCGAGGTCTTTTATTTCCAGCCTGTTATCGTCGCTGTGCAGGCGACGGCGGAGTTGTTCTATCGGCCCGAAGGCGGAGTAGGTTTGGTGGTCGTTGAGGACCTTTGTTACGAAGTCGAAGACAAAGGGCGAATGGATGCCATGGCCCTTACCGTTGGCGGCGGTGAGATAGTACCGGAGGTATTTCCCGGCAAGCCGGAAAGGGGAATAAGTGGAGGTTATTTTTTCCGCAGCCATGTCTGGAAGCTATAGGCGTAAGCATGTTTTTCATCGACGGGGAAATCCCGGTTGTCCGTCAACTGCCACTCTTTTTCATCGATGGGCGGGAAATACGTATCCCCTTCCAGCACGGCATGGACTCTTGTCATGTAGATCTTATCCGCGATGGGTATGGCTTCTTTGTAGATCTCGCCGCCGCCGATGACAAAAGCTTCCTTGCAGTCGGTGTCGGCGGCCTGTGCCAACGCGGTGCGGAGATCGGGGACCACTTTGGCGGTATCGTTGCCGGGCGACCAGGCTTTGTTGCGGGTGATCACGAAGTTGAAGCGGCCCGGCAGGGGATCGCCATTGAAGGCGTCATAGGTCTTGCGGCCCATGATCACGGGCATGCCCCAGGTGGTGTTCTTGAAAAATTTCATATCGTTGGGCAGATGCCAGAGGAGTTGGTTATCCTTGCCGATGGCGTTGTTGGTGGATGCGGCGACGATGAGGGAGATGATCATGGGTATTTACTTATACGGCAACCGGGGCTTTTATCGCGGGATGGCTTTGATAATTTTCCAGCGTAAAATCTTCGAATTGAAAGGCAAAGATGTCCTTTACTTTGGGGTTGAGTTTCATCGTTGGCAGCGGGTAGGGCGTGCGGGTCAGTTGCAGCTTTGCCTGTTCCAGGTGGTTGCTGTACAGGTGGACGTCGCCAAAGGTGTGGATGAATTCTCCCGGCTCCAGGCCGCAAACCTGGGCAACCATGAGGGTCAGCAAGGCATAGGAGGCGATGTTGAAGGGGACGCCGAGGAAGACGTCGGCGCTACGCTGGTAGAGTTGACAGCTAAGCCGTTGTTTGCCGTCGGGGCCGGCCGCAACGTAGAACTGAAAAAGGGCGTGACAGGGCATGAGGGCCATCTCCGGCAGATCGGCGACGTTCCAGGCGCTGACGATCAGCCGGCGGCTGTCGGGATTCTTTTTTATCTGGTCGATCAGTTGGGTGATCTGGTCTACTGTCTTCCCGTTGGCGCCTTCCCAGCTGCGCCATTGCTTGCCGTACACCGGCCCCAGTTCTCCATCCGCGTCGGCCCATTCATCCCAGATGCTGACCCCGTGTTCCTTCAGGTAGCGGGTATTTGTTTCGCCGCGGAGGAACCAGAGCAATTCGTAGATGATGCTTTTCAGGTGGAGTTTCTTTGTCGATACAAGGGGGAATCCCTTTGAAAGATCGAAGCGCAACTGAAGACCAAAGCAACTGGTCGTACCGGTGCCGGTTCGGTCGGTTTTTGTGGCTCCGGTGTCGAGAATATGCTGAAGGAGATCCAGGTATTGCTGCATGCGTGCAATTTACGTAAATTAGCAGGAACCTACACCCAACCGCATTTGAAATTGTTGAGAGTTAAGACGTCTGCAAGTGAGCCCGCGCTTAGGCCGGGAAAGCTGTTTTTTGCCTCAAGGCTGAAGAAACCCAAACGATTCGATCTTATCAGTTATCGCGTCATCGTGCCCGATGCCGGTATAACCCTGTTGACACACCGCCTTTGCGGATTACCCGGGGATACTATCCAGATCAGGGCCGGGGTCTTGTATGTTAATCACCAGGATGCGGACAAATCGTTAGCCCTGAAACATCTCTGTAAGCTCGACAAGGAGATCTCCGAAACCATTCGCTATGACAAGGAGCAGTCTTATATCGTCGCTCCCTACACCAATACGATCTATATTTCGCTGGAAGACCGTTTTGTAAAAGACCACCAGGTGCGGTGTGACCGGCATGTGCTGCCACCCGGGCTTCGCGATGAGGCGATCTTCCACTGTTACCGGCACAACTGGAACCGGGATCATTTCGGACCCGTGGTCGTTCCGGCCGGCCACTATTTTGTGCTGGGTGACAATCGCGGTTTTTCGGTGGATTCCCGTCAACTTGGGTTTATCCCGCAGTCGAAATATGTGGGCACTGTGCTTTGGAAATGATCCTTACTGTTTAGCCGCGAGGAGATCGTTTACGATGGTGTAGAATTCCTGTTTCTGATCCTCGTAGTGCTCCCCCGTGCCGGGTCCGCTGAAACCCGTGTGGATCTTTTCGATCTGCCCGGTCTTGCCGACGAAGATGGTCGTGGGGAAGTTGACGATCCTTTCCAACTGCGGGAGCGTCTTCTCCGCGCGTTGAGGGTCGCCGACCGCCGCCCCGGTGATCAGCATCGGATAATTCACCTGGAAGCGTTGCTGGAAGGTGCGGACGCTGGCCTGGCTTCGCTGGAAGTCGGTGCTACGTTCGTACGCGAGCGCGACGATCTCGACTCCCTTGCTGTTATACTCATTATAAAAACCGCTGAGGAAGCGGGTCTCGTCCATACAGTTGGGGCACCAGGAGCCCATGATCTGGACGATGACCACTTTGTTCCGGAACCTTTCATCGGAAAGGGAAATAGGATTGCCATCCAGATCTTTAAAGGTGAAGTTGAAGGGCATGTCCTTCTTCCATTTGGTCATGGCGAACTGGTCTTCCAGCTTTGCATTCGCATCTTTGACAGCCGTCCAGGTCTCGTGGCCTGCGGGACCGGCATAATAGTTCCCGCCCGTCATTTTGTCGCCCGTGATCCTTGCCGTGAAAAAATAGGCATGGGTGCCGTCAAAGCAGGAAAGCTTCAGGGAGTCACCGCTGACGCCCCCTTCGAGATAGCGAAGGTCGCCACCGGCATCGAGGAAGGTCCCCGTCACATGAGAGCCCTTTTGCCGGAACTCGCCGACGCGGAAGGTGGTATCTGTTCCGTTGGCTGCCCGGAAAACGGCAGCCCAGCGGCCGGCGACGTTGGCTTTTTCGTTGTCCTTGTCAGCCGCGAAGCGATAGTTCTCTCCATACATCGCCTTGAAGGGTACGCTGAGCCAATCGGCGGCCAGGTGTCTTAGCCAGAGGCCTTCGAGATTGCCTTCGGGGGTGACGCGGGCGCGGAGCTGCGATTCATAAAAGGGAAACTGGATGAAGAGGGAATCGCCCTCCCTTGTGATATTGTCTACGAGGATGCGTTCGCCGGCGTTGCGCAGATAGAGGACCTGTTTGCCGGCGCTGTCCTTGACCTCGAAGTTGAAGACGATATTATTGCCATCTTTTCTTTCGAGAAAGGCGCGCCACTGGCCATTGCGAAAAGTAGGGGCAGGTGACGCCATTATCGTGGTCGTCAGCAGAAACAGGGGGAATATCAGGCGAAACATGCTATTAGTCGTTAAAATTGAAGATGCAATTTAACGAAATTCCTCGAAAGTCTACTCATTGAGTAGGATGAACGGCTTACTCGAGGTTTTCCAGCATTTCGGCGGTCATCCGGGACAGGTCATATTCCGGCGTCCAGCCCCAGTCGGCGCGGGCGACGGAATCGTCAATGCTTTGGGGCCAACTGTCCGCAATGTGCTGGCGGTAATCCGGTTCATAGCGGATGGAGAAGTCGTTGAGATGTTTCTTTATTTCGGCGGCGATCTCCTTTGGCGAGAAGCTGAGGGCCGAGACATTATAGGAGGTACGAACCGTGAGTTTGCTGGCCGGCGCTTCCATCAGCTCGATGGTTGCACGGATGGCATCCGGCATGTACATCATGGGCAGGTAAGTGTCTTCTTTGAGAAAGCAGGTATAGTTGCGTTCGTCCAGCGCCTCGTGGAAGATCTCGATCGCATAGTCCGTCGTACCGCCGCCGGGGGCCGATTTGTAGCTGATCAATCCAGGGTAGCGGATGCTGCGGACGTCCACACCGTAGCGTCCCCAGAAATAGTTGCACCAGAACTCCCCGGCATACTTGCTGATGCCGTAGACCGTGCTGGGTTCGATGATGGTGCGCTGGGGACAGTCCTTGCGGGGGGATGTCGGGCCGAAGACCGCGATGCTACTGGGCCAGTAGACCTTGTGTAATTTTTCTTCGCGGGCGATGTCGAGGACGTTGAGCAGTCCCTGCATATTGAGGTGCCAGGCAAGATTGGGGTTCTTCTCGCCGGTGGCGGAGAGGATGGCTGCGAGTAAGTAGATCTGGGTGATGTTCTGCCGGATCACCTGGACGTGCAGCATTTCCTTGTTCATGACGTCGAGGGATACATAGGGGCCGGTACCCTTGAGCAGTTCGTTTTCTTCGCGAAGATCCGAGGCGACCACGTTGGCGTTGCCATAGATCCGCCGGAGGGCGAGGGTGAGTTCGACACCTATCTGTCCGGATGCGCCGATGACCAGTACTTTTTCTTTCGCCATGTCGGGGGTTTTGGGGTGCAAACGTATGAATTTCGGCAAAAAATTGGCAAAATTTAATTTTCCGTAGTTTCGTGGCATGCAATTCCTACACGATCTTTTTCAACATCAATCTTACGATAAGAACAATTTCTTTTTGATCGCGGGGCCCTGTGTGGTGGAGAGCGAAGAGCTGGTGATGGAAGTGGCCGACAAGGTATCGGGCATTTGCCGGGAGCTGGGGATCCCGTATGTCTTCAAGGCGTCCTACCGGAAGGCCAATCGCACCAGTGCGGGAAGTTTTACCGGCATCGGCGATGACAGTGGGCTGGAGCTGATAAAAAAGGTGGGCGAAAAGTATAAATTGCCGACAACTTCGGATATCCATGCACATGACGAGGCTGCGCCTGCGGCAAAGTATGTCGACATTTTGCAGATCCCTGCCTTTCTGTGCCGGCAGACCGATCTGCTGGTCGCTGCCGCGGAGACGGGGAAGGTCGTGAACGTAAAGAAGGGACAGTTTCTTAGCGGCCCTTCAATGAAGTTTGCGGTGGAGAAGATAAGAAAGGCGGGAAATGAAAAGATCGTGCTTACGGAAAGGGGAACGACGTTTGGTTACCAGGACCTGGTAGTGGATTATCGCAATATCCCCTGGATGCAGGAGCATGGTACTCCTGTAGTGATGGATTGTACCCATTCGCTGCAACAACCCAACCAGACCAGCGGTGTTACCGGCGGCAATCCACAGTTGATCAGTACGATCGCAAAAGCTGCAATTGCCACCGGCGCCAACGGCCTGTTCATAGAGACACACCCCAACCCTGCCGTAGCGAAAAGCGATGGAGCCAATATGCTGCGACTGGATCTTCTAAAGGGATTATTGGAGCAGTTGGTTAGAATACGTAAGGTAGTTTCCGCGCTATAAAGGGTGGTGGACGATGATCGGTCTTTCTGGACGATGAGGAATTAAAAACGGGACAATTGAATTACACCCTATTTGAAGCAATTCTGATACAAAGATACCGATAACTGGGTATTTTAACTACCCGGAAAAGAGTTTTGGGTAGCTGTAGCGGCCGAATGACCGGCCAGGACCAATAATTTAATACGCTGTTAACAACTTGCTGGGCAGGAGTCCAAATTCCTTCTTAAAGGCGATGGTAAAGTTACTGAGGTTGGAATAGCCCAATTCCATCGCCACTTCTTTTACGGAGTGTCCGCCGGCCAGCAATTTATCCTTGGCCGCCTGCATCCGGACCTTTTGAAAATATTCATAGACGGGGATGCCATAGATGAGCTTAAAGTCTTTTTTCAGCTTTGATTCGCTGATGGAGACCATCCGGGCCAACTGGCTGATCGTGGGTGCGGGTTCGAAGATATCCTTTGTGAGCGTGGCTTCCACCTGCATGACGCGGTCGATATCGGCCTTGGAGAGGGGGATATTGAAGAAGCTGTTCCTGCGACGTTCGTAGATGCGGAGAAAGAAGCGCTCGATAAGCAGCATGACCCTGTTCTGAATGATCGCGAGGCGCAGGGGGTTGGTCTCGTCGACTTCGACGATCTCCTGCATGAGGCGGCGGTATTCACTGTCCAGCGGCTCCGTATGGACGTTTTCCACCTGCAGGGAGAGATAAGCCGAGAGAACATCATCTATCTGTTTGACGCCCAGGTAATCGGCAAGCCATGTCGGACTGAACAACACATCGATGCCCTTGTAGATCGTGCCCCTGGCCCCGAGATAGGCCCAGTCGGAGAGGGTATTGGTCAGGTACACGATGGCGCGGGTGGTATTGGATTCCCTGAGGCGTTCGTCGCCGATGCGGATCTCCAGCGTATCGGGGATGGTCAACTCGTGAAAACGAAGGGTGTAGAATTGTTCGCGCATCTTGCGGCGGCAGAGCAACCAGTCCTGGTTCATCTGGCAGTTGACGATATTGACATGGATGCCGTTGGGGAGACGGACAAAAGTAAGACTGCCGGAGGCGACAGGCTCCGGAAAGATGAGTTGGTGGTTGACTACGGGCACATTCAATCGCTGCGCCAGGTCATTCATCAATTGCTCATAGTCCGTATAGGAAAAATCAAATTGAAACAAGGAACAGGATTTAATCCATGTATACTTTCTCTTTTTTCAGGTACGGGTAGGGGGAGCCTTACCAAAGTAAGATACGAAAAAAGCAAGCGGGTAACTGGGTAATCAGTCCTTAATCAGAGATATTTTAGCGGGTTGCGTCTTGCAGACAGAATATACCTTTTTATATTCATCCAGAAAGCAAGAATGAAATAGACGATGAGGGGAGACCCCATGGTGAGGAAGGAAATATAAATGAACCAGGTCCGGATACGGGAAGTGGCTATACCCATTCTTTCACCAATTGCTGTACACACCCCGAACACCTGCCACTCGATATAGTGTTTCAGTCTGTTCATAGGGCTAAATTATAAAAAAAACAGCGGCAGTTGGAAGCAATTTTGAGTTAAATTTGCGTTTTCAACGGCCGGGCCGGCAAGACACTGATGGTCAACCGGTACCTTTGGTACCTAGCGGGGCCAACGATGGGCCTTCGGCCGCCGGACCTGTGGTCCGGCCTGTGTGGCCCGGTTTGACATATAAATAAAATTTATTATGGTCTTTGATCTAGACTTAATTAAGAAGCTTTATGGAGCAATGCCTGCCAAGGTGGATGCTGCCCGGAAGCTGGTAGGAAAACCACTGACTTTAGCTGAAAAAATATTGTATTCCCATCTCTTTGAGACCCCAAAGCGTGCTTATGAGCGGGGTAAGGATTATGTAGACTTCGCACCGGACCGCGTGGCGATGCAGGATGCGACGGCCCAGATGGCCCTTTTACAGTTTATGACCTGCGGCCGGGAGAAAGTAGCCGTTCCCTCGACGGTCCACTGCGATCACCTGATCCAGGCCAAGACGGGGGCTGTCGCCGATCTGGCTACGGCAAAAGACGTGAACAAAGAGGTCTATGATTTCCTGGCCTCCATTTCCAATAAATACGGCATCGGGTTCTGGAAACCCGGCGCGGGGATCATCCACCAGGTAGTGTTGGAAAACTATGCCTTCCCCGGCGGGATGATGATCGGTACCGATTCCCATACCCCCAATGCGGGCGGTTTGGGCATGGTTGCCATTGGGGTGGGCGGCGCCGATGCCGTCGATGTGATGGCGGGGCTTGCGTGGGAACTGAAGATGCCCAAGCTGATCGGCGTGAAGCTGAGCGGTAAGATGAGCGGCTGGACCAGCGCTAAAGATATCATTCTGAAGGTGGCCGGGATCCTGACGGTAAAAGGCGGCACGGGCGCCATCGTCGAATATTTTGGCGAGGGTGCGGACAGCCTGAGCGCTACCGGCAAGGGTACTATTTGTAATATGGGTGCGGAGATCGGGGCTACCTGTTCAGTGTTTGGTTACGATGAGAAGATGGCCGCCTATCTGAAGGCCACCGGCCGGCGGGAAGTAGCGGCAATCATAGATGATCTTGGGATCAGGGATTATCTGCGGCCCGACAAGGAGATCTATAGCGATCCGAAAAAATATTATGACCAGGTGATCGAGATCGACCTGAATACGCTCGAGCCTTATGTGAACGGTCCGTTCACGCCGGATCTTGCCTGGCCGATCAGCGAGTTTGCCAAGGCCGTCAAGGACAACAACTGGCCTGAGGTGCTGGAAGTAGCGCTTATCGGCAGTTGCACCAACTCTTCGTATGAGGACATCAGCCGCAGCGCCTCCCTCGCACAACAGGCTATCGATAAGAAACTGAAGACGAAGGCCGAATTTACGATCACGCCCGGTAGCGAGCAGGTACGTTATACCATCGAGAAGGATGGGTTTCTGAAGACATTTGACCAGATTGGCGGGATCGTTCTGGCCAATGCCTGCGGGCCCTGTATCGGACAGTGGGCGCGGCATATCGATGACCCCAACCGGAAGAACTCGATCATCACCTCCTTTAACCGCAACTTCGCCAAGCGGAACGACGGTCTGGCCAGCACGCATGCGTTTGTCGCCAGTCCCGAGATAGTGACCGCACTGGCCATTGCCGGTCATCTTTCCTTCAACCCCCTGAAGGATAAGCTGAAGAATGAAATGGGCGAAGACGTGATGCTGGATGAGCCCAAAGGTCTGGAACTGCCCCCCAAGGGATTTTCGGTAGATGACGCCGGTTACCAGGCGCCCGCGAAAGACGGGAAGAACGTACAGGTGGCGGTAAGCCCGACCTCACAACGACTTCAACTGCTGGAACCCTTTGCCGCCTGGGAGAAGACAGATCTGAAGGGTTTAAGACTGCTGATAAAGGCCAAGGGCAAGTGTACCACCGATCATATTTCCATGGCAGGCCCCTGGCTGAAGTTCCGGGGTCACCTGGACAATATCTCCAACAACATGCTGATCGGCGCCGTGAATTTCTTTAATGAAAAAACCGACTCCGTGAAGAACGAGCTCAGCGGTGAATATGGTCCCGTGCCTGCTACGGCAAGGGCCTATAAGGCAGCCGGTGTGGGTTCCGTCGTCGTCGGCGATGAGAACTACGGCGAGGGGTCTTCGCGGGAACATGCGGCGATGGAGCCCCGTCACCTTGGCGTCCGCGCCATCGTGGTCCGGAGCTTTGCCCGGATCCATGAGACCAATCTGAAGAAACAGGGGATGCTTGCGCTGACCTTTGCCAATAAAGAGGATTATGATAAGGTGCAGGAGGATGACAGCATCGACATCGTCGGGCTGGGGAGTTTTGCACCGGGCAAGCCGTTGACGATGGTGTTGAACCACAAGGACGGCAGCAAGGATGAGATCACGCTGAACCACACCTACAATGAGCCGCAGATCGATTGGTTCAAGGCTGGTGGGGCGTTGAATGTGATCAGGTCCGAGTTTGCGAAATAAGCCAACTTACATAAATGAGAATGCGTCCCCGGAAGGAAGGTGAGTAACCGGAATTCCGGGGGCTTTTTGTTTTAAGACGGGGACCAGCCATTCGAGGCCCGGCTCCTCGCTGACGGCGTGGCCGAGGACGATCAGGGAGGTGGTTTTGCCCTGGATGCGGGCATCGCGGATATACTCGCTGGTCTCCCATTCGTTGAGCTCTCCGCAGATGAAACAATCGGGTTGGAGTCGCTGGATCTCTTCGATCTGTCTGCGGCCGCCGGCAGCGCCAGGAGCGAGGACGACCCGGGTGCAGGGTTGGGCGAGGTCGCCGATGTATTTCAGTTGATCGATGGCGAGGTTTTTCTTGAGGTGGCTGATCAAATTGGTGAGGGGGACAGGATTGGGGAGGATCGTGAGCGGCGGATTGTTCTCGTTATAATATTTATCCCAGCCGAGGGCCTGGAGCACACCCATACGGACCCCATCGGGCTTGTGGGCGTGGATGCCATCGTGGAAACGCCAGACGGTGATGCCGTGTTTGTCGAGGAGTTCGCGTTTGTAGGCGTAGACGGGATCTTTTGCGTCACTGAGCCATTTCGTATCGTCCTGGTGGTTATAGAAGGTGGGTTCGTGGGCGATGATAAAGTTGGCGCCGAGGCTGATGGTTTTACCAATGATCTCGTTGGTCGCGAACATGGTCGTCACGATGCCTTTTACGGGTTGCGACGGATCGCCTGCCTTGATGGTGTCGACCGTGTTTGGAAAGGGCGCGCCGGGGATATCCGCGAGGAGCGCATCGATCACCTTTTGAATGGTCATCGCCTTTGCCGGGGCGACCGGCGCCGCGATGGTGCGGGTCAATGGGAAGGAGGATGCGGCAAGCGCGGTGGCGGTAGTAGTAAGGAATGTACGACGATGCATTTAGTTATAGTTTAGCCCAATAAATATATTACATTCGGTCTGCAAAAGTTTATTATGACCAAAAGACCTGGCTTTCTTCTTTTTTTCTTTGTGCTCATAGGTTTTACCGTCAATGGCCAGCGGCTGGCTGTTATCGGCTATTATGCGGGGCGGAACACGGCGATCGATAGTTTTCCGACGGAGAAACTGACCCATATCATTTTTAGCTTTTGTCATCTCAGGGACAACCGGCTTTCCGTCAACAATGCCAATGACACCGCGACGATCCGGCATCTCGTTTCCCTGAAGCAGAAGAACCCGGGGCTCAAGGTCATCCTGTCGCTGGGCGGCTGGGGTGGTTGCAAGACCTGTACCGATGTCTTTGCCACGGACAGCGGCCGCCAGGAATTTGCCCGTAGTACGCGGGAGCTAAGCGATTATTTCCATACCGACGGCATCGACCTGGACTGGGAATACCCGGCGCTGGAGAATGTGCCGGGATATTCGTATGCGCCCCGGGACAAGGACAATTTTACGGCGCTGATCCGGCTGTTGCGGAAATCGCTGGATAAGAAGGCCGAGATCAGTTTTGCCGCGGGTGGTTTTACGGCTTACCTGCAGACTTCGATCGATTGGAAACAGGTAGCGCCTCTTGTCGATTATATCAACCTGATGTCCTACGATCTCGTCAACGGTTATGCCACGATGACGGGGCATCATACCGGGCTTTATTCCACGCCGCAACAGGTAGAGTCTGTCGACCATGCGATCCGCTGGCTGGATTCGGCCGGGGTGCCGCTGCGCAAGGTGGCCATCGGAATGGCTTTTTATGCCCGGCTTTTCCAGGGTGCGGACAGCGTCAATGGCGGGCTTTACCGGCCCTGTCACTTCTACCGGGGGATGTCGTACCGGGACCAGGCCAGCCATCTTTCGATGGATAGCGGTTATGTATCACATTGGGATCCTGTCGCGCAGGCCCCTTATAAATACAATGCGCAGCAACAAATATTTGCTTCCTTCGACGATACGATGTCCATCCGGCTGAAGACCGAATATGCGTTGCATAAGGGGCTTGGCGGGGTGATGTTCTGGCAGCTGGCGGAGGACAATTTTTTTTCCGGCGGCTTGCTGGACGTAATTGATAACACAAAAATGGCTAACGCGAAAAGAAGAAAAAAGTAATTTAGCCCGATGCGTCGTTCAATCTCATTCCCTATCGTCGTGTTGATGCTGGCCGCCGGGTTTGGCGCCTGTTCACCCGCAAAAAAACTCTCCACCTCCACCGTAACGGTGATGGTTGGCGACAGCCTGCCGGCCTTGCCGCCATCGGAGATCGATCTGCCCATCAAGGTGGCGGGGCGACCGCTTTTACTGGCCGCCGATTCGCTGTTCCCGCGGGAATTCCTCTCGCCCGGCTGGCCGGGTTATCTGCAGCCTTCCTGTGACTTCCGGTACAAGTATCGTTTTGTGCGCAGCGGATTTATCCTCCACTGTAGCAATAACCGGATCAGCGTGGCCATGGAAGGCAATTACCAGGTGGCGGGGGGCAAATGTCTCTGCGCGCTGGGTAAACCCGTCAGCCCCTGGGTCTCGGGTTATTGCGGTTTTGACAAAGAGCCGATGCGCCGGGTAGATATTGCCTTTAGTACGCTGCTGGGTTTCCAGCCCAATTACCGGATCCGGACGACGTCGGGAGTGGACCAGGTGAAGGCGCTAGATCCCTGTAATATGTCTGTCTTTTCGGTGGACATGACCCAACAGATAGTCGACTCCATCAAATCGTCCGTCAATTTCTTTTGTAAGACCTTTGACGCAGCGGCGGCGAAGATGGATGTTGCCGGTTACCTGCGTCAGACGGCGGCAAGGGCCTGGCAGAAAACACCGCTTGGTCCGTATGGCTACCTGATCGTCAATCCGCTGGCATTGCGTGTCGGTACGCTGAATTATATCAGGGACACTTTTTCCGTCAGTCTCGGCATCTCCTGCCGGCCCGAGCTCAGTAGCGACAGCAGGAGTACTCCGCCCCCACCCCTGCCCCCGCTGAACAGCGGCGCTAACCGCAACGGGGTTACGCTGTACCTCCCCGCCAAGTATGAATATGCCTTTATCAGTAAGCTGCTGAATGACTCGCTGCATGATAAATCCTTTCAGTACAAGGGCCGGACCGTCGTTCTCAAGGAGATAGCTATCAAAGGGATAGAACATCACAAGGTGGAGCTGCGGATCGATTTCGCGGGCAGCTATGAGGGCCGGATCTATTTGCGGGGGACGCCGGTGCTGGATACCGCCAAACAGGCGTTGAGCGTCCCGGATATTTCCTATTCGCTGGAAAGCAGGGATGTGCTGCTCCGGATGGCCAAAACACTCCTGCGCGGCAAGATCCGGCGGACCGTCGAAGGCAACAGCTACCTCGACCTTGGCGCACTTTTAAAGACCAATTTGCCCGGCATCAATGCCCAGTTGAACCGGGCCATTATGCCCAATCTTTATACTTCGGGGGAGATCAGGCAATTGAAGCTGATCGGGTTGCTGGCGGGTGAAAAAAATGTGCAGGCGCAGCTTTTTATTCAGGCCGATCTGGCCGTCACCTGCACGGGATTGCCACGATAAGATCCTGTCTTCCAATGTCATAATTCTGTCATGCGGAACTCACCGCTGGATTTGCTTATTTGACCTCAAAAAAGCAACCATTAACAATTCCTTTACGTATAATGCCAATTAGGAAAACTAAGTTGTGCGTTCTTATCTACCACTCAAATACCGCACATCCGAATTGATTGCAGGAAACACGCAAATACACGCTTTAATTGCCGGTTGCCGTCAAAATGACCGTGCGAGCCAGAAAGAGCTATACAACACGCTCAAGGATTATGCTGTGAAAATCTGTTACCGATATCAAAATAACCTTGAACAAGTGGAAGAGATCATGAATGAAGGATTTATAAAGCTTTTCAAAAACATTCATCAATTCGAGGAGTCCCGTCATGCGGACGTACTGGCGTCATTGAAGGGGTGGTTCAAGCGCATCCTTGTCAACACCTGTATCGATCACTATCGAAAGAACGCCTCCTATATCAACGGCCAGATGTTATCCGATGATGCGGAAAATATCGCCGACAAGCAGGAGACGGGCCTCGACATTCTTTCCTATAAAGAGATCATCGAAGCCATCCGGCAATTGTCGCCGGCTTATCGCACCGTTTTTAATTTATTTGTTATCGAGGGATTGACGCATGAGGAAATAGCACAGCATCTCGATATTTCCGTCGGCTCATCCAAATCCAATCTATCGAAAGCAAGAGAGAACCTACGAAAGATCCTAACCAAAAAAACTGATCACAAAGCTTATGTTGAACCTATCCGATAAAGAATTGGACCGCTTCAGCAAAGAGGCAGCCCAGGAATATGAGCCCGGCGACGTGCTGGGCCCACGTTCGTGGGACAAACTGGAGGTGCGGATGAACACCGAGTTCGGCCATTCCGGCTGGAACCCGTTGCAACATATCCGGCGCTTTCCTTTCTATTATGCACCGGCGTTGCTGGTGTTGTTCGGGATCACCTATTTCCTGGTGAGACCGGGGGTATCGTCCGGCAGCAGTCCCGGGACGGTGAAGGCGCCGATAGTGAATGTGCCGATAGAAAAAGCGCCGGGTGTGCCATCAACGACCGAAAAACCATCAACCTTAACTCAAAATTCTGTTTCTACCGATAAGTCTACTTCTACTCCTTCTTCTACCGCCGCCGCAGGATCTTCCGGTACCGCAGGGTCGGGTGGTGTAACTGCGTCAACGGGTGTCTCAGGGTCGGCTGGTGTGCGTGGACCGGCTGTCGGTGGGGCTGCTGCCACCGGGAATGCCAATGGGAACGCCAATGATCCTGGCGCGACAACTGCAGGCAATATGAATGGGGTAAGAACAGGCAAGACGGGCTCGGGTAGGGGCCGGAAGGGCAGTCATGGTCTGAATGGAGGAAGAAAGGCAGGACCCTCCGGGGATGATATGGTAGCGGTTGCGGTACCGAATGGGGTGGGTTCGACAACGAATGCGGCGGGTGCGGATCGGACGGGCGCAACGACTAATGGCGCGGCTACGGCAACGAGTACCAGCCAGGCGCGGGAACTGACGCTTTCACCTATACAGACGCCGCACACCCTCAGAAAGAGAAATGCGATCAATGACTCTGCCCTAAGGGCCTTTACGCTGAAATCCACCGCCCCCACCCTGGTCAACAGGAAGGGTGGTCTGCATATCAACCGCAATCTGCAGTTTGGGTTAATGTTCGCTCCCGACTTTACTTCCGTCAATTCGCTGGCCGGGGATAAGCCAGGCAGCAGTTTTGGGATTACGGTAGATTACCAGTTTGCCAACCATTGGTATCTCGGCACGGGGATCCTCGCCTCCCGGAAGAACTATGCGGCCCGCAACCAGGATTTTCATGCGCCGCCAAGTTTTTACCAGATGAACAATATCGGGAATGTCAACTTTGTAAAAGGCTCCTTTTATATGATGGAGATCCCGTTGAATCTGCGGTATGATTTCAGCGTCGCGGGCAATACCCTTTTCTTTATCAGCGGGGGGCTTTCTTCTTACCTGATGGTGAATGAGAATGCCAATCTTTATTGGAATCACTTCAATATAGAACGCTGCTGGAATGTAAGCCACCCCAGTATCCAAAACACCTACCTGTGCTCGGCCGTCAATCTCTCCGCAGGCGTAGAGACCGGACTCAGCAATAGCCTTTCCCTGCTGATAGCCCCCTATGTGAAGATCCCGACCAGGCAGATGGGTTTTGGCCAGGTGCAAATGAATAGTGTGGGGATCAATTTTGCCTTGAAGTTTGCGCCGGTGATCAGCAGGAAAAAACATTAAGGTTTTTGGTCAAACCACACCGGTTTTGCGTTGTTCCAGTCCCCATTATAGTTGATAAAGACCTCTTCTCCCGCCTTTATAAAACGGACCGACTTAACGCTGATGAGCCGTTGCTTAAAATCCATTTCGTATTCACAGTTGGACTTGTAGGAGTGATTGTAGAGAGGGATGTAGCCAAGCGCCATACAGCAGCTTTTGCTGTCATTGCCCCACTCGAAGATATAGTCGTGCAATAAAGTCTGGTCGAGGAGCCGCCGTTCATCACCGCTCATGACGATGACGGGAGAGATCTCGATCACGGTGCCTTTGGGAATATCGGCGGATGTGAAGACACCCCGACCCATTTCCGAGGTAGGCGCTATGAACAATATCGGTAAGATCATTAGCGGGCAATTTAACATTTTTACGTAGGTTTCCCTTGGCACAATATCTTTTAAAGGAGAAGGGGAACCTAGCCGGCAGCAAGGCTTTATTGGGCATTTATCATGGCCCACGATCTTCACCTTGTCTATTTAACATTTTTACGTAGGTTTGAAGCATGCCGACAGAAGCAGAAGAAATGGACCCCAAAGAACAGTTCAGGGAGATCATCCAGTCCGAGGATGTTCTTCATATACGGGAATTTCTGAATAACCAAAATATCAGCGATGTCGCCGAACTGATCTATGAATTTCCCGAATATGAGAGCCAGATCATTGGCCATCTGAGTATTCACCGGGCTTCCAGCACCTTCAAGATCCTGGATGTGCCTACACAGAAGAGGATCATCCAGGAATTGCCGGCTTTCAAGACCGCGGAGCTGTTAAACGACCTTTCGGCGGATGACCGGACCTCTTTTTTGGAAGAGTTGCCCAGCGAGGTGGTGAAAGAGTTGATCAAGACCCTCGACCCCGAAGAAAGAAAGATCACGCTGTCCCTGCTGGGTTACCCGGAGGGGAGCGTCGGCCGGTTGATGACACCGGACTATATCGCCGTCGAAAAAGATTGGACGGTGAGAGAGGTGATCGATCATATCCGGGAGGTGGGCAAGGATTCCGAGACCATCGATGTTATCTATGTGGTTGATGAGAAGGGATATTTTATCGATGACGTCCGGATCCGCGAGATCATTTTGGCCAACCCGGAGAAGAAGATAGAAGACGTCATCGACAACCGATATATCGCCTTGAATGTCAATGATGAGCAAGAGACGGCCAGCGAGGCTTTCAGAATGAACAACCGCGTGGCGCTGCCTGTGCTGGACAATAATAAAATCCTGCTGGGCATTGTCACCATCGATGATGTGTTGTGGATCACGCAGGAGGAATCTGCGGAAGACATCACGAAGATCGGGGGTACCGAGGCCCTGGACGAGCCCTATCTCGAGATCCCCCTGTTAAGGCTGTTTAAGAAACGCGTCGTCTGGCTGGTGGTGCTTTTCCTCAGCGAAATGCTGACCGCCACCGCAATGGGTTATTTTGAGGATGAGATCGCCAAAGCCGTTGTCCTGGCCCTTTTTGTGCCGCTGATCATCTCCAGCGGGGGGAACAGCGGCAGCCAGGCTTCCACGCTGATCATCCAGGCAATGGCGCTGGGTGAGATCACGATCGTCGACTGGTGGCGGGTGATCAGACGGGAGCTGGTGTCAGGCCTCCTGTTGGGGGCCACCCTTGGGATCATCGGTTTTACCCGGGTAATGCTCTGGAACCAGATCTTTCATACGTATGGCGAACATTCCTTCCTTATAGCCGGCACCGTTGGCATTTCCCTTGTCGGGGTAGTCCTGTGGGGGACCATTGCGGGGAGTATGCTCCCGATCGTGCTAAAGAAATTCGGCGCCGACCCGGCCACTTCCTCCGCCCCATTTGTGGCTACGCTGGTCGACGTAACCGGGCTGGTGATCTATTTTTCGGTGGCCTTTATCATCATGCGGGGAATCTTACTCTAACTAATTAGATGTTAAGGGGATGAGCGCATTTGTTAAACCCCTTTTCCAGGCGTTTTTTTTGTCGTAAATTAAACTATGAATTACGTACCCGGTCTAATCCTGGTACCTTAAATCAAAAGAAGTTTATGAAACAGTTCAAAATAGCCGTCATCGCAGTGCTCCTCCTGATGGCGGGGATGTCAGGTTACGCCCAGCGGGGCGGAGGAGGAAGGGGTGGATTTTCCGGTGGCGGCGGTCGTGGTTTTTCCGGCGGTGGTGCGCGCGGGTTCTCCGGTGGTGGTGCGCGCAGCTTTTCGGGTGCCGGGGCCCGGGGATTTTCCGGCGGCGGCGCCAGGGTCTCTTCGGGTTTCTCGCGTCCCGGTAGTGTAAGCGGTGCCCGGTATGG
>Ga0206888_1118_pt1 | contig 21091 bp, 19 predicted proteins | sample Alteio_BWOrgHeat_90_FD_153258 | JGI IMG/M metagenome (GOLD analysis project Ga0206888, IMG submission 153258) | Enriched cells from forest soil in Barre Woods Harvard Forest LTER site, Petersham, Massachusetts, United States - Alteio_BWOrgHeat_Nextera4 ... | reverse complement strand
CAGGATACAGGCGCCGATGGCCAGGTACCGGAGCATGCGGGGGTTGCGGCCCTTTGATGGGGTAGCCACTTTCCCATTAGACGACCGTGTAGACGACCGTGGTGAAAGCGCCCCAAGTTGTTCTTCCAGGGATGGCAACTGAGAAGAATAATCCTCAGTGACAGGGTTGGCATAACCAACGGAAACCGCGGTCGGGGTCGGCCGGGACGTAGGATTCGTAGAATTCGCGGCGGGGCTTTCCGTACGGGACGTAGCCGGCACGTAAGCCAGGTGTGCGGGGTCGGGGGCGCCAGCTTCCGAAACCGGGGTCGGAGTCGGCCTGGTCGGTTCCTTGAAGGTCTCTTTGGGTATTTCGCGCGCCGTTTCGCGGACGGACACCGGAGTCCGGCCCGCGGGCATGGTCACATAAATAATACGTTTCCCGGGCACCGCGGACGGTTCACCGGTATAGAGCGGGGTCGCAGGGGCAGGGGTTGCTGCCGGGGCGACGGGTGGAAGTTCTGTTCCGGCAGTGCTGGTCGTAGCGGCCGGTTTTTTGTAGAACCGGTCGAAAGGCTGTTCTTCTACCGGTGGCGCGAAAGAGCTGAGTTCGGCCATCTCACTGGGGTATCTCCATGCTGCACTTTTGCCTTCCAACCATACGAGGTCGTAGGCCTTTAATCCCATGCTCTTCAAATCATCCACTGAGTATGGGCCGCTTTGCTTGTTATTACGAAGGAGCAAATACATATCCATTCCGGTTAAGAGGCAGGTTTTTGGCGCGGGCTTTCAATGGATTTGTGGAGAAGACAGGCCGGAGGGTCGATGGCCGAAGACAAATGTACTATTTTCATCAATAATAACATAGTGTCCGGGAATCTTTCTGGCGAGATTTGTTAGTTAAGGTACAATATCCGATCTTGCTACTCCTTAAATATTAATGTAATATGGATGCTGCTATACAGAAAAAAGTGAGCGTATGGCTTGCCGGAAACTATGATCAGGCCACCAAGGATGAGATCGACCGGCTGCAAAAAGAGAACCCTACCGAATTGATCGAGAGCTTTTACCGCAACCTGGAATTCGGCACCGGCGGTCTGCGGGGTATTATGGGTGTCGGTACCAACCGGATGAACAAGTATACCGTAGGAATGGCCACCCAGGGATATGCCAATTATCTCAAAGCCTCTTTCCCGGGGAAGGAAGTGCGGGTCGCCATCGCCCACGACAGCCGCAACAACAGCCGTTTCTTTGCGGAAACAGCAGCTAATGTATTCGCAGCCAACGGGATAAAAGTTTTTCTCTTCCAGTCTTTACGGCCTACTCCCGAATTGAGCTTTGCCATCCGCCACCTGCACTGCCAGGGCGGCCTGGTCTGTACAGCTTCGCATAATCCCAAGGAATACAATGGGTACAAAGCGTATTGGGATGATGGGGGACAACTGGTGCCGCCGCATGATACGAATGTCATCAACGAAGTGGAGAAGATCGCCGGCGTGGACGAGGTAAAATGGGGCGGGGGCGAGTCGAATATCAGTATGATCGGCAAGGAGGTGGATGAAGCCTATATCGCGATGGTCCGGAGCCTGTCAGTCTACCCTGAAGTCATTGAGCGTCAGCATAATTTACGCATCGTCTACACGCCTATCCACGGTACGGGGATCAAGCTGGTGCCGGAAGTGCTCCAGCGTTTTGGGTTTACCAATGTCCATGTGGTGGATGAACAGGCCACACCCGACGGCAATTTCCCGACGGTCATCTATCCCAATCCCGAGGAAAGCGAGGCGATGAGCATCGGACTGCGGAAGGCGCAGCAGATAGATGCCGATATCCTGCTGGGTACCGATCCGGATGCTGACCGGGTAGGCATCGGGGTAAAGGACAGAAAAGGTCAGTGGCTGCTGCTCAACGGGAACCAGACGGCCGTACTGGCTTTCAACTATATGATCGAGGCGCGCAAGGCCAAGGGCATTGCCGGTCCGACGGACATGGTAGTTAAGACCATTGTAACGACCAACCTGATCGACGAGATCGCCGCACGCAACAGCGTAGAATGTTATAATGTCCTCACAGGCTTCAAATATATTGCCGAGCTCATCAAGGAGAAGGAGGGCAGGAAGAACTATGTTATCGGCGGGGAAGAAAGCTATGGCCTGATGATCGGCAGCCAGATAAGAGACAAGGACGCGGTCAGCGCCGTGGCGCTGCTTTGCGAAATGGCGGCCTATGAAAAGGACAAGGGGCGCAACCTGTACGAGAAGTTGATCGATCTCTACGTCGAATACGGGTTCTACAAAGAGAACCTTATCTCCATCACGAAGAAGGGGATGAACGGCCAGAAGGAGATAGCGGAGATGATGAGCGTCTATCGCAGTCATCCGCCGGTGACGATCAATGGATCGCCCGTTGTGCAGTTGCTGGATTACGAATTACAGAAGGGTAAGAATTTGCAGACAGGAGATTCCTGGCCCATTCAATTACCCAAATCGAACGTGCTGCAATTCATCCTCGCGGATGGCAGTAAGATCTCAGCCCGGCCTTCCGGCACGGAACCCAAGATCAAATTCTATTTCAGCGTGCATACGACGCTCGCGTCCGCGGGCGGGTTCGACAAGGTCAACGCGGAACTGACCGCCCGGATAGACGGGATTATCAGCGACATGAAATTGAAATGACAAGTTCATCCGCCGGCCGAAATAACAAAGCCGAAATAACAAAAGAGTCCCGAAAGGGGCTTTTTTTGTTTAGAATGCCATTTGGATGATCGCGACTAAGATGAAGAGACTTGCGCCGAGGAGATTTGTGCGGGTAAACATAACGGTTTTTTTAGGGTTTCAGATTAAATAAAGGAATAATCGAAAGTAGTCACAAAAGACCAAAACTGCAATAGGAAAAACACTTATGCTCCCTGCTTTTTTGGACTGGGAAGACTACGATCAGGGGTTGTATTTATAGATAAACCCGACCGTCCCGGCACTCCCCTGGTTGTTGCCGATCGCCCAGACCTTTCCGTCATGGGCGGCGAAGTTAAAGACGATATCCCCGGATTGGAGGTTGAATACCGGATTCCAGGACTGGCCCCCGTCCTGTGTCAAATAGATACTCCTGGCATCGGCAATATAACCCGTTGTCGCATTGACAAAATACACGGCGGTGGCCGTTTGCGGCAGTACGCCCCAGGTGCGGTTGCCGGTATACTTTAGCAGATTATTTTTAGTATCTATAGCGAAACCCAGGGTATTGTTCACCAACAAAACTTTTGTCAGCGGCCATGTCGTCACGGCGACAGTATAGTCATCATAGACCCCGTTCATCTTCACAGTCACGCTCGCTCCGCCATAGTTGCCGCCTGCTCCACCCATCATCAGGTTGTCATCGTCGATGGCGGAAAAGCTGGTATAAACGGAGAGGCCTCCGCCATGCGTACCGAAGAAAGCATAGGGGCTTGTATGCTCCAGGACGATCCCGGAAGTGGTGTCAAAGCTGCCGGCTACGTTGTAAATCCGGCCGTTGGCATCGACTATCTTGCCTGTCGTCGGGGAGGACATATAAATACCACCCCCGGCAACTAAATAGGCGGGTAATGGGTGGTCCTGCCAGGAACTGCCGCCGTCGTTGGTCGTAAAGATCCTGAAGTCGAGGGTTCCATACCACAGATGACTGGTGTCGGGTGCACTTACAAAAGTAGGAACATACGTAAGATTGCTGGGGGTGGTTTGCCAGGTCTCGCCGCCATCCCTGGTTTTCCTCAACCCGTCGTAGGTGTGATAGAAGCCAATACTATCCGTAGGAAAAATAATCTCGTCAGGCACCGTCCCGAAGGCATTTGTCACCGGAAAAGTAGCGACGGTAAACCATCCTTTCGGTTCGGGTTCGGTCACCGTTATGCTAAAAGTGGCCGTATAAATTACGGTTCCATTGAGAGTGAAGGTAACCTTGAATTGCCGGCTACCCCAAAAAGCAAACCGAGGGGGGAGGACGACGGTGACAACGCTATCGGCGGCTTTTATAATGCTTAGCTTAATCGTATCGTTTAGGGTTACCTGTATTTTTGTGGGATCCGTACCCAGGTAGTTACCCTGGATTGTCAACGTGTCACCCGGATGGACAGTGAAAGGCGTAACGGCGTTGGCGACAGGAGTGCCGGAGTTGGCATGCTGCCCGTCTTTTGTACAGGCATGGATCAGCAAAACGAGGGGCAAAAGAAAAAGGATGCGGACAGTGATCTTCAGAAAGTACATAGGTTTGGGTTGTGGGCATCAAAATAAGCCCGAAAATCGGGTTTTCCAAATCGGCCCGATAGTAAAAAGCCCTGTCCGGGAACACCGGGCAGGGCTATACTTTTGTCGTTGGCGGCTATGCGCTGCAGGTGACGCAACCGTCTTCCATGCTGCAGGTCGGACCGATGACGTCTTCGCCGGGTTCGGCTTCGGCTACCTGTACGGCGGCCGGGTTGGCGAGGGGTTCGATCATCTTGCCGCCCTGGCGCTCCACGGTAAACTGAACGGCCTGTGAGGCGGCCTGGGTGCGCAGGTAGTACATCCCGGTCTTCAGCCCCTTCTTCCAGCCGTAGAAGTGCATGGAAGTGAGCTTGCTGGCAGACGGCGTGTCCACGAAGAGGTTGAGGGACTGCGACTGGCAGATATAAGCGCCGCGGTCGGCAGCCATGTCGATGAGATTTCTTTGCTTGATCTCCCAGACGGTTTTGTAGATCTCTTTGATCGGAGGCGGGATCTCGTCGATGGCCTGGATGGAACCATTGTGGAAGATGATCCGGGTCTTCATGTCGTCATTCCAGAGATTGAGATCGACGAGGTCTTTCAGCAGGTGTTTGTTGACGACAACAAATTCTCCGCTGAGCACCCTTCTGACATAGATGTTGGAAGTGTAGGGCTCGAAGCATTCGTTGTTGCCGAGGATCTGCGAAGTGCTGGCCGTCGGCATGGGCGCAACCAGCAGGGAGTTGCGAACGCCGTACTTGATGACCTCGTCCTTGAGCCGGTACCAATCCCAGCGAAGGGTAGGTTCGACATTCCAGAGATCGAACTGGAACTGGCCCTTCGATGCGGGGCTTCCGGCGAAGGTGGCGTAGGCGCCGTCGACCTTGGCGAGGTCCTTGGATGCCGTCATGGCGGCGAAATAGATGGTTTCGAAGATCTCCTTGTTCAGTTGTTTGGCCTTGTCGCTTTCGAAGGGCAGGCGCAACAGGATAAAGGCATCGGCGAGACCCTGAACCCCGAGCCCGATGGGCCGGTGACGTAAATTGGAATTACGGGCTTCTTCTACGGGGTAGAAGTTGTGGTCGATGATCTTATTGAGGTTTTTCGTGGCTTCGTAGGTGATCTCGTACAATTTCTGGTGGTCGAAAACGCCATTGATCACAAAGCGGGGCAGCGCCAGGGAAGCGAGATTACAGACCGCTATTTCGTCTGCCGAGGTATACTCGATGATCTCGGTGCAGAGATTGGAGCTCTTGATGGTCCCCAGGTTCTGCTGGTTGCTTTTCCGATTGGCGGAGTCCTTGTACAGGAGGTAGGGGTTGCCGGTCTCGATCTGTGCGTCGAGGATGGCGAACCAAAGGTCCTGGGCCTTGACGGTGCGGCGGGCACGGCCTTCGGCTTCGTATTTAGCGTAGAGTTGTTCGAATTCGGTTCCCCAGCATTCATGAAGACCCGGTGCTTCGTGGGGGCAGAAGAGGCTCCAGTCGCCGCCGGCTTCGACGCGTTGCATAAACAGGTCGGGGATCCAGAGGGCATAGAAAAGATCACGCGCGCGAAGCTCATCCTTGCCATGGTTCTTGCGGAGGTCGAGGAATTCGAAGACATCGGCATGCCAGGGTTCGAGATAGACGGCGAAAGCGCCTTTGCGTTTGCCGCCGCCCTGGTCCACATACCGGGCCGTGTCGTTGAAGACGCGGAGCATGGGGATGATCCCGTTGCTGGTGCCGTTGGTACCGCCGATATAGGAACCCGTGGCGCGGATATTATGGATGGACAACCCAATGCCGCCGGCGGACTGCGAGATCTTGGCCGTTTGTTTCAACGTGTCGTAGATGCCGTCGATGCTGTCGTCCTTCATCGTCAGGAGGAAGCAGGAGCTCATCTGCGGTTTTGGGGTGCCGGCATTGAAGAGGGTGGGGGTGGCATGGGTGAACCAGCGTTCGCTCATCAGGTGATAGGTCTTGATGGCGCTGTCGATGTCGTTGTGATGGATGCCGATGGCCACGCGCATGTACATATGCTGCGGGCGTTCGACCACTTTGCCATCCACCTTCAGGAGGTAGGATTTTTCGAGGGTCTTGAACCCGAAATAGTCGAAGCCGTAATCGCGGTCATAGATGATGGTGGAATCGAGCAACTCGGCGTTGTCGGTGATGATCTGCCAGACCTCATCGGACAGGAGGGGAACGGATTTGCCGGTCTTGCTGTCCTTGCATTCAAAGAGGAGCTTCATCGTATCGGAGAAACTCTTGATCGTATTCTTATGCAGATTGCTTACGGCGATGCGGCTGGCCAGCAGGGCGTAGTCGGGATGTTTTACCGTAAGGGAAGCGGCCGTTTCGGCGGCCAGGTTGTCCAGCTCGGTCGTAGTGACCCCATCATAGAGTCCTTCGATCACCTTTTTGGCGACTTCGGCGGAGTTGACGAAGCGCCGGTCGAGACCGTAGCAGAGTTTTTCGATCCGGGCCGTGATCTTGTCGAACTTCACGGATTCGGACTTCCCGTTTCTTTTGATGACGAACATATGTTAATGGGTTATTAGTTACAAATCGATGGTTAGTAAAAAGTGGGGGACGGCGTTAAAAATCTTCCTCGAGGCTAAAGGTCTGTGCTTCCTTCCCGGACATGACCCCCGACTTCTGGTAGTCCCCAACCCGTTTTTCGAAGAAATTGGTCTTGCCCTGCAGGGAGATCATTTCCATGAAGTCGAAGGGGTTGGTGGTGTTGAAGAGTTTTGTATACCCCAACTGGTCCAGCCAGCGATCAGCCACGAATTCGATATATTGCTGCATCAGCCGGGAGTTCATCCCGATGAGATCAACAGGAAGCGCCTCGGTGATAAATTCCTTTTCGATGGTCACGGCATCGCCGATGACGGAGTGCACCTGCTCCTGCGAGAGCTTGCTCTCGAGCATGCTGTAAAGCAGGCAGGCGAATTCGCAATGGAGGCCTTCGTCACGGCTGATCAGCTCGTTGCTGAAAGTGAGCCCGGGCATCAGGCCTCTTTTCTTCATCCAGAAGATGGAGCAGAAGCTGCCGCTGAAGAAAATGCCTTCCACGGCGGCGAAGGCAACCAGCCTTTCGGCAAAGCTGCCGTTCTGGATCCAGCGAAGGGCCCATTGGGCTTTCTTTTGCACGGCCGGGACGGTATCGATGGCGTGGAAGAGGCGGTATTTTTCCTGTGGGTCTTTTATATAAGTGTCGATGAGAAGGGCATAGGTCTCCGAGTGAATGTTCTCCATCATGATCTGGAAGCCGTAGAAGCAGCGGGCTTCGGGCAACTGGACCTCGCTCATGAAGTTTACGGCCAGGTTCTCGTTGACGATGCCGTCACTGGCGGCGAAAAAGGCCAGCACGTGTGAAATAAAATGCCGCTCACCTTCGTTTAATTTGGCCCAGTCCTGCATATCACTGCCCAGGTCGATCTCTTCGGCCGTCCAGAAGCTGGCTTCATGCTTCTTGTACATCTCCCAAACCTTAGGATAGTTGATCGGCAGGATGACAAACCTGTCCTTATTTTCTCTCAATAAGACCTCGTTCCCGTTCTCCATTTTACGTAATAGATTGCAGATTAAATGATATAAACAACATGTTTTGGGGATAGTTCTAACAAAACCCTAAAACAAACCAACTCACGGCAGGGAACTCTTTCCGCGGGGGCAGTGCCCGCCAGCGGCAAAGAGCTAACTCAAAAATAACATAGCATAACAAAAAAGACAGCTATTGTTATCCACCCCATGTGCAATACTTTTACCGGCATTTGGGAAGGCTTATCTGGCGGTGGTTGCAGGGTTTTCAATCGATGGAAATGCTGTCCGGCTGCGGTTTCTGGCCCGTCGGCCGCCCGGAAACCAATGATACGACCAGCAGGACGGCGAGGATGCCGTATTCCCCGATGGTATTCCCCATTTTTATAAAGGGTAAATGGACGCAGTTCAGCACGAGACCCGCGAGCAGGATCGCCGTAGCCGTACGCCACCCGCGCCCCCAGGTGGCTGCCGCCAGCAGCAGGATAAAAAGCCACTGCACGGTATAGAATTGATGCCGGTAAAAAGGAGAGAAAAGATCCGAAACCATATAGCAACAAAAGGCGAAGATGGTCAACTGCGCCGGCGGGAGTTTTTGGAACGGCCGCTGCAAAAAATAAAAACAAAGCAGTAAGCCGGTGATGACGGCGATGCCCGCAATGCCAAGCAGGGCCGGGGACAACCGCCGTTTAAAAAGCAGTCGGAACAATACGAACACATTGCCATTCTCCGTATAGATCGTATCCCGTTCCGCAGCCCCCAGTCGGTCCGCTTCCCGCTTGTCAATCCCTTCCCAATAGGCGAATTTTGGATTCGGATCGTTGTGCTGAACCTCGAAACCCAGGTCCTGGTGCACTTTTAGTTGTTCGCCCAGCAGGGCTTTATAGTCGAGCCAAAGATTGCGCTCCTGTTTATCCAACAGGGTCCAGGCGCCCAGCAACAGCGGCGGGAGACAGAAGGCCAGCCACCACGACCGTTTATAGCGGGGCAGCAGGAATAAGAACGGCAGAAAGAAAAAGAGGGTATTCAGCCGGACGAGAACGAAACACGCAGCTACCGTGCCCGCGGCAAATCCCCAGGCAAAATGATCGTTCCGCCGGAAGCACACATAGAACAAAAACGCGAAGAAAGGCATCCACAGGTAGCTTTGCCCATAATCGATATGGCATTTCCAGGCGTTGGTCAGCAGGAAAAGCAGCGCGAAAAGCACGACCGTCACCTTTTGCGCGGTAGTCTTTGCCTGCAAAAAGCAAAAGACCGTCAGGACGACAAGGATGCCGTATTCCGAGACGAGCCAGCCCTTGGCGATGTCCGCCTCCGGCAGGTCGGCGATGGGCGAGAGCAGGTGAAGATAGAAAGGCGAGACGGTGATATTCGAGGGTTTCTCGTTATCGAAATTATCCGGATCGTAGTACCGGAAGCCGTCGCCTTTTTTCCATTTGTAAAAATAGGGCAGCTTGCCATCCTTCACCAATCTTGCTCCAACCACCCGGTAACGCAGATCGGCCGGGTATTCTTTTGTATACCGGATGTCCCTGATGATCGAATGGACCAGGATAAAGATCCCGGCCGTCACAAGGAGCAGCCAAAGGAGGGCCAGGCGCATTTTTTTATTGGGTCTGTTCGATGATGTTCCCGGTCTTTTTGTGTTTCAGGATCACCTTTTTTGCTCCATAATGCGTCATTTCCTCTTTCACCAGGTAGTGATCCGCGTCGTATTCGACCAGGTGGCTGTCCTTTGAGACCCCGATGCGGCCGCGCCAGATATCCAACTGGACGGGCTCCCACAATTTCGTCTTTGCGGAACGATAGGCGGCGTCCAGGACGGCGTTGACCACATAGCCGTCGTAGAAGGTCTCCCGGGGTTTCGTGCCGCGGTCGAGCGCGTTGAAGACGTCGGTGAACATATGGTTATAGCCGAGGTCGTTCAATTCATCGCCGACGGGGAAAAGCCAGCCGGTGTTGCTCTCCGCCTTTTCGGCGACATAGTCCGCGCCTTTCCCGGTGGTGAACATCTCAAAGCCCGTGCGCAGGAAATTATTGATCCAGATGGTTCCTTCCGTCCCCATTACTTCGTCGCGGAGATCGAGGCCGCCGCGGAAGGTCCAGCTGACCTCGAATTGCCCGATGGCCCCGTTCTCATATTTGACGAGGGCGATGGCATGGTCTTCGGCATCGATGGGTTTTACCTGGGTATCCGCCCAGCACATTACTTCGATGGGTTTGATGTCCTTGCCGATAAAGCTGCGGGCTATTTCCACGCAATGACAGCCGAGGTCGAGGATACAGCCGCCGCCTGCCTGTTCGATATCCCAGAACCAGTCGCTGTGGGGGCCGGGGTGGGTCTCGCGTGATTTTGCCCAAAGGATGCGGCCGAGGGCGCCGTTCTTTACACTATCATACGCTTTTAAAAATTTCGGGGTATATACCAGATCTTCGAGATAGGCATTGAAGATGCCGGCGTCTTCCACTGCTTCCAGCATGCGGCGGGCTTCCGTCGCGTTGCGGCCCAGCGGCTTTGTGGTCATCACCGCCTTTTTGTGCTTACAGCACAGCAGGACGGCGATCTCGTGGAGGTTATTCGGCAGGGAGATACAGACGATGTCGACCTCCGGGTGGGCGATGGATTCCTCCATTTCGATGGTCCAGTGTTTACAATGATAGTCTTTTGCAAATTTCTCCGCGCTTTCTTTGCGGCGGGAGTAGACGGAGACGATGGAGTCGCGGCTCCGCTGACCGAGGATAGAGTCGGCATAGAAGCGGCCGATAAAGCCGGAGCCTAACATGGCAATCTTTGACATAGACGTAAGAATTATGAATTAACGATCGATTGTTTTTTCTCGCGGAAGAACAGGATAAAGTAGATGAGCACGGCCGCGGCGATATAGGCCGGTACGAGCCAGATATGTTTCCAGTCGTGGACATTCGGACCGATGGCGTACACGTCGTCAATATAGCCCGAGAACCAGGTGCCGATGAACATGCCTAACCCGTAAGTGGCGAAGGTAAAGAGCTGCTGGGCGGCGTTCTTTATCTTCTCACCCGCTTTTTTCTCGGTATACATATAACCCGTCACAAAGAAGAAGTCATAACAAACCCCGTGAAGGATGATCCCCGCATACAGCATCCAGGAATTGGCCCCAAGCCCTCCATAGGCAAAACACACGTAACGGAGGATCCAGGCGGTCATCCCCATCAGCAGCATTTTCTTTACCCCGATGCGGTTGAACAGGAAAGGGATGGCGAGGATAAAGATGCCTTCCGAGTATTGCCCCAGGGTCATCTTGAAAGCGGAGCTTTTCATCCCCAGTTCTACGAGGAAATTATTGGCGAAACCATAATAGAAAGATAAAGGGATACACACGAGGATGGCAGCGATAAAGAAAATGAGATAGGGCTTATCCTTGAACAGGACAAAGGCCTCGGTCCCCGGCGTCTGGGATTCCTTTCCTTTTGGCGGCGTGTTTGGCAATACAAAACTGAAGAGGCCTAACAGGACGGAGGCGCCGGCAGCGATCAGAAAGGTCGTGGCCGTTTTTTCGAGATGCTTGTTGCCAATTATGGTCCCCGCCACGATCCAGCCCGCCGTACCGAATACCCGGATCCAGGGGAATTGCCGGCCGGGATCGGTCATCTGCCCGAAAGCCACGCTGTTCGAAAGGGCAATCGTAGGCATATATAACAGGGAATAAAGGAGAATCGTCCAATAAAACACCGTATTGTTGCTGATCATCGGCACCAGGAAAAGCAGGATGCCGCCCAGCAAGTGCATGAAGCCCATGATCTTTTGGGCCGGAAAGTACCGGTCAGCGACAAGCCCGACAAAAAAAGGCGAGATCATGGTGGCGATGGCCAGCGCGCTGTAGGCCGCGCCGATCTGCAGACCGGATGAATGCAAATTGGCCGGCATATAGGAACTCATCGTAACATACCAGGCGCCCCAAATGAAGTATTCGATGAACATCATGAACGCCAGCTGGCTTCCCGTTTTGAATTTCATTTCATATATGCATTAGAGGTTCGAATATAGGCATTAAATTGCAGCCATCAAGGACGGACCGGAGGTCCGTCGGCTAAAGGCCAGACATTAGCGCTTTACGGGCAATGCGCTAATTTTCAGGAAGCGCATTGCCCGTACATATTATGAGAACATTCGAAGACAGTTACCGTCACAAAGGCCTGCGAAGGCAGCTGGTGGAGATTATCCGGCAGAAGGGCATTACGGACGACCGGGTGCTGGATGCCATCCTCCACATCCCCCGGCATTTTTTTATGGATTCGGCCTTTGACAAGATCGCCTATGAGGACCGGGCCTTCCCGATCAGCGAGGGCCAGACGATCTCCCAGCCGTATACTGTCGCCTACCAAAGCCAGTTGCTGGAAGTGAAGCCGTATGAGAAAGTGCTGGAGATCGGTACGGGCAGCGCCTACCAGGCTTGTGTACTCGCGGAGATGAAGGCGCAGGTATATACGATCGAGCGGCAGAAGAAATTATTTGACAACAACAAGCAGTTTGCCTGGCTGAAGAAATATCCTGCCCTGAAGTTCTTCTATGGTGACGGGTATGAGGGACTGCCCACCTATGGTCCTTTTGACAAGGTGATCGTTACGGCGGCTGCGCCGTTCATCCCGCCCAAATTGGTGGAGCAGTTGAAACCCGGCGGACTGATGGTCATCCCGGTGGGCGAGGGACAGGTGCAGCGGATGCTCCGGCTGACGCGGCAGGCCGATGGAAGCGCCACGCAGGAGGTGTTTGCGGATTTTTCCTTTGTTCCGATGGTGGAAGGGAAGAATAAATGACGGGGTAGGGTAGCAGGTTCCCGCCCGTCAGAGGAAGGCGATGATCCGGTCCATTACTTCCGGGTCCTTATAAACCTTACGGTGCCCCAGTCCTTTTGTAAAGTCAAACCGAATATTCGGGTGGCCGTCCTGCTGCACCAGCAGGGCTTCCCGGAGAGGCGTGACCCTGTCGTCCTCATCCTGTACATACAGCGTGGCGGCGTTGACATGGTGCAGCGCCCGGCGAAGGGAATACCAGGCAAAATGATGGCCGCTGGTTTCCTGTACATAATCATCCATCTCCCGCACCACCTCCGGGGAAAGCTGCAGCTGACGGGCGAAGGCGTCGATGGCTACGGTCGTTTCCACGGCAGGGGCGATCAGGACCAGCCGGGTGATGGTATTATGCGGGTAGTTCTCGAGGAAGAGGGATACCGCCAGCCCGCCGAGGGAGTGTCCCATAAAGGAATGGAAGGGGCCATAGTTCTGTTCGACGGTGCGCAGAAGGCTGACATATTCAGTCAGCAGGATCCGGCGGCCACCGGAGTCGCCATGGGCCGGGGCATCGAAGGCCACCACCTCATATCCCCGGTTCACCAGGGCGAGGATATAGGCGTCGAAGTTGCGGGAGGCCGATTCGAATCCATGGGCGATCAGCACTTTTTTTGCCGGCGGTGCATCGGGCAGCCAGCGGTGACCGCGGATAGGGTGACCCGCATGGCGGAAGGAAAGGGGTTGTCCCTTTTCAAAGAAGGCAGAACCTTTTTTTGTGGATCGTTGTTGTGGAGTGCAGAAAAGCCGAAAGGCCTTTATGGCCGCTTTGCGGGGAGAAGCCAGCGAAAGAATGTTTATCCGGGCGCGTATATAACGGAGTGCTATTTTTTGAGGTATCTTCATGGTTCGGTAAAGTTACAGAATGAAAGTAGTAATCATCGGATCGGGAAATGTGGCCACGGTGATGGGCAGCAGGATCGTGGCGGCAGGGCATGACCTGCTGCAGGTGGTGGCAAGAAGCGAAGCGGCGGCGGCCCTTTTGGCGACATTATGTGGATGCGCGTATTCGACCCAATGGGAAGCGATCGATCGCAACGCAGAGATCTATATCGTATCGCTGAGCGACCGGGCCATAGCGGAGCTGGATAAAGTTTTATCCCTGCCGGGGCGACTGGTCGTGCATACGGCGGGTGCGGTCCCTGCCTCGGCCCTGCTGGGGATCAGTAACCGCTGCGGAGTGCTTTATCCGCTGCAAAGCCTGCGAAAGGAGATCCGCCCTTTCCCGGAATTCCCGTTGCTGATCGATGCCAATCAACCGGCCGATCTGCCCGTCATCGGGGATTTTGCCCGGACCATCGCAAGACGGGTAGAGCAGGCGGATGATGCCACGCGGTTGAAATTGCATGTGGCGGCCATCTTTGCCAACAACTTCACCAACTTTCTCTATACGATTGCGGCCGATTTCTGCCAAAAGGAACAGCTCGACTTCTCCCTTTTACTGCCGCTGATCCGGGAGACCGCCGGGCGGCTGGAGAATGCCGCTCCCCGGGATGTACAGACCGGACCGGCCATCCGGGGCGATCGGGAAACGATGGACCGCCACCTGAAGATCCTGGAAAAGTACAGCGATATGAGTGTCTTGTACCGGTTATTGTCCGACCAGATTACGACTTATTATAAAGGAATAGCGCGATAAAAGAATTACGGTATTTTTGTTGCCGGGTAAATAAATTATGCCATGAGCGTATTGGAAAAATTCAAATCGATCAGGACTTTCGTATTCGACGTGGATGGGGTTATGACGGACGGCAGTGTACTGGTTTTTGAGACGGGGGAGCAGGTGCGCCGGATGAACACCCGCGATGGGTATTGTCTGCAACTGGCTGTCAAAAAAGGGTACCGGGTGGTAGTCATCTCGGGAGGGAGTTCGGAAGGGGTGAGACAGCGGCTCCAATACCTGGGGATCCGGGATATCTTTCTCAACGTGCATGACAAGGTAGACCTGCTCGACCGGTATGCCCGGGAACATGGGCTGGATGAAAAGGATATGCTGTACATGGGGGATGATATCCCCGACTATGCGGCGATGCAGCACGTCGGTCTTGCCTGTGCGCCTTCGGACGCCGCACCCGAGATCCGGCATATCGCCGCCTATATCTCCTCCTTTGGGGGCGGCCAGGGCTGTGTCAGGGACGTCGTCGAGAAAGTATTGAAATTAAATGGTCAATGGGAGTTGGATCAGTCCGTCGCCTCAAAATAAATTTGGTATGCCGCAATTGTTTCGTGCTTTTTTTCGCCTTATCCGCTGGCCCAACCTGGTGTTTATCCTGCTCACGCAGTTCTTATTCTACTATTTCATCCTGCTGCCCTGTTTTATTTATGTAAACCCGGCGGAGCCGTATCCGCATAGATTGAAGCCGCTGCTTTTTTACCTGCTGTCCTTTTCCTCGGTCCTCATCGCCGCCGCGGGCTATATCATCAATGATTATTTTGATCTGAACATCGATCGCGTCAATAAGCCGAACAGGATGGTAGTGGAAAAAGTGATCAAGCGCCGGTGGACCATTCTGTGGCACTGGCTCCTTTCAGGCATCGGGGTAGTGCTGGGTGTTTATGTCAGTTGGGCGATCCGCAATCCATTGGTCGGTCTGGCCAACCTGGGTTGTGTCGTGCTGCTCTACTTTTACAGTACTACGTTCAAACGGAAGCTGCTCATCGGGAATGTCATTATTTCGCTGCTCACCGCCTGGGTCATCCTGGTGTTGTTCGTCTGCGAGGCGCGGATCAGCAGCGATCCTGTTTACAAAGAGATCTCTTCCCGGTTGTTCAAATTCGCGATCGTGTATGGGTCTTTTGCCTTTATCATTTCGCTGGTAAGGGAGGTAGTAAAGGATATCGAGGATATGGACGGGGATGCGAAATATGGCTGCCGCACCATGCCCATCGTCTGGGGGGTGAACGTCGCAAAGGTGTTTGCCGGCACCTGGCTGGCCGTGCTCATCGGCTCCCTTGTCATCTTTCAGTTCTATATCTTGCAGAAGGCCTGGTGGCCGTTGATCCTGTACAGCGTGATCCTGCTCGATCTTCCATCGATCTGGATCCTGCGTAAATTGTATGAGGCGCAGACAAAGGCGCAAGTTCACCGGCTGAGCAATATGATCAAGGCGGTCATGCTCGCGGGTATTCTCTCCATGTTCATGCTTAATTGGGTATAAGAATTTTATGGAACGTATCATCCTGGCGTCCGGTTCGCCCCGGCGCAAGCAGTTACTGGAATGGGCGGAAGTCGATTTTGATGTGCTGGTAAAGGACACGCCGGAGACCTGGCCGCCGGGTTTGGCAACGGCCGAGATCCCCGTGCATATTGCCCGGAACAAGGCGCTTGCCGTGCGGCGGGATGTCGGGCCCGGGCGGGTAGTCATCGCCGCGGACACCGTGGTCGTGTTGGGCAATGAGATCATCGGCAAACCCAAAGACCGGGCGGATGCGGTGCAGATCCTGTCGCGGCTGGCCGGGCAGCGGCATGAAGTGATCACGGGGGTGGTCCTGTTAAAGGAGGACGAGGAGCAGGCGTTCGCCGACATTACGGCGGTTTGGTTCCATCCCCTGACCGTGCAGGAGATCGAAGGATATGTCGACAAGTACAAGCCTTATGATAAAGCCGGCGCTTATGCCATCCAGGAGTGGATCGGCGTTGTCGGCATCAAGGGTATCGAGGGAGATTTCTACAATGTGATGGGCCTGCCCGTGAGCCGGGTGGTTCAGGCACTTCGCGTGTGGCGGTAATGCCTCGCGCGGCTACAAAAAGCGGAGGTAGAAGATGCGGGAAGAATTATTACACTTTATATGGCGGTTCCGTCATTTTAATCAACAGGAATTATGGACCGAAGACGGGCAGCGGCTGCACATTCTTTTCCCTGGTGAGCCCAATTCGCACCAGGGGCCGGATTTCGGCCATGCGCGGATCCGCATCGGGGAGAACCTTTGCGAGGGACCGGTAGAACTTCACATCCATTCCTCCGACTGGGTGCGTCATGCCCATGACGGGGATGTGCATTACCAGCCGGTGATCTTACACGTGGTATGGGAGCACGATCGGCATGACCTTCCCGGCAATATCCCCCTGCTGGTCTTACAGCCACGGGTCTCGAAGTGGTTGCTCAGCCGGTATGATCGCTGGATGAAGGAACTCGCGTTCGTACCATGCGAGCCGCAATTGGGGTCGGTGGATGCCCCCCTGTGGAGGGATTGGCTGGCGGAGCTGAGCCTGCAGCGGCTGCGGCGACGCGCGGTTGCCGTGCAGCGTTGCCTGCAGCATCACCGGCAGGACTGGGAGGAGACGGCCTGGTGGTGGCTGGCGCGAAGCATGGGACTACCTGTCAATGCCGATCTTTTTGAAGCCGTCGCCCGGAGTCTGCCGTTGCGGCTGCTGAGGCGGCAGCGGGCTTACCCGGTAGCGCTGGAAGCCCTGTTGCTGGGCCAGGCAGGATTGCTGGGGGATGGGGCAGGGGAGGCCGGGTCGCTGCGGGATGGCGCGGGGCAGGAGCAGGAGGCGCATGTTCGGGAATATCGCTTTCTCCGGGTGAAATATGGGTTGAAGCCGGTGGAGATGCCGGTCTCCTTTTTGCGAATGCGGCCGGGAAATTTTCCGACGCTCCGGCTCCGGCAACTGGCGGGTCTGTTGGCCATGGGAAGAGGTTGGTATGCGGTTGTGCGGGAGGCGAACACGGCGGAAGAGGTGGTAGCCGCGCTGGCGGGACCACCCGGGTTGGGGCTGGCGATGCGGCGCGGGATCCTGGTGAATGCGTTCATCCCGCTGGTCTTCGCGGGTGGCCAGGAAGAAAAAGCGCTGCGGTGGCTGGCGGAGCTGCCGCCGGAGAACAATACGATCCTGCGGGGATGGAAGGCCCTTGGGGTGACGGCGGCGGATGCAGCCGGCTCGCAGGGGTTGCTGGAGCTGAAAAAAGAGTATTGTAACGCCCGGCGATGCCTGGAATGTGCCATCGGCCGGGCGTTGTTGGCAGCCTGAACGGCGTAATAGCCGGCGAACCTTTGGCGGCTTAGGCCGGCACTTCCGTATTCCAATGAAAGTCGACCTTCACCTCCATATCGGGATGGATACTATACATCACCGGGCAGGTATGGGCGATCCTTTCGAGAATGGTCTTTGTCTTTTCGTCGAACACCTGCCCGTCCGGGAAGTCGAAAACGACATTGACACCCGAGATGCGGCGCGGGTCCGCTGCCATGATCTTCTGGACGGACAGTTTCATGCCGCGGAGGTCGACGGACATCTCGCGGGTCTTGATCCCCATGGTGGTGGCCATACAGGCGCCGAGGGCGGTAGCGACCAGGTCGGTAGGGGAGAAACGCTCGCCTTTGCCCTGGTTATCAGTGGGTGCGTCGGTCTCTATTTCTGTCCCGGATTGCAGGTGGCGGGCAACCGTTCGCAATTCTCCTTCGTAAATAACTGTTGAAGTCATTGTGCAATAAATTTTGCCTAAATTTACGCCAGTTAAATTAAATCATTAGCAGTGAGTAAACTTTTCCTGACCGTTCTCGCTTCGACCCTGGTACTGCAACTTTTTGCCCAAAACAACACGGATAGCGTCAATATGGTGTCTAAACGGAACAAGCAGAACTCCAAGCGCGACCGGATGAACAACCTGCTGAGGATGGAGGAAGAAGGAGATCTTATCTTTAATAAGCATAATATATTCGGGGTCAGGCTTGCCTCCGACGGGTACGGCATCAACTTCGAAAAAGGGAAGTTCAAGACCCCCAGGCGGACCCTGCTTTTCCAATTCGAGTTGAACGAGAAAAAGGACCCCAAGGAACATCATATTTCCGCCACTTCGGACGGGATCAACTTCTCTTCGGTAGTCCCCTATAAGCTCAATAACCTGTATGAGTTCAAGATGGCTGTCGGGCAGGAGCATCTCATCGGCGGCAAGGGTAACCGCAACGGGGTTGCCGTGTCGGCCCTGTATTCCGGCGGCGTTACCATCGGGCTGTTAAAGCCCTATTACCTCGATGTCCAGAACCAGATCACGGGTGCTACTTCCCGTAAGACCTTTGCCCAGATGGCTACGGATACGACGGAGGGCGATCTGATCACCGGCGCTTCCGGCTTTACGGTAGGCTGGGACAACCTGACCATCAAGCCCGGGGTGAATGCCAAACAGGCCATGCGTTTTGACTATGGCCGGCTCAACCAAACGGTTGCCGCCATCGAGGTCGGGCTGACGGAAGAATACTACTTCGGCAAGATCCCGCTGGTCTACCTGGTCAAGCAAAAACAGTTCTTCTTCAACGCCTATGTCGCCATTCTTTTTGGGAGTCGAAAATGACGTATTTTTGTGAGATGGAATCGAATACCAACACCTCCGCCTGCGTACCCGCCGGCGAATCCAAGATACAGAAGCCCAATTGGTTACGCGTAAAATTACCCATCGGCGAAAGCTACAAGCATGTCCGCGGGCTGGTAGATACCCATAAATTACATACTATTTGCGAAAGCGGCAATTGCCCCAATATGGGGGAATGCTGGGGGGAAGGGACAGCCACGTTCATGATCCTCGGCAATATCTGCACCCGGAGCTGTGGGTTTTGCGCCGTCGCGACGGGCCGGCCGGAAGCCGTCGACTGGGATGAGCCGCAACGGGTGGCCGAAGCCATCCACCTGATGAAAGTAAAGCATGCGGTCATCACGTCGGTGGACCGGGACGAACTGAAGGACGGCGGCAGCATCATCTGGCAGAATACCATCAGGGCCGTGAAGGCGCTGAACCCGGATACCACGCTGGAGACCCTTGTTCCCGACTTCAAGGCGGAACACGAAAATATTGCCCGGATCATCGCAGCGGCGCCGGAAGTGGTCTCCCACAATATCGAAACGGTGGAACGGCTGACCCGCCAGGTGCGCATCCAGGCCAAGTACTGGCGCAGCATGGAGACGCTGAAGGTGCTGAAAGAAGGAAAGATGCGGACCAAAAGCGGGATCATGCTCGGGCTGGGGGAAACAAAGGAAGAGGTCGTACAGACGATGACCGACCTGCGGAACAGCGGTGTCGATGTGATCACTCTCGGGCAGTATCTTCAGCCGACAAAAAAACACCTGCCGGTGATGCGGTTCGTCCACCCCGATGAATTTGCCGAACTGCGGGAGACCGGCTATGGACTTGGATTCGATTATGTGGAAAGTGGTCCGCTGGTAAGAAGTTCCTATCATTCTGAACGACATGTCATCCCCGGTTATGGCCGCGGAAAATGGCTGGAAGAAAAAGAAGCCGCCATCTAAAATCGCTGGTATGCCCAAGCCGGTTGCCCTCTGCCTTTTATGTCTTTTGTCTGCCCGGCTTTGCCAGGGACAGTTGCATTGGCAGCGTGTCGACTCGGCCTACAGGCCCCTGCCCGGCTCCGTCCATGTCTATCGCAGCACCGACAGCCTGGAGGACTTCCCTTCCGTTGCGTACTATGTCTCTGCCCGCCTGAAGGACAAAGGGCTTCAGTTTACGGCAGCAACGGGACAGGGTAAGCGCTTTACGCCGGCGCAATACTACCAGATAGAACAATCCCCCCTTCTTGTCGTCAACTGTACTTACTTTTCCTTTAGCAGCAACCAGAATTTCAATCTCGTCGTGAAAGACGGGAAGATGCTGGCCTACAACGTCACATCCCTGCGCGGGACGGGCAACGATTCCCTTTTGTATTATTATCCCACCCGGGGCGCCATCGGGATCGACCGGAAGCGGCGCGCCGATGTTGCCTGGACGTTCACCGATAGTAACAGGCGATGGCCCTATGCCTTTGAGCAGATGCCCGTCATCGCCCGGGGGCACGGATACCATCCCTTCGATCTACAGCCTCAACGATGTCGAGTGGAAATGGTGGAAGATGCGCACGGCGGTCGGTGGCGGCCCCGTGCTGATCCATGATGGAAAGATCCTTATCACCGAAAAGGAAGAGCAACTGTTCCCCGGCAGTAACCGGAATGGGGAGCGGCTGCCCCGTACAGCCATGGGGTATACCCGCGACGGCCGGCTGATCGTGCTGGTGATCCAGGGCCGCACCCCGGGCATCGCCATGGGCGCCACCCTGCAACAGGAGGCGCAGATCTTGTTGCATCTTGGCTGTTATGAGGCGTTGAACTTCGATGGCGGGGGCAGTTCCTGTCTGCTGATCAATGGCAGGGAAACGATCCACCCATCCGACAAGGATGGGCAGCGGCCGTTGCCGGCGGTTTTCCTGGTGAGGATGTCGAAGTAGCCGGCGGCCCCGGCAGACTTTAATGCGGTCTCACCCTTTCATATCCCACACCAATGCGCTGGCGCCGAGGATCGCGGCATCGGATTCCCGCAGGTGACTGACGAGGATCTTTACCTTGTTCTGGAACACCTGGATGAGGTTGGCCTCCATATTCTCGCGGGTCGGTTTCAGGATGAGGTCGCCGGCCTTGGTCAATCCGCCAAAGAGGATGACCGCTTCAGGGCTGGAGAACATCACGAAATTCGCGAGGGCCAGACCGAGGATCGAGCCGGTGAAGTCAAAGATTTCCTTTGCCAGTTTATCGCCCTGGATAGCCGCATCATA
>Ga0206888_1116_pt1 | contig 21196 bp, 12 predicted proteins | sample Alteio_BWOrgHeat_90_FD_153258 | JGI IMG/M metagenome (GOLD analysis project Ga0206888, IMG submission 153258) | Enriched cells from forest soil in Barre Woods Harvard Forest LTER site, Petersham, Massachusetts, United States - Alteio_BWOrgHeat_Nextera4 ... | reverse complement strand
GCTATCGTCACGGTCAACGGGGGGCAGACCTTCTCCTCCTGGTACAACCAGCCCACGGCACAATTCTATCATGTAAGCACCGATAATGCCTTCCCTTATAATGTCTATGGCGGTCAGCAGGAAAGCGGCTCCATCGGGATCGCTTCGCGGGGCAATGACGGGGAGATCACGTTTAAGGAATACCATCCCGTAGGCGTCGAAGAATATGGCTATATCGCCGCCGATCCCCTGGACCCGAATATCATCTACGGCGGGAAGGTCACCCGCTATGACAAGCGTACGGGCCAGGTGCAGAACATCGCACCGGAAGCGCTGCGCAGCGGCAAATACCGGTTCCTGCGTACTGCTCCCGTACTGTTCGCACCCACCGACCCGCATACGCTTTATTTTGCGGGCAACGTGCTTTTCAAAACAAGCAACGGCGGACATTCCTGGCAGGTGATCAGTCCCGACCTGAGCCGGGAGACCTGGGAGATCCCCGCCAGCGTCGGCATCTATAATACCGAAGCATTGAAGAAGATGCCCCGCAGGGGCGTCATCTATACGGTTGCGCCTTCACCCGTGGATGGGCTGACCATCTGGGCGGGTACGGATGACGGTCTTATCCATGTCACCCGTGACGGAGGAAAGACCTGGAAGAACGTCACACCGCCGGGTATTGCCGACTGGACAAAGATCAGCCTCATCGATGCTGGCCACAGTGATGCCGCCACGGCCTATGCTGCGGTCAACGGCATCCGGATCGACGATCTGCATCCGCATATTTACAAGACCCATGATGGCGGCCGCACGTGGACGGCGATCACGGGCGGATTGCCCGATGATCCCATCAATGTAGTGCGGGAAGACCCGCATCATAAAGGTCTTTTGCTGGCGGGTTCGGAGCGGTGCGTTTATATCTCATTCGATGACGGCGGCCACTGGCAGCCGCTGCGACTGAATATGCCGGCGACGTCAATCCGTGACCTTGTCTTCAAGGACGCCGATGTCGTCGTGGGGACGCATGGCCGGTCGTTCTGGATCCTCGATGATATCGCGCCTTTGCGCCAGATCGCCGCTGTTACCGCGGCTGCGGATGCCGTACTGTTCAAACCCGAACCCGCCGTCCGGGTTCGCTGGGACATGAATACGGATACGCCGCTGCCACAGGAGGAACCCGCCGGTGAAAACCCGCCCGATGGCGCGATCATCGACTATTATGTGAAAGAAAATGCCGCTTCGCCCGTGACCCTGGAGGTCCTCGATGCAACGGGCAAAACGATCCGCCATTATTCCAGCAACGATACGTTATATACTATTCCCGACGTAAATATCCCACAATACTGGATCCGGCCCCAGCAACTCCTGTCGGCGAAGGCCGGCCCCCACCGGTTTCTTTGGGACCTGCATTATCAGCCCCTGAACATCCCGGCATCCTACCCGATAGCCGCCGTCTATGGCAATACTGCTCCTGTGGCGACATCCCCCTGGGTGATGCCCGGTGTTTATACGGTAAGACTGACTGTCAACGGAAAGCAGTATACGCAGCCGCTGACCGTTCGCATGGACCCGAGGGTAAAGCCGTCGCCGGCGGACCTCGCCCTGCAACATACGCTTGCGCTGGAAGCCTATACCGGCCGGCAACGGGCGATGGCGGCGCTTGAAAAGATCCGCCTCTTCCGCGCACATCTCGCCGCGATGCTCCCGACACTCACCGGCGAACCCGCCGGCGCGTTAAAGCAGCTGGATACGAAGGCCGCGGCATTGGAAGGCGCTTCCCGCCGCGGCGGGAGGGGAGGCCAGGCTCCGGCCGAGGCAGGGCCCAGATCTTTTTCACAATTGCAGAACGACTTTGGAACGATCCTGACCCTATTGGAAGAAGCCGACCTTCCGCCTACCGTCCAGGCGCAAACCGCATTGCAAACCACCGCAAAGGATGCTGCCGCCACGGGTCTCGCCTGGGCCGCACTGCAGACAGAAGCAAAAAAAATAAATAGTGCATTATGAACCACCGACTTGCTTTCCTTTTTCTCTTCCTGCCGGCCTTTCTCAACGCCCAGAAGAAACCCGCGCCCGCAACGCCCGTCCCTGCCGACTCGGCCTTCTACGCTCCGCTGAAATACCGGCTCATCGGCCCTTTCCGCGGTGGCCGCGCCGATGCGGTTTCCGGGAGTTTGAAGAATAAACACACCTTCTATTTCGGCGCCACGGGCGGCGGCCTCTGGAAGACGACAGATGGCGGCAGCAATTGGAAGAATGTCTCCGATGGCTTCTTTGGCGGCGGCGTCGGGGCCGTCGCGGTAGCTCCGTCGGATGAATCCATCGTCTATGCGGGCCAGGGAGAAAGCACGCTGCGCAACAATGTTTCCGAAGATCTTGGCGGCATCTGGCGCAGCGACAATGGCGGCAGGAGCTGGCGCAACCTGGGTTTGAAGGACAGTCGCCATATTGCCCGGATCGTCATCCATCCCAAAGACCCCGAGATCGCCTGGGTGGCCGTGATGGGCCATCTCTTCGGCCCCAACAGCGAAAGGGGAGTATATAAGACCACCGACGGCGGCAAGACCTGGCGCCGCGTACTTTTTGTCAACGAGCAGACTGCCTGCGCCGACATTGTGATGGAACCGGGTAACCCGACGGTGTTGTATGCGGGGATGTGGCATGTGAAGCGCACCCCCTACAGCATGGAAAGCGGGGGAGAAGGCAGCGGTCTCTACAAGAGTACGGACGGGGGCGAGACCTGGATCGATCTTTCCACCCATAAAGGCCTGCCAAAAGGCATCTGGGGCGTGGTCAATGTCGCCGTAGCCGCGTCCAACCCGGATAAAGTATATGCCATGGTAGAAAACGCCCAGGGCGGCCTCTTTGTGAGCACCGACCGCGGCGACACCTGGACAAAGACAAACACCGAGAACGATATCCGCCAGCGGGCCTGGTATTATAACCGGGTCTATGTGGACCCGACGAATGAGAACATCGTCTATTGTCTCAATGTCGAGTTCATGCGCAGCATTGACGGCGGTAAGACCTTTGCGCATGTTCCTTCCCCCCACAGCGATCATCATGATCTCTGGATAGACCCTGAAGACGGTCATCGCCTGATCCTCGCGGACGACGGGGGCGCCCAGGTGAGTTACAACGCTGGCGGCGACTGGAGCTCGCCCGACAATCAGCCCACCGGCCAGATCTATCGCGTCTCCACCGACAATGCCTTCCCTTATCATATCCTGGGCGCCCAGCAGGACAATTCCAGCGTCCGGATAAAAAGCAGGACATTCGGCCAGGCGATCACCGAGCGCGACTGGGAACCTACTGCCGGTTTCGAGAGCGGGTATATCGTCGCAGATCCGCTTAACTCCGACATCGTTTACGGCGGCAACTATGACGGTTATCTGGGCCGGCTCAACCACCGTACGATGGAGAACCGCGCCATCGATGTCTGGCCGGACAATCCTACGGGTTCGGGTGCGGACTCCCTGAAATACCGCTTCCAATGGAACTACCCGATCTTTTTCTCCCCGCATGATCCTCACCGGCTGTATGCTGCCGGCAACCACCTGTTCATGACGGAGAACGAGGGCCAGAGCTGGACGGCCATCAGCCCCGACCTGACGACGAATGACAAGTCGAAGCAGGGGCCCAGCGGCGGCCCCATCACAAAAGACAATACTTCGGCGGAATATTATTGCACGATCTTTACCGCCACCGAATCGTCGCTGGAGAAAGGCCTTCTGTATACCGGCAGCGACGACGGCCTCGTCTTTGCCAGCCGTGACGGCGGGGACCACTGGGATAATGTGACACCGCCCGCAGCGGGGAAATGGACCCTGTGGAACTGTATCGAGACCGACCCGTTTAAAAAAGGAACCGCCTATGTAGTCGGTACCCGCTTCCGCCTGGATGATTATACCCCCTATATATTTAAGACCGAGGACTATGGCAAGACCTGGAAGAGCATCACGAAAGGTATCGCGCCGATGCATTTTGCCCGGGTCGTCCGTGCGGACCGGCGCAGGCCGGGCCTGCTTTACGCAGGGACGGAATACGGCATGTATATCAGTTACGACGGTGGCGAAACCTGGTCGGCTTTTCAACTGAACCTGCCTACCGTACCCGTGACGGACCTTACCATAAAAGATAATGCCCTTATCCTGGCCACGCAGGGCCGGGCTTTCTGGTCGCTGGACGATCTCAGTCTTTTGCAGCAACATTCCTCCGATGTCACCGAACAACGGCTACACGTATTCGACGTCAGCGATGCATGGCGGATGGAAGGCGGCGGGGGAAGACGTAACCGGGATGGGGTGATCCGCAATGCGGGAAAGAACCCGCCCAACGGTGTCGTCTTCTACTACTGGCTGAAAAATGCCCCGGACTCGCCAAATGTAACCATCACCCTCTTCGATAAGCAACACCAGCCTATCCGCACCTTCGGTACCCGGGAAAAGGAAGCGGATGCAAGGCTGGAATGCAGCAACGGGATGAATCTATTCGTCTGGGATATGCTCTATGCGCCGGCGGAGAAGATCCCCGGAATGATCCTGTGGACGGGCGGCGCCGGGACGCCGAAAGCCGCTCCGGGCAAATACACGGCCCGTTTCCGTTATGACAAGGATTCCATGGACATCGCCTTTGTTATCAAGGGTGACCCCAATTACCCGCTCACCGAAGCGGACTATGACGTACAGGTGGGCTTTTTGCTGGACATCCGCAACAAATTCAACGAGGTGCAGAAGGCCATCCTGCGGATCCGCGAACTCCGGACCCAACTGCAGGACCTCAACGGCCGTCTCGACAGCACGGCGCGACCCGTCCGCAAACTGTCGGATAGCCTTTCCCGGGAATTGACCTCGATAGAGGAAGCGCTTTACCAGACGAAATCGAAGAGCCAGCAGGATGTACTCAACTTTCCCATCCGGATCAACGATAAACTGTCCGGGGTATATGGGATCGCTTCGGGTGGCAATGCCGTGCCCAGCAAACAGGCCCGCGAAGTTTTCGAGTCCCTGCGTATCCAGGCCGATCGGCAGCTAAGCCGCCTGCAGGAGGTGATCCACAGCGGCCTGCCGGCACTTAACCGGATGATCTACGAGAAACAGATCCCGGTGATCAGCGTAAAGGAAACCGCATCAAAAACCTCTTCCAATCCCTGACATGGAAAACAACTGGCTGGATCTCTCTTCAACGCTTGGGCTCATCGCCACCTGCGTTTTGACTTTCAACCTGTTGCTGGGCATTTTGCTCAGCACCGCGTATCGCCGGAGCCCGATCTGGAAGCGGATGCCGGGCTGGGTAAAAAAGATCAGTCTCGACGATCTTCATAACTGGACGGCTTATGTTGCGCTGGTGCTGGCGTTGGCGCACCCGGTATTGCTCCTTCCGGATGCTGCGCTGAAATACCGGGTCACGACCCTCCTCTTTCCCGTCAGTGCTCCGCACCAGGCTTTTTGGACAGTGTTGGGATCGCTTGCGCTGTATGCACTGATCGTCGTCGTCATCACGACGCAAAAAGCGGTAAAGAACCGGTTGGGGTTCCGGGCCTGGAAGAATATCCATCTTATCTCTTATGGCACAGCGCTGCTGTTTGTGATCCATGGCGTCGCGATGGACCCTGAACTAAAAGACCGGCCTGTCGACTGGCTGGATGGGGAGAAGCTGCTGTCCGAGGGTTGCGGACTGGTTTTGCTGGTGGCAACATATATGCGTTTTCGCTATTACCAGCGCCGGCAGCGGCGATAACGTGGCCGATAACCCGATTTTAACCAATGCTTCATCGATTTGAACGCGGGGTATTTTTGTTGAAGAACCTAAGGTAATTTTCATAAAATTATGCCGCAATGAAAAGAACAATAACCGCCCTCCTTCTGGGGTTCCTCACACTGCATACTTCCGCACAGGGCTTCGACAGCAGCCTCTTCCGGCAGCTGCATTTCCGGTTTATCGGCCCGGACGGCAACAGGGCCATTGCCGTTGCGGGGGTGGCCGGTGACAGGAACATCGCGTATGTCGGCGCCGCGTCGGGCGGTATTTTCAAAACGGAGGACGCGGGGATCACCTGGCGGCCCATTTTTGACAGTACGGATAACTCTTCCGTCGGAGCACTGGCCATTGCGCCATCCGATGCGCGCCAGGTGTGGGCCGGCACCGGCGAGACCTTTCTTATCCGGCCGGCGGAGGCCATGGGTAATGGCGTTTATAAGTCGACCAATGCGGGGCACACCTGGACCAATATGGGGTTGCAGGCGACGGGACGGATCAGCCGGGTCATCGTCGATCCGACTGATACCAATGTCGTGTATGTCGCGTCGCTTGGAAATACGCATGCACCACAACAGGAACGTGGCGTCTACAAGACGACGGATGGTGGCAGGACATGGCAGCGGGTCTTTTTCGTCGATGCCAACACCGGCTGCAGCGACCTGGCCATCGATGCGAAGCACCCCGGCACCCTCTATGCGGCCATGTGGCAGATCACTTTCAACACCTGGCAGCTCAACAGCGGCGGTCCCGGCGGTGGCATCTTCAAGACCACGGACGGCGGAAAGACCTGGGTCCGGCTCAGCAACGGGCTGCCCGGCGGCGCTGCCCATCCCGTCGGCAAAACATCCGTAGACGTTGCCTATAGCAACCCCAATATCGTTTATGCGTTGATCGAGGATAAAGACCCCGGGCTTTATCGAAGCGAAGATGCGGGCGCCACCTGGAAAAAGATGTTTACCAGTCATTCCATGGCACAGCGTGCGAGTTATTATACAAGGGTGCGGGTGTCGACCGGCGACCCGGACAATGTTTTTACTATTTGCGTTACGGTCATGGAATCGAAAAATGGCGGGAAGTCATTCAACGGGACAAATGAGAACGGGGATTACCGCCCCGGCGGGGATACCCATGACATGTGGTTCGATCCAAAGGATCCTACGCGCGCGATGGTTGCCCATGACGGCTGTATGAACATGACCTACAATGGCGGCAAGACCTGGCAGAACGTCAACCTGCCCATCGCCCAGATGTATCATGTTTCCGTAGACAATCAGGTCCCTTATTTCGTATACGGCAACAGACAGGACGGCAGCAGCTATCGCGGACCCAGCAACAGCCTCCAGGGGGGTATTCCAACTTCTCTTTGGACGACGGTGGGCGGTTGCGAAAGCGGGTATGCCCAACCCGACCCCGTAGACAACAATATCATCTGGTCGGGCTGCTATGACGGCGGCCTTGACCGTACCGATCTGCGGACGGGGAATGTCCGCGATGTCCGCGCCTGGCCGGAAGCCGGCTATGGTTATCCCCCGGCAGAGATGCGGTATCGCTGGCATTGGAATTACCCGATGGCTGTCTCCCGGCACGACCATAACAAGGTCTATATCGGTAGCCAGTATGTGCATGTCACCACCAACGAGGGCCAGAGCTGGCAGGTGATCAGCCCCGATCTTACGACCAATGACAAATCCCACCAGCAAAGCTCCGGCGGCATCAGCACGGATAACCTGTTCACCTTCGACGGCTGTACTCTCTATGTCATTGCCGAATCCCCGGTGAAGGAAGGTGTTCTCTGGACGGGCAGCAACGACGGACTCGTCCATGTCACGCGCGACGACGGCAAGCATTGGGAAGATGTCACTCCCAATATCCCCGGCCTGCCCAAATGGGCGACCATCCGGGCCATCGACCCTTCCAACTTCGATGCGGCATCGGCCTATATCTCGGTGGACGCCCAGTTCATTGGCGATTTCAACCCTTATATTTATAAAACGACCGATCTTGGCAAAAGCTGGACCCTGATCAGCGGCAGTTTTCCCCGTAGCAATATGTCCTTTGTCCACCAGATAAAGGAAGACCCGGGCAGGAAGGGGCTGCTTTGGGCCGGTACGGACAACGGGTTGTATTTCTCTCCTGACGACGGCGCCAACTGGATCCATCTGAAGAACAACCTGCCCCCTGTACCCATCTATGGGATCACTATCCAGCCGGGATTCAGGGACCTGGTACTGGGAACCTATGGCCGGGGTTTTTATATCCTGGACGATATCACCCCCATCCGGGAATTCAGCAGCGAAGTGCAGGCCTCGGCTGCCTGGCTTTTCCCGTTGCGCAAGGCCTGGCGTTTCCGGCCGAAGATCAGTATCCATGGGGAACGTTCGACTACTTCCGGGATAAACCCGCCCTATGGCGCCGATATCAATTATTACCTGAAGGACGATGTAAAGGACACTGTTAGAATTGTGGTGCTCGATGCGGCGGGCAATACCGTTCAGCAGATAAAAGGATCGAATCGCCGCGGGATCAACCGGGTCTGGTGGGATCTCGGTTTGCAGCCCTACGTGTTGCCGCCGTTGCGTACGCGGCCCGAAGATGCGGACTGGGTAAAACTGGATTCCAATGGCGAGCGGGCGATGGTGATCTATGACCTTGACATCGGTCCCGGTCTTCCTACCACGAAAGTGTTGCCCGGAACTTATACCGTTGTGTTGAAGGTTGGCGAAAAGGAATATAAACAACCCGTGGAAGTTCTGCGGGACCCGCATACCGCCGGGACAGACGAAGATCTCCGGGCGCAGTACGACTTCGGGGTACAGATCTACCAATCCATGCAGAACGTCCTGCACATGATCGATACGCTCGAGATCCTCCGCAGCCGGGCCGATTCCATCGGGACAAAGATGGTCAACAGGAAACAAAAGGCCAAACTGCTGGCCTGGCAGAAACAGCTGGTTGAAGTGGAAGGGCTGCTGCATGACGTACACGCAACGGGCGCCCGGCAGGACATCTTCCGTAGTCCCGCGCAATTGCTGGAGCGGTTTCTGACCATCTCGAAAGAAAGCATCTCCGGCGGCAGTGATTTCAAGCCGACGGACCAGCACCGCGAAGTCTACCACCTTCTCGAAGGCAGGCTTGCCAGCGCCCGGGGGAAATACGAAGCCACGCTGGCCAGCTTTCCCGCACCGCTGCCGGGAGGGCTCCTGCCAAAGGAAAAACTGGATCCGCACAATAACAAAAATTAATTGAAGAGAGCCGGCGCCATATCGATGCTGTTGTTGTTGTTCTATACCCAACTGGGTTACTATGCACAATTCATCCTGCTGCAGTGGCAGATGAAGGAGGCTGCGCGTGAAGCCTGGATCGCCGCGTTGCCCGACAAGGCTTTTTTCCGGGTAAGCCTAGCCGACGTCAATGCGCGCGGCAAGTGGGAGGAAGCCGGGAGGGAGTGCTGGTATAAGGATCATTTATATGACGTCATCCGTGAAAGAAAGGTAGGGGATACCGTTTGGCTTTTCTGTATGGATGACGACAACGAAGAAAAGCTTATCCGTCGCAATGGTGAAGTGACAAAAGCAAACCAGGAACACCCCGACAAAAAGACCGGGCATTCCTTAACGATCGCCATCGGCGACCTCGCCTTTGAGCCCATCAGCTGGGTCGTTGGCCAGGGTGGATCCGTCCGGCAACCCTATCATAGCTGTAGCACCAGCCGCCTGACCACTCACTATACCGATATCATCATTCCGCCGCCAAAGAACAGCCTGTAGTCAATCTTCATCGCATTTCTTTACCCAAACGCATTACCATGTTGAAAAAGACAGGCATTTTCTTATTGTCTATAGGCATCGCATTTTCGATACAGGCACAACGCATCGTCAAAGGAACGATCATGGACCTACAAACGCATCAGCCCGTGCCCGGCGCGACACTGGCAGGGACCGACCACCAGCAGACGGTAGCCGATGACAACGGGGTTTTCGAATGGAAGACCGGTACCGGTGCGCAGAAGGTCACCGTCACCAGCATCGGCTACCTGCAAAGGACGGTACTGGTCAAGGAGGGAGCCGGCGAATTGCTGATCTTCCTCGAGCCGGCAGGCTACCGCCTGAACACTGTACAGGTGACCGGCTGGTCCACGCAAAAAAAGGACAACCAACTGGATGTTGCGCAGTCGGTAGGGGTGTTGACGCCAGGGGATCTGCATCGCAACAGCGGTTTGTCGCTGGAGAATTCACTCAACCTTTTGCCGGGGGTGACGATGCAATCCCGAAGCACTTTTGGCGGACAGCGGATCATCATCAGGGGGTATGGCAACAATACCAACTTCAATGGGCAGGGCGTCCAGGTATTGTTGAATAATATCCCGGTGACCGATGCCACCGGCACCACCATCCTGGATGATATCGATTTCTCCACGCTGGGAAAGGTGGAAGTGATCAAGGGGCCGGCTTCCAGTCTCTATGGCAGCGGCATCGCCGGCGCCGTCAGCCTCTTCACGCTAAAGCCGCAGCCCAACCAGACCCGTATAGTCGAAGAGAATACCTTCGGCAGCTATGGCCTTTGGCGGAATAACACCCGGGTTGAAACGGCCAACAGCCATTCGGCCATCCTGTTCAACTACGGCCACCAGGAGTCGGAAGGCTTCCGTCAGCATAGCGCCTCCAATAAGGATTACGCGCAATTCAGCGGCGATTTCTTCGTCAGCGACAAGAGCACGATCTCCACCTTTTTCTCCTACTCCAATTCCCATGAGGAACTGGCGGGGGAAATGGACAGCAGCCAATTCTACAGCAAGCAGAAATGGAGTGATCCCGCCTATCTTGTCAACGACAGCAAGGTGGACATCGAGAGCTTTCGAGCCGGCGTTACCAGCAATTATAAGATAGACGAACATTTCAGCAACCAGAGTACCGTTTTCTTCAGCGGTTATACGCTGAATTCTCCCTTTGCCCACGGACTTACCTCGGCCGAAGCGTTTACCTTCGGCGGGCGTACGGGTTTTGTCTATGCCTCGACACCGGGCTCCGGTTCAGTAGCCGTACATGGCATTCTTGGCGCCCAATTCCAGAAGACGCTGGCTTTTAACAAGTCCTATAACCTCACCAATGATACGGTAGGTGGGATCCGCGGCGACCTGCAGAACGGCTCCCAGAACTACAATCTCTTTACGGAATGGAAATTTACCCTGGCATCCCGATTCATCATTACGGCAGGTGGCAGCCTGAACTTCACAGAATACGCCATTACCGACCTGTTGGCCAACTCCGCCAATCCAACCCATGCGAACCAGGGCGGTGACAAGGCTTTCTCTCCCGTCTTTACGCCCCGGGTCTCGGTCCTTAAAGGGCTGAACGATCATGTTTCGGTCTATGCCGATGTCAGTGCCGGCTATACGCCGCCGCCTACGGCCGACGTGATCATCGCGGCCATCGGCAGGGCCAATCTCGGGCTAAAACCCGAGGCCGGCGTCCAGTATGAGCTCGGCACCAAGGGTGATCTCTTCAACCGGAAGCTATCCTACCAGTTAGCTCTTTTCGATCTCGACGTGCGCAACAAGATCGTTTCCGAGACCGTCGCGGCGGCCGGTGGCCTTCCCCAGTATACCGCCTTTGTCAATGCGGGCAGGCAACAGGATCTCGGCGCCGAACTCTCGTTGAGCTATGTCCTGCTTGACAATCGGCAAGCCGCCGTTACGCTGCTGAGGCCGTTTGTAACCTATGCATATTCTGATTTCAAATACAAGGATTTCTATAGCGACAACAACCACAATGCGGCTACGGTCAATTATTCGGATAAGAAAGTGGCCGGTGTGGCGCCCAGTGTTCTCAACCTTGGCGTCGATCTCGAGACCCGGGCAGGTCTTTATGCCTATCTTACTTACCGGTATGTCGGCGCCGTTCCCTATACTTTTGATAATTTGCATTATGCAAAGTCCTATAGCCTGCTGAATGGGAAGATCGGGTACCGCACCCAACTTGGGGACCATTTTTCATTCGATGCCTATTTCGGGGCCGATAACCTGACGAACAGTACCTACTATACCTTCCTGTTCTTTTCGGGCAATCTCGCCGGCACCACCGACCCGCATTTTTTGCCGATGCCGTATAAGGCGACGGTTTACGGAGGAGCAAAACTGGCGTATATCTTTTAATGAAATGAATCTATGACACAGATAAGAACCGCTCTCTTTCCCGTGATCGCCGCGTTGTTGGCAGGCGCCTGCGGCCAATCCGGGGACCAACACACCAACGCCGGCAATGATAAGCAGGGTCTTCGCATCGTCAGCGTCAGTAAACAACTCACCGAGATCATCTTTGCCGTCGGTGGTGATACGGCGCTGGTGGGAAGGGATATTTCCAGTACCTGGCCGCCCGCCGCAAAAAAGATCACGGCGGTGGGATATCACCGGGCGCTGACGCCCGAAGGCATTATTTCACTGAACCCGACCGCCGTATGGAATGACGGCAACTGGGGGCCGCAGCCCACCATCGATCAACTGAAAAAAGTGGGTATTCCCCTTCGGCAATTCGACGGCGGGAATACCCTCGACAGCACGAAGCTGCTCATCAAAACAGTCGCGGCGGAATTCCACAACCCAAAAGCCGGCGACTCCATTTGTGCGCAGCTTGACAAGGATATGGCCAGGGCCGACAGCCTGCGCAACACCTACGCCGGGCAGCCGCCGCTGAAGGTGATGGTCATTCATTTCGGCCAGGCGGCCAACCAGTATTTCGTGCTCAACCATCGCGGTACCCAGCAACAGATGCTGGAATGGGCGGGGGCTATCAATGCCGCCGACACGGCGCAAAAATGGAAGAACCTCAGCGCGGAGGTCATCGCACAGGCGCAACCCGATGTAATTCTGGCCACCGATTATGGCTTCGACTTGCAGGGCAGCCTGGAGAAATTCAAGCGATTGCCGGGGGTCTCGCTTTCGCCCGCGGCAAAGAATAACCGGATCTACCGGATAGAAGAACATGATTTGGTTTATCTTGGGCCAAGGACGGGTGAGAACGTGTACAACCTGATCCGGTTGATCCACGGGATGCCTGCTGCGCGGTAACAGCCATGCGAACAAAGACCATTTCTTTTGGAGTATACTATTGGGGCCTCGGCATCCTGCTGGTGCTGACCCTTTTTGTGTCCGCGAGGGTAGGGGCCGTCTCCATCTCTTATGACCGGATCCTTCTTTTCCTGCGACATGCGCTTGGCGGAGAGGCCCCGGCCGGCGGGACCACCATTGAAGAAAGACTTTTCATGCAGATAAGACTGCCCAGGGTTTTGCTATGCGCACTGACGGGGGCGGCGCTGGCGGTATCCGGCACGCTGATGCAGGGGTTGTTCCGCAATCCCATCGTCGAGCCGGGGCTGGTGGGGACATCGTCAGGCGCTGCGTTTGGGGCTGCCTTTGTCTTTGTCATGGGGAAGAGTCTCAGCGGTCCGTGGATCGACGCGGCCGGCCCCTTTCTTCTGCCCATTTTTGCCTTCGCCGGCGGCGGCGCGGCCACCTGGCTTGTCTACCGGCTATCCAACGTCTTTGGAAAGGTGAATGTGACCACCCTGTTGCTGGCCGGCATCGCCGTCAATGCCCTGGCCGCCGGCGGTACGGGTTTTTTTTCCTATATCGCGCGTGACCCGCAGGCCCGGAGTATCGTTTTTTGGAATCTTGGCACCCTTTCCGGTGCGGACTGGACCAACACCGGCATCGTAGCCTTCACCACGCTGGCGGGCATCGGGCTTTCCCTGCGCTATGCCCGGGCGCTGAATGCGTTGATGCTGGGCGAGACCGAAGCAGGCTATCTCGGTATCCGGACAACGCGGCTGAAAAGCAGCGTCCTGTTGCTCAATACGCTGATGGTCGCGGTAGCTACCTCCGTGGTCGGCGTCATCGGTTTTGTGGGTCTGGTCGTGCCGCATATCCTCCGGTTGTTGAAAAGCAGCGATCACCGGTTCCTGATCATTGCATCGGCCTTGCTGGGTGCTATCCTGCTCAATGTAGCCGACATGCTGGCCCGGATCATCGTGGCGCCTTCGGAATTCCCTATCGGGGTGCTGACCGCCTTTGCCGGTGCGCCGGTCTTTCTTTTTCTGCTTATCCGTTCGGGCCGCCGCCAACAACAGGGAGGATTCTATGCTTAGGGTGGCCGGCCTTTGTTGCCATGCCGGCGGGCGGCCGGTGATCCAGGATATCACTACGGATTTCGGGCCGGGGCTATTGCATGTCATTGTAGGACCCAACGGCAGCGGCAAGTCCACTTTTTTGAAGGCATTCAGCGGGGAATGGCCGATCGCCTCGGGCGCCGTCTCCTATGACGACCTGCCGCTGTCCCACATCTCCAGGGTCGAATTGGCGCGCCGACGAGCTGTTATGAGCCAGCTGCCTGAACTGCACTTCCCCATTCGGGTAGACGACATCGTTATGATGGGCCGGTACCCGCATTTTTCTTTCCGGCCGGCCCGGCATGATATCGAGGTCTGCCGTCAGGCGATGCAGCGGCTGTCCGTCCTTCCGCTGGCCGATCGCGACTACCTGACACTTTCAGGTGGAGAGCGCCAAAGGGTTCAGTTTGCCCGGGCGCTGGCACAGCTATGGGATGCTCCGGCGGCCGGCTCCCGCTATCTTTTTCTGGACGAACCGGTCTCCAGTCTAGACATCCACTTTCAGCACCAGTTTCTCGGGCTGGCGCGGGATCTCGTAAAAGACAAGATGATCATCGTTGCTGTACTCCATGATCTCAACCTCGCGTTACAATACGCCGATAGGATTCTTTTCCTCAAGGAGGGTCGGGTTGTTTCAGCCGGGTCCACGCCGGGGATCGTGACACCGGACCTGATCCGGGAGGTCTTTGGGATACCCGCGCGGCTGCTGGACGACCCCGTTGGCCGCCGGCCGGTGATCGTTTATGGATAAACCGGTTAAATTTCAAAGGGAAATGGATAATTTCGGAATAGGGCCTTCCCTTTTGATTGGGGAAATTTAGCTATGAGAAACTTCTTCCTCTTTTCCATCGCGGCACTTCCTTTTTTCGCCGGCAACCCCGCGAACTGTCCGAATGTTGGGCAATCCCTTTCCTTTCGATCGCCTGCCGATACCGGGAAACTGCGCGGACTCCCGGATACGGCCATGGCGGGTGCGGCAATAGAACAAACCTGGTTCGGAGCGCGGCCGGCGCCGGCCCTGCTGACCGGTTTTGACGGGCTGGGGGAAGGCTTTAGCGGTCCGCAGGGAACAGCCCTGTATCGCAATCCCTCGGACAATGCCCTGGCGGTGGGCCCCGATCATATCTTCCAGATCGTCAATACGCGGATGGCTATTTATACGAAGAAGGGAAAGCGATTCGATTCGACAGGCAGGGTCCTGCTGGGCCCGGCGGAGACCCGCAGTGTTTTCAAGGGGTTTGGCGGTCCCTGTGAGCGGCTCAACAACGGGGACGCGGTGGTACGCTATGACCAACTGGCTGACCGCTGGCTGATCGTCATGCCCACCTTCCGGCGCGGAGTACCCCGTACCGAGGAAAAAGATACCGCGCATGGCCTGGCGCCTTATCCGCCTCAACCCGGCAAGGCCGTGATGCTCTTCCAGGCCCCGCCCACCTTTGCCGAAGAGCGGCCTGCCGCGGGTGGCGTCCGTCCGCCGCGCATCCGGATCGATACTACCGGCACCTATTGTATGTGCTATGCTATCAGCACCGGGCCCGATCCGCTGGGATCTTATTACCGGTATGAATTCGATCGACCGTTGTTTCCCGACTATCCCCGCCCGACCATCTGGCCCGATGGTTATTATACGACCAGCAGTACCAGCGATAACCTGATCCAGCGCCAGGCCTTTGTCGTCGACCGCGAAAAAATGTTGAAGGGGGAACCGGCGAGAGAGCAATCGTTCATCCTCAACGATGTAAATTTCCTGCTCAATTCCGATGTAGAGGGGCAACAACTGCCCGACAAAGGCGCGCCAAACATCATGATCACCAATGGCGGCACCCAATTACACAATAATTTCGAAGACGATGGGCTTTATGTGTGGAAATTTCATGTCGATTGGAAGGATACGACGAAGACAAAGCTGGAAGGGCCCGTTCGCCTCGCCGTAGCCCCCTATCATTATGCCGGCGACGGACAGCTGAAGAGATCTGTGGCGCAACCCGGTACCGATATGGGGCTCGACACGCAGGGCGATAAATTATTGGGGCGGCTGGTCTACCGGCGCATCGGCAAACAGGAATCCTTTGTCGTGGTGCATTCCGTCAAAACGGCCGTGGCCGGCAGCGGCGTGCGCTGGTATGAATTACGCACCGGGAGGCATCACCGCCTCCACCTGTACCAACAGGGAACCTATGCGCCGGGCGGCGACCACCGCTGGTTACCGGGGATCGCGACGGATAAGGACGGGGATATCGGCATCGGTTACTCTTATGGCGGCGCTGACCATTTTCCGGGCCAGCGGTTCACGGGACGGCTGGCTGCCGACAGCCTGGGAATAATGGGATTTGGGGAGGGCATCCTTGCCGAGGGAATGGCGTCGCAGACAACTACCCTTCGCTGGGAGGATTATACCTATACCGTGATCGATCCGGCCGATGACGCGACGTTCTGGTATGTCGGCGATTACTTAAAAAAAGATGCGAAGAATTATACCACCCGCATCGGGGCTTTCCGGCTCATTCCGCTACAAACTCCCATGCACTCCGATACGCTTCCAGCCGCTCGGCATAAGAGATAAACCCTGCATAGAACGGCAGCCGGGAAAGCGTAGCGCTGTCGCCGATGACGATGAGTTTCTTGCGCGCCCTCGTCATGGCTACATTCATCCGGCGGATCTCCGACAAAAAACCGATGCGGTTGTCGGCATTGCTGCGGGTCATCCCGATATAAACGATATCCCGCTCCTGGCCCTGGAAGCTGTCGATGGTATTCACCGTAATCTTACCCGCATAGGCTTTCCACTCACCGGTGGCCCGGGTCATATCCTGTAACAACTGCACCTGGTGGCGGTAAGGGGAGATGATGGCAAGGGTAGGGAAGTCCTCGGGGGTATAATGCGTGGCCAGCTCCTTTATCAGCTGGGTGGCATGACGGACGAGGAAGCCTGCTTCTTCCGGGTTCGTAAGCCCTGTCCCTTCCTGTTTTTCGTCATAGCCGCACCCGGCGGTGTCTATGAAGGCCAATGGGGGATCGCCCGCGAAGAGCGTATGTCCGGCGACGGTAGGGCTGGCTTTCAGCCGCTGACCGTAAAAAGTTGCCGATGAATAACCCATGATCGTCGTGTGCATCCGGTATTGCTCTTCCAGCAGGACGACGGCTTCGGGATACCGGGCCGCGAGCTTCTCCAGCAGGGTAGTGGCAAGACCCGCGCCTTTCGGCCCCCTGGCCGCCTCTTCCGACTTTATCGTAGGGGGCAACTGGCAGTGGTCCCCGGCGAGGATGAGCCTTTTTGCTTTCAGCGCGGGGATCCAGCAGGCGGGCTCAAGGGCCTGCCCGGCTTCATCGATGACGGCCGTCCGGTACCGAAGGTTGCGGACGGTATAGTGATTGGCGCCGACCAGGGTCGCGGTGATCACCTGGGCCCGGGTGAGAATGTCGTCGAGGATATACTGCTCTGTCCGTTCTACCTCTTTCAGGATATTTCGCGCTTCGTCAAAAAGGGCTTTCCGTTGTTCCCGTTCCGCCTGACCGAAGTTACGCTTGTATTTATGCGCCATGTCGCGGTATTCGCCCGCTTTCTTCTTCAGGCGTTTGATATCCTTCATCGCGGGGTGCTGCGACATCCTGCTGTCCAGCGTCAGTGACTGCAACTGCTCAGACACCTTGGCCGGGTTGCCGACCCGCAGGACGTTTACACCGGTGTCGGCTAATTTTTCGCTCAGCAGATCGACGGCCGTATTGCTGGGGGCGACGACCAGGATGGGGCCTTTATCCCGGGCGAGCAATGCCCGGATGGCCTGGACCAACGTGGTTGTTTTGCCGGTGCCGGGGGGACCGTGTACGATGGCCAGGTCTTCCGCCGCGAGGATCATCTCTACCGCGGCCTGTTGAGAAGGATTGAGGGGCCGGGCTGATAAGGGTACAACACCGCCGGGTATCGCGTCCGGGCCATCCTTCACGGCAGCGGCAAAGCCCGGGGACTGCTGCCCGGTCAGGACACGGACAAGCCGTCCTTCCTCCGCCTTGTCTGCGATGGCGGCCGCCTGGCGCAGCGCACCAAACATCTCATTATAGCTGTTGTCGTCGAAAAGCAGATCGATGCCCAGCTTCCCGTTGCGCGACCATTCGGGTAATTCATCGGTGCGGAGGGTCAGTTTCAACCGGTTACCGCCCTGGAAGGAGATGGTCCCTTCCACCCGATCGGCGCCTGCGTCATGATTGGAAAAGAGCACTGCCTGGGCGCCAAACCGGAGCTGATGAGGCAGGTCCTGGTGGGTCGTTCGTTCCACCTCCACCGTCAGGTAGTCGCCGCGACCCAGTTCGGTATCGCGGATGGCGATGGGAAACCAGGCCAGACCGGCATCGCGTCGCTGCGCAACGGTCGTTGATCCCGCCAGTTGCAGGTACAAGCGGCGGTCTTCGGCCTGCTCCGTTTTCAAGAGGTCGGTCAGTTGCCTGAAATAATCCATCCGGCAAAGATACGAAGGGAAAAATTTGTTAATGCCGGCCCCATCGTTTAATTTGCAACCAAAAGGTTTCCTTTGGTACGAAGAGATGTATTCCAGGCAATAGCCGACCCCACCCGCAGGCAGATCATCAACATGATCGCCCACCAATCGCTAAATGTCAATGCCGTAGCAGGCAATTTCGATGTCAGCCGCACCGCCATCTACAAGCATGTCAAGATCCTGACGGAGTGCGGGCTCATCGTCGTAAAACAACAGGGGCGGGAACGATTTTATGAAGCCCGGCTGGAGAAACTCCACGAGATCTCGGATTGGGTGGGCCAATACCGGCAATTTTGGAGCGCCCGTCTTGACGCCCTCGAAAATTACCTAAGTGAAATGCAAACGAAAAATAAAAAAAAGGGTAAATTGAAGTAATTATCATTAAACCGATGAAGTATACTTCTGCCCTATTCTTTACCCTGGGGCTCTTCCTCCACCTGTTATCCTTTGATTGTAAAGCACAGCCGGCCGGCGCCGACGACGTCTTCAGAGATGTGTCACCCGCCACTTTTTCTCCCACCGTCTATGACATCGACAGCTCAGCCAACGCCGTTTATCTTTTTGATCGCGGTGAAGTAACCTACGATGCCACCTATACCAATCGCGGCTTCTGCATGATCTTCCAGCGGCATACGCGGTTACGCATCCTGAATGTCAATGCGCTGCACCTGGCCACCCTCGGCCTCTCCGCGGTACGCCATGGCAGTTATGAAGTCGTCATAGAAGACATCCGTGGTGCGGTCTATAACTTCGACGACGGTAAGTTCGAGGTTACCAAACTGGACAAGAGTGGGATCTTCAAGGACAAGAACGGGAATTACAATGTCGACAAGATCGCTTTTCCCAACGTAAGGGTGGGGTCCATCATCGATTTCAGTTACCGGATCATCTATCCCGGATATGGTTATATCCCGACCTGGGATTTTCAGGGCGCCTACCCGATACTCTGGAGCCAGTATGAGGTAACGATCCCCTCGCTCTATAGTTTTTTCGTAAAGACCCAGGGATACCGGCGCTTTTCTGTCGATACCACACTCTATGAATCCACTTCTTTCCCGGTGGGCTTTGGACTCATGCACGGGCTTTGGTCCGGACCGGTGATCCATCGCGTCTGGGTGCTGCAGGATGCGACGGCACTGGAAAAAAAGGAACCCTATACGACAACGCTGCAGAACCATATGCAAAAAGTTCAGTTCCAGCTGTCCTCCGTGCGGATGCAGGGATATGAAAAGACCTATAACAACAACTGGGGCGAACTGACAAAGCAATTGTTGACCAGTGAGAATTTCGGTGACGCGCTAAGCGACCGGAATCATTGGATGGATGACGAATTGAAGAAGATCGCGCCCAGGGACGGTCCTGCAATGGAGAATGCCCGTAAGATCTACGCCTTTGTCCGCGACCAGTTCACCTGTACCGGCCGGGATGGTCTCGCCGTGTCGCAGCCAATAAAAAAGACCTGGGAGGAAAAAAAAGGCAACGTTGCGGACCTTAACATCCTGCTTACCGCTATTTACCGCCACCAGGGTTTTCAGGCCAGTCCCGTGATCCTGAGCACCCGCCTGCACGGCTACCCGATGGACGCGTTTCCCCTTCTCAACGATTACAATTATGTGATCTCCTGCGTTCATGTGGATGGAAAGGAATACCTGCTGGATGCCAGCCAGAATACGACGGGCTTTGGCCAATTACCCGAGCAATGTTATAACGGCCGGGCTCATGCCATCGACTCCAGCCATGCCGTTTTCCCGCTGCTGGCCGACTCCGTGACGGAACACCGTACTACCGTCGTCTACCTGGCGAATGACGACTCCGGCCACTATTCGGGCAGCTATCACCGGACGATGGGCGTCTTCGAATCGATGATCGAACGCAGCCGGCTAAAAAAGACAAATCCCGAAGACTTCTTCGAAAACCTGCGCAAGACGATGGCCGGATACAAACAGATGCGGGATCATGGCTTCGACTCCCTTGGTGTGCCGGAAGAACCGTTGGGGATGCATTACGATATGAGCTATCGCTTTACACAGAAGACGGTCTATTTCAACCCGATAATGCACGAGCGGCTGAATAATAACCCATTGCCCAGTCCTGAACGCCACTACCCGGTGGAGATGCCCTACCAGGTGGACAACAACTATGTGCTGCGGATGGAGATCCCGAAGGGATATGCCATAGACCAGCTCCCCAAGAGCGTGCATTTTGTCCTGGAGGATGGCAGCGGCTCCTACGAATACCGGATCGATTCGGACGACAAGAGCATCAACTTTCATATGCGCCTGCAATTGAAACGGGCCAATTATTCCGTAGATGAATACAAGGGCTTGCGTGACTTCTACTCCCTCATCGTCGAAAAAGAAAAAGAGCAGATCATCTTCAAAAAAACCAGTTAACATGCGTCTCCCTTTTTTCCGGCTCCTCGTCTGTTGGCTGCCGGTCTGTCTGCTCACGATAGCCGGCCAGGCGCAGGACCCGCTTACCCAGCTCCTGCCCGATTCCCTGAAAGCGGGTGCGGTGATGGTCAGACGGCTCTTCCTTACCGAGATAACCATCGAATCCATGCATAAGGCCCGGATCCATCGCAAGTGGATCAATACCATCCTCAACAGTGCGGGAGATCGTTACAACGAAGTGTACACCTTTTATGATAAGTTCCATGATCTTTCGGGCGTCACGGCCGAACTGTATGACGCCGACGGCAAACTGGTAAAAAAAGTAAAGAAAAGTGACCTGGAGGATGCGAATGTAACGGGAATGGGCATGCTGGAGTTGGATACCCGGGTAAAATATTACCGGTTCGCCAG
>Ga0206888_1112_pt2 | contig 21253 bp, 19 predicted proteins | sample Alteio_BWOrgHeat_90_FD_153258 | JGI IMG/M metagenome (GOLD analysis project Ga0206888, IMG submission 153258) | Enriched cells from forest soil in Barre Woods Harvard Forest LTER site, Petersham, Massachusetts, United States - Alteio_BWOrgHeat_Nextera4 ... | reverse complement strand
CGATCCGGCAACCATTGGACCACCAAATGCTCAGACCCCCAGTTTTTGCGCTATTTTCACCAGCAACTCATGGTTCGCTTTTAACAGATCATTATTGGATTGAAGCAAGGCATTGTTCGCTTCTATTACCGATAAATTCTTAGTCAGCTTCTCCCCATTGAGTTGTATCGCCTCATTGTTACCCTTTAGCGCACCTGCATTCCCTTTTAGAATAGCATTGTTGTCGGCCAGAAGAGCATTATTTTTTTGCAGTAGGTCGTTGTTGGCCTTTACGATCTCATTTACATCAGGCATAGAATCGATTTTGGGGGGTGATTTAATAAAAGGTATTTTGTACATTGAACCTAATTAAAACTAATCTTTTTGGCGCAAACGGGAAAATCGAAGAACAGGCTGCCGGTAGTATATTTTGTGTTTGTGGCAATCGTGTTAATAACCTGGCTGGTATATACGCGTAGCAATAGCATTGCCGCTATATACCGCAAGAACTGGCCCCCCGCCCTGACGATGGTTTTCGGGTCGTTTATTGCCGGTTCCAGCCCCGAAGGAAGCGCGGCCATCTCCTTCCCCATCTTTACCCTGCTGCTGAATATCCCGCCGGCGGTAGCCCGTAACTTTTCTTTCGCCATCCAAAGCATCGGTATGACGGGCGCCAGCCTGATGATCCTGGGCCTGCGGTTAAAAGTGGATTGGAACTATATAAAATTCGTAACCTTGGGCGGCGTGGTGGGACTCGTCCTCGGAACCTACACGGTCGTCCCCCTCGTATCCCCGATAATGGCCAAACTATTTTTTGTTTCCCTCTGGCTCAGCTTCGGGTTGGTACTGTGGCGGGAAAACCTTCGCCCGAATCGCCAGGTCTTCGACCAGATCCAAAACTTTCAAAAGACGGACAAGATCCGGCTGATCCTCTTTGGCTTCGTAGGCGGGATCATCTCCTCCCTCTTCGGAACAGGGATCAATATCTTCACCTATTGTCTCATGACGATCTACTATGGCATCTCGGAGAAGGTGGCCACACCGTCTTCCGTCATTATCATGACCATCGAGACCATTCTCGGATTCTTCCTGCACGCCCGGGTGCTCAGGGATTTTCAACCGCTGGCCTTCGAGATGTGGATCGCCTGCGTACCGATAGTGGCCTTCTTCCCCGCGCTCGGCGCTTTCATCGTCAGCAAATTGCCCAGGAAACGCATCGCGCAATTCCTCTACCTGATCCTGATCGTACAATTCCTGGGCGCCATGTGGGTCATCAAACCATCGGGTATAAAACTGATCCTTTGCGCCGTTGTGCTGGTGGCAGGCCTGGGCCTCTTTACTTATCTGGCTAAGATCCGCAGGCTTAAAACCTCCCCGGAATAGCCGCAATCGACACGGTTATTCACAAAACAACACACTTACCGGAAAGCCAGCCAACCGCCCACGCTTTCTTTGTATCTATGTTACCAGCCAAACCAAAAAAACCTCATCACCATGAAATTCCTTTCCCTTTCAGCCACTGCCGCCATTTGCCTGCTCCTCACTTCCATGACCTTCCCCGCCGACCCATTCAATTACAAAAAGGCCCATTCTCCAGCCCCGAAAAGCGGGACAATGACCGTCTACGACGGCATCGGCGCAAAAGTAACCGCCCTTTCCGGGGTTGTAGGATACTCCTTCGTTGCGCCCCTGGAAGGCTTCGGACACTCCGAATCAGGTCCACATGGAGCTTCGGCAACCGGCTCCGTCATAGAGTTCACCCTGGGACCCGCCGGCGGTGCATCGGGCTATGCCTGCCTCATCTATAATGGGACAGTAGAACAAACATTGACCATCAGCGGAATAGGTAATTATGAATTCGATGCCCCACCCTATACCTCCTCCACAGATATGGAGATCTACATTTCTCTCACCGGTTGCCCGGTAGTCAACCAGCAATAGTCCGCGCCCCGGGATCCGCCGCCGCATCGTCCGCAGTTCCTTTTTTTACAATTCTCCCCCACCCTTCCGCCTTAGTTTTGTAAAAAAAGCCGGGATACTGTAAATTCATTGTATGGAGTTCACCTACTTCTCTCCTTCTGAGATCTTAAAGCCCTATATCCGGCATTATTATCTCTTCCATTCTGCCTCGGACACGGGCTTCGGGGATACCGTATTCCCCAGTGGGGACCTGGAGGTGATCTTCAATCTCGGCGAAGGACACTGGTCGACACAAGACAAACTTCATCCGCCGGTAGAACTCTGGGGCCAGATCACAAAACCGCTGACCATCCAGTCGGCGGGAAAGCATACCATGCTCGGGATCCGGTTCTATCCGCATTCGGCCGCCTATTTCCTCGACAACCCGATCGGTGAGTTCAACGACCAGGTGTCCGACCTCACCGCGATCCTCGGTAACCCGATACAACAATTGCACACCCAACTGCTGGAAACAACAGACAAGATAAAAAGGATAGAAGCTGTGGAATCGTTCCTGCTACAGCGACTGATCCGGGGTGAAAAAAGGTCCATCCGTATCGACAAGGTCGGCCACATCCTCAAAAGCATGACCGGAGACCCGGCGGAAACCAGGATCACCATCATCGCCACCCAACACGGCATCACCTCGCGTTATCTCAACAAACTACTCTACCAACACACCGGCCTTACCCCGATAGCCTATAACAAGATCCGACGCTTCCAGCATAGCCTCAAACTCGTCGCAAAGAACGACCAGCCGCTTACGTCCATCGCCTATGACGCAGGATATTTCGACCAGTCGCATTTTATAAAGGAATTCAAATCCTTCACCGGCCTTACCCCTTCGGCCTATGTAAAGAACAGCTCCCCCGTCAACCAATTGCTCCTGCAATAGACGGATCGTAACGTTGCAATAAATATCCGGCGACAGTTCTTTTTCATACAATTTTCCCGCAAATCCCGATGGTAGCTTTGTAAAAAAACAATGAGCTACTACGAAACATTCGCCCGACTGCATCGATCCCCAAACCCGCTTCTCCTCGGAAATTGCTGGGATGTCGACAGCGCGAAAATATTGGCGGAAGCCGGCTATAAAGCTATTGGCTTCTCCAGTCACGCCCTGGCCGCCTCCCTTGGTTATGAGGACGGCGAACAACTGCCCTTCGATCTCCTGGTCCGCATGGCAAAACGCACCGTCGGAGTACTGAACGTTCCCTTCACCGTAGACATGGAAGGCGGCTACAGCCGAACTATCGATGGCATCCTCGCCAATATCGATCGACTGCACGACGCCGGGGTCGCGGGAATAAACCTCGAAGACACCATCCCAGGCCCACCCCGCCAGGTGCAACCGGCAGACGACTTCAAAAAGATCCTCTCCGCCGTCGCCAACCACCTCAGCCGTAATAACCGGCAACTGTTCCTCAACATCCGCACCGACGGCTTTCTTCTGGACATGCCCACCGCACTCCCCGAAACCCTCACGCGGATCAGAGCCTATGAGAACGCCGGAGCCGACGGCATCTTCGTCCCCTGCATCACCGACCGGCAGGACATCGCAACCGTAGTGACGGCCACCGCCCTGCCCATCAACGTCATGTGCATGCCGGCCCTGCCTGACTTTGACACCCTGGAACTCCTCGGCGTAAAACGCATCAGCATGGGTCCCTTTCTTTTCAGCAAGGTCCATGACCACACCGGACAACTCGCAAAAGGCATCCTGACGGAAAAGAACTTCTCCTCAATTATTTAATCAATAAAAACAACAACATGAACCTCCCAAAAAGAGCGGAAGATGCACACGCAACCCTCGCCGCAGCCTTCAACACCGGTGACGTCGCCACCGTAATGAACATGTACGATGTCTCAGGTATCATCGTACCGTCACCGGGACAACCCGTCTCCGGCAGGGAAAAGTTTGAAGAATCGATAAAAGCCATTCTATCCATCAAAGGAAAGATGGAGATCAAAACGGTCTATTGCCTTCAGACAGGCGACCTCGCGCTGGGCCGGTCGGAATGGAAGATCACCGACGGCGACGAAGTAAAGATCAGCGCAAAAGGCATCGAAGTAATGCAGCAACAGCCCGGCGGCGGCTGGAAGATCGTGATCGACCAGGCTTTCGGCGCGGAGGCAAACCTGAGCGATGCTGGACTACCTGCAATGTAACATCTGGCCCATAAAATAGTCCGGCACTTGACTAATTTTGAGTAACGATCATTCATCAAAAAACAAAATATCATGAAAAAGATTCTATGGATCCCGATCTCTCTGCTGCTGGTAGTACTGGCTTATTCTCCACTTCCGGCCATCGCCTCCCCCTTTGGTAAGACCCACCCGGCTAAACCCTCTGCCGGCTCCGTCAACCAAAAGTTACACCAGGAATTCCAAAACAGCTTTCCCAATGCCGAAAAGGTCCTTTGGAACGAAGACAAGGATCAGTTTATCGTCAATTTTGTCAATGCCGGAATTTTATCCCGGATCGTATATAGCAAACACGGCGAGTTCGTCAGTTCGCTTCGTAACTATGGTGAAAAAGGGCTGCCCTATTACCTGGTCAATACCTTGAAAAAGAACTTCCCCGGGCAAACTATCTACGGGGTCACCGAGATCAGCGCGGTTTCCGGCATCTCCTATTATGTAAAACTGGAAGGACCAAAAGATTGGATAGTCGTCGGCCTCGATGCACAAGGATCCTTTGACGTTTTGGATTCCTATAAAAAACAGCTCTGACAACCACCCAACATCCGGCAATGAAAAAGCTAATTCACCCATCATTCGTGATCTTTTTGATCAGCAGTATCCTCTCCCTGAACCTGGCAGGCCAGACACTGCCACGGGACGGCAGCCATGATTTCGATTTCAATCTCGGCACCTGGAGAACCCAGATAAAACGTCTTTCGAATCCGCTGAGCGGTTCCAATACCTGGACCCAGCTAGATGGAACGGTCACCGTCAGAAAAGTCTGGGATGGCCGCGCCCAACTCGAAGAAATAGAGGCAGACGGCCCCCAGGGGCATTTTGAAGGGCTCACCCTCTTCCTCTACAACCCCACAGCCCATCAGTGGAACATGAACTTTTCGAGCAGCGACAACGGTACACTGGACATCCCCACCATCGGGGAATTTAAGAACGGCCGCGGCGAATTCTTCGATCAGGAAACCTACAAAGGCAGGACGATCCTGGTCCGAATGGTCTGGTCGGACATCACGCCGGATTCCCACCATGTCGAACAATCCTATTCCGATGACGGCGGAAAGACATGGGAGCCAAACTTCGTGGGCAACCTGACACGGAAATAGCCCTCGCCAATCACATATCCAATATTCCACCTATCCTTATTTAGCTTTTTGTTTCGGCCAATGATTTAAAAATTGCGCAGGCAAAACCAATCGGCCAAAACAAAACGACGGTATGAGAACCCTGATCTCCCTATTTTGCTTGCAACTGCTGGTTTCGACAGTCTTTGGCCAGATCAAAGGCAGCGTGGAAGACGTCGACGGCAAACCCCTGGATGCCGTATCGGTTTCGCTTCTGAAAAGGTCGGATTCAACTACGACAAAGATCGCCGTCACCGACAGATCAGGCCAATTCACTTTTCAGAACGTACCCAATGGTAAATATATCCTATCGGTCACGCATATCGGCTATGCCACGGAATATAGTTCCCCTCTTGAAATAACCGGTACAAAACCGGCCGCAGCGGCGGGTCTCATCCGTCTGCGGCCGGCCAATGCCGCGCTCGGCCAGGTGACCGTAACAGGCCGGCGTCCCCCCATCGAGAACAAGATCGATAAGACCGTCGTCAACGTGGATGCTTCTCCTACCAATGGCGGTCTCACGGCCCTCGAAGTCCTGGAAAAATCCCCCGGGGTCATGGTAGACAACGACGGCAATGTCAGCCTCAAAGGCAAACAGGGAGTCAAAATTATGATCGACGGCAAACCCACCTACCTCAGCGCCGCGGACCTGGCCAATTACCTGAAGAACATGCCCGCCAATCAGCTCGACCAGGTCGAGATCATGAGCCAGCCCCCGGCAAAATACGACGCTTCGGGCAACTCGGGGGTGATCAACCTCGTCACAAAAAAGAACCGGAACAACGGGTTCAACGCTTCGGTGACCGCCTGCGCCATCATCGCCAGGTATTTCAAAAGCCCCAATAGCATCAATTTCAACTGGCGCCAGGGAAAGTTCAATATCTATGGCAACTATGGCTACTCCTATTGGGAGGGATTCAACGACGTCCATGGCAATAACAGCCTGAGGGAAGCAGCGGCAGTTCCTTTCGATCGCTATACGATCCAGCACACCTATGGCAGGTATTCCGATCGCGGGCAGAACTTCCGCGCCGGCGTCGATTACTTCGCCGACAAAAAGAACACGCTCGGGTTCTCGGTCAATGGCACCATCGACAGGGAATGGTTTACCTCGGGGTCGACTACCAATTTTTTTGACAGCCTGCACAACTATGTGCAATACAATGTCGCCCAATCCCTCAACAATACCCCGCAGACCCATCTCGGCTTCAACGGCAACTACACCAGAAAACTGGACGGAAAAGGCAGCGAACTCACCATGGATGCGGATTACATCTTCTTCAATACCCATGGCACGATCTATTCCAACAACTATCTATACAATGCCGACAACCTCCCATCCGACGCTCCCTATCTTTTAAACGGGCTCCTGCCGTCAAAGATCGACATCTACAGCTTCAAGAGCGACTACAAAAAGATCGTGAGCAAGGATATCACCCTCGAAGCGGGCATCAAATCGAGTTATGTCCGCACCGACAATAACGCTATCTATACCTTATATGACTCCACGTTAAAATCCTGGCAGCCGGACACCGCCATCAGCAATCACTTTATCTATAAAGAGAACATCAATGCCGCCTATGTCAACTGGCAGCAGCGCATAGACAAATTCTCGATGCAGCTCGGGCTTCGCGCGGAGCAAACCAATACCAATGGCGACCAGACGGTTAAAAGCGTCAGTTTTAAGAAAAACTACCTCCAACTGTTCCCTACCACCTATTTCACGTATAAGACCAACGACGACAACAGCTTTGGGGTCTCCTACGGCAGACGGGTGGAACGTCCCTCCTATGAAAGTCTCAACCCCTTCCGCTTTCAGCTCGATCGCTACACCTACCAGCAGGGAAATCCTAACCTGCAACCGCAGTTCAGCAACAACGTGGAGCTAAGCTATAATTATAAGGGGAACATCAACGTTTCTGCCAATTATACCATGACCACCGACATCATCAGCGATGCGGTCATCACTTTCAAAGCGCCCGGCGATTCTAATTATACTACCTACCAGACCAGCCAGAATATCGCCTCCCAACGAAATATCGGGCTCTCCATCAACTATAGCAAACAGATGACAAAGGCCTGGACCCTGAACGTATTTTTCAACGTCTATAACAACCATTACAAGGGAGTGGTCGACAGCACGAACATCGACGTGAGCTATACCTCGTTCAACGCCAGTTTCAATACCCAATACAATTTCAAAAAAGGCTGGGCCGGGGAGATCAGCGGTTTTTACTATGCCCGCGATTTCGTCAGCGGTGTCACCCTCGCCGACGGCCGCGGCATGTTCTCCCTCGGCGGCTCGAAACAGATCCTGAAAGGAAAAGCTTCCGTCAAACTAAATCTTCGCGACCCCTTTTACCTGATGAGCTTTAGCGCTCATACCGATCTCAACAAGGGGCTCACCTATTCCCACTCCATCTGGGACAACCGCCGGATCATCATGACGGTCATCTATCGTTTTGGAAGAACCACCGGCAACCAGCCGCAAAGAAGGAACGGCGGGGCAAGCGACGAACAGAACCGCGTCGGCGGCGGCAACCAGCAATAGCGGTCACCCTACCAGGGATCATCGCCCCCGGCATGCGGCAAGCCGACCCGCCGGCCAAGACCTACTGCATCGTCAACGCATAGACAGCAAAAGACGCCAGCCAATGCTCCCCCATATAATCTCCGCTGGCAACATTCGGCAGGGCTTCGGTGAGATGTTTATTGGCTATCGCATACAGCCGGCTCCGGTTAGCGGGCAAGTGCCTGGCGATACCATAAAGGTCCCAGGCCCGGCTTAGATTAAGTCCGTCCAAATGGACCAACTTCCCATCCGTCCTGTCCTTTACCTGCCCCGGCTCGATACTGAAATCCTTCCGGGACATCGCGGGCAGGAATCGCCTCACCCAAAGCTGATACGTCGTATCGGGCAGGATCCGCCACATCAGGTCGGCCTCCTCAAGGGCAGGGCTCAGGAAATCATTCCCGCCGGGCTCCCAGGAAAAGGGATAATTTATATCATGCTGGTAAAATCGCAGGGCCGTCTTACGGATCGATCCTTTCAGGGGTTCATCCCTCACCTGTACGGCATAATCCCAGGCCAGCCGCAAGGCAAAAGCAAGATTGGTATGCTCCCCCACTCTGACGGGATAATTCATTTTGGGCAGATAATCGATAAACATCCCCGATAGCTGCTTTGCCAGCGGCGCGACATTACTGCTCAACTTCCTCCCCAGGGGATCATCCCATTGTAAAAGCTCGCTCTCCAACTGCAGCAGCCAGGCCCACCCATAGGTGCGCTCGAAACTCAGATTATCCTTCATGGCAAAGACCTTCATCTCCCCCTGGATATTTTCCGCCGACAGGTTTTCGCTTAATCGCTGCCGGATCTCGGCCGACCTTGGCATCGCCGGGAACAACTTTAACAAACGCACAAGCATCCAGTGGCCATGCACACTGGAGTGCCAGTCAAAACAACCATAAAAAGCGGGATGATATTCCTTTGGCTTTACCGCCAGGCTGCTGTCTGGAAAGGCGATCCCCGTCTTATAAGGAAACTCCCGCTGCATACAGCGCAACGGCAGATCCGCAAAATGCCCGGCACCTTCCGGCGTAAGCTGGTATTTCCCATTCTTTAACTCAAACTGGCGTTTCTCCGGCGCGTTGTCCCCCAGCAGGCGGAAAAGCAGGTCCAGCGCGGCCCCATCGGGTAAAGGCACTGTCTTCGGGTCCTTATCCAACACCATGATCGGCTTGTCCTTCACCGTATACTTACCCCAGACGGGAAGACCGCTGCCGGTAGGATCGTTAGGATTCCCCGTCGCGGCAAAATTCGCCCAGTACGAAGACATTTCGGTTGCCAGTTCATGATCCAGCGGCTCCCAGGGCCGGTTGACAAAGGCTAAATTGTCATATGCATACGGCACTTCCGCTGTATGAAAAGCCCCATATTTAATATACTCACCTGTGGCCGGCGGCTTCCGGGCAAATCGGTAGACATACACATTCCCACCGTGACGCGCCTGGATATTGGCCCAGACATAATTTTGCATCCCGAAGGTCATATCCCGGGAAAGCTTGAGCTGCGACACAGCGGCTTCGGCGTCATCCCCCGCCGGGTAAAAGTGCAAAAGAGCCGGCGCCCCGGACCCAAATTTTTCAGACATTTCTTTTGTAAAGTCTACGGCATTCTTCGCCGGTCCAAATACAAACCCTTCATCTTCATTCCAGCCGGTAAGCAGGTCGGCTTTATTTTCCTTCCCCTGGTTAAAAATATTGACAATGGCGTCGGGCAGCACATACCCATCGATCGTCGGCCGCCTTTGCCCCTGCGCACCTTTTAACAGGTCTTCCGCGGACAGCGCCCGAAGGTCGGCCAGTGACGACGCCTTCAACGCTCCCATGATCGTCGTCCCTTCTTCCTCGGCCTTTTGCAAGGTAGGATTCTCATTCGTGAATTGGGCGCCGCTTTCGCCGATCGCGCGCCGGAACAACCCCTTTGCCAGCGGCGAGGCGACAAGACAATTGACGCTCATCGAACCCGCCGATTGCCCGGCAATGGTCACATTCCCCGGGTCACCGCCAAAGGCGGCAATATTTTGTCTTACCCATTTCAGCCCGGCCACCTGGTCCATCAACCCATAATTACCCGAAGCATGATGCCCGGACTCTTTTGTCAGTTCAGGATGCGCAAAAAAACCAAAGACGCCGACCCGGTAATTGATACTCACGAACACGATCCCTTTTTTCGCCATCGCCTCCCCGTCATAGATCGGCGCGGCGCTGCCCCCGCTGCCAAACCCGCCCCCATAGATCCACACGATCACCGGCCGCTTCTCTTTCGGCGAACCGGCGCCGGTCCAGACATTGAGATACAAACAGTCTTCGCTGATCGGCTTTTTCGGTATCAGGAACTCCTCCGACCACATGCTAAACGGCCTGGGCTCATCCTGCATGGGACTGGGCCCAAACGCAACACAGGGCCTTACCCCCTTCCAGGATTGCACAGGCTGAGGCGCCTTCCACCGCAACGCACCGACCGGTGGGGCCGCAAAAGGAATACCCTTAAAAAAATGGATCTTCCCGCTGGCATTCAGTCCGCCGGAAATGGTACCGCCAGTGACAGTTACGGTATCCAGCGCCGCAACTCTTTCCGGACCCAAATACCGGAAAGCACCAAACACCAGAAAGCAGAGGGAGGCAAAAGATGCGACAAGCACCCTTTTTTCAATGACAGACATGCCGATAAATTTTATTTTGTCACCCGCACATACCGCTCGATGATCTCCCGGTCGATATTCTCCTTCTCTACCTTCTCCATCCCCCGCTGGATCAGCGTATCATTGCTGATGCTAACCGTAAAAGGGAACGTCTTCCCCTCCCAATTCCGGTCGCTGTAATAATCCAGGTGCTCGGTATACTGATCGCCGGTGAGCGTATAACTGCCGCCGCCCGCATCAAAATGATTCGTTGAATCCTTTGGCGGGTTAAGATCATGTTTTAGAAAGGCAAAATGACTGTCATTAATGATTTTGATCATGTTTGACTCCTTCGTGTAATCGGTCACCGTGGCAACGCCCTTGGTGATCGTCGTCCCGGAGACCAGCCGCCAGGTGCCGTTGAGTCGAAGTCCGGGCTCAGGCTGGGTTTTACAGGACACAAAAAGGCAAAATGGCAGCAATAGTGGCAGAATGGTATATTTCATTTATTAAATATAAAAAACAACTCCGCATTCCATCAAAAAAAAGCCGATTTTCCGGTTATCTTTATAAAATGAAACTCTTCCCTTTGTTGCTGGCAGGCTTCTTTTTTACCTCGGTCAATGCCCAGATCACCTTTAACAAGATCGACACGACAATGAAAATAGGGAAGGCCGGCTATCGCGTCACCTGCCGGAATAGGTCCGTTGCCGAAAACCCACTGTCGGTAAGACCCGTTGGCATGGAAACCGAAGCGAAGGAAATGAACTTCCCCCTGAGAGGCCGGGTCTACAGCGCCCAGGTGGACGATCTGAACAATGACAGCTACCCGGATCTTATCCTGTACATCTACACCGACTCGGCCGCCATCCATGGCACCGTATACGCTTTCATCTCCGAAGGCAACAAATCCATCGCCCCCTGCGCTCTCCCGGACGTCGCCCTGGACGGAAAGATAAACATGGGCTATAAGGGCTATGACAAATTCTCCCTGCTGGAAGGCACCCTCCTGCAGCAATTCCCCATCTTCAATCCCGGCGATGCAAAGGACAAGCCCACCGGCGGCACCCGCACCCTGCTTTACCAATTGGGAAGAGGCGAAGGCGGTCAATTCAAGTTCAACCGCACCCGGTTCTACGATACGAAATAACTTCACGTCCCCAGCAACCTCCTGAAAAAAGGCTCCAACTGCGCCGCCAGGATCGCATGATCCTCCACACTGGGATGCCCCGAACATCCCCGCGCCTGCATGGGCTCAAAAAAGAAAAGCGCTACCTGCTTCCCTGCCGGGTACTGTGTATCGATAACGGTCTTCACCGCGGTAAGACAATTCTGTAATTGCACCCTCGCCTCCCCCTTGACCATGGGACTGCTCAGCAACGCGATCTGCGCGGCGGGATATTTGGATCTGACCAGCCGGACGAATTGAATATAATGCCCTACAAAAGTGGCGCTGTCAAATGGCGCCCGCGGCATCTTCCCATCTCCCTTGCTGAGATCGTTGGTCCCCAGCGCAATACTGACTATCGCCGGCTTATATTGACTGAAATCCCACAGGCGGCGGCCATTTTCGATCAGATCGGCCTTTTCATACACCTGTGGCATCGACGGACCATCCCGGTTCCAGGTGCGATAAATGCCGATGCCGCTGACACTGCTGAGAAAATAATTGGCATGCAACATCCGGGCAACCCGCGGACCATAGGCATAATACGCATTGTGATGGTCATGGTACTCACCCACCCCGCAAGGGATCTCGGAGGCATCGGCCGCCGCCCCGCAGGTAATGCTGTTGCCGATAAATTCGATCACCGGCGCATCGGGTCGTTGTAACGCGGCCAACCCCTGCCCCGCGATCCCCGAGATAAAGACGGGGCCTGTCGTCGCCTCCGTCGCCTTATACACCCAAACGGTATGCGGCCCCACCGACCCGGCTTTGATGATCACGGGCATCCTGCTCCCACCCATGATCCGCACCCGTCGCTGATAAACCCCATCCAGCTCATATTGCAGATAATTATGCCCGGTGTCGGTAACATAGGCATACAACGCACAGGTAGATCCCAAAAACCGGAACCCAACATGCGCGGCCCCGCCGATCAGCTCCACCTGCCCGCTGTCGGCAGCCAGCCACCGCCCAAAAGGATGCAAGGCCGAGGCCGGCAACCTGTTCACCGCCGGCGCCATCCTCCCGGCACCCAAAAAAAGTCCCGCAACAAATACCCAAAACAAGCTTTTCATAGTAAACCCTTCTTTATATAATATTACCATTTTTTCTTTGGCTAAACCCTTTCCCGCGGCGCAAATCCCTCTCCTATTTCGTATCTTCCGGAGGCAAGCGGTCCGCATGCGCCAAACGCTAACCTTCACCTTTCTTCTCTTTCTTGTTCATAGCACCTATGGACAACAATATCTTTTTGCACGCTATACCCCAAAGGATGGCCTCATCAACGCCCGCACCCGTTTCTTCTACCAGGACAGCCGCGGCCGGCTCTACATCTCCACCTATGGCGGCCTCAGCGTCTACGACGGCAGCCGTTTTATCAACTACACCACCGACAACGGACTGATAACAAGCCTGGTCAACGACATCGTGGAAATGGGCGATGACTCGCTCTGGGTCGTCCCCAACGGCCCGGCCATCCACTGCCTCGTACACGGCGTCCTGAAAGACATCCACACCGCTGACAACTTTTATCCCGTCATCAACCAGCTCATCCGCTGCAGCGACGGCTATTGCTACGCCATTGCCGACCAGGGCCTTTTTCGCTATGAACACAACCGGTTTGTCCACCTCCCGCTACAGGACGGGCAGGGCCGCCCGGTCAGCCGCTTTATCAACCAGGCCATAGAGTCGAATGGTCAACTCCTCATCCTCACCGATCCCTATCTCGGCGCCTGGCCCGGACCGGGCGCCCTCCTGCTCTATCATTTGAAGACCCACCGGGTATCCGTATCCGAAAAAGACCAGTTCTTTCGTCACATGGTGAGAACACCCGACGGAGACATCCTTGTCGCAACCCCATCCGGCGTCCGCCGCATCGACCCGGAAGCCCTGCAACAAGGCTCTATCCACCTTCTCCACCTGTCTGCACCCTACAAAGCCGCCGATGACCTCGACAGCCATTTTCTCTACTTCGACAACCACAACAGCCTCTGGCTTACTACCGACGGGGGACTGCTAAAGCTGGACACCACCGGCGCGCAACAGGTGTTCACCGCCACCAACGGCCTCCCCGCAGGCCTCATAACGACCCTCCTGCAGGACAGGGAAGACAACATGTGGTTCGCCAACGATCGCAACGGCATCGTGAAACTGCCCAACCGGCAGATAGCCTCGTATCCCCACCCCCTCCCGGGTTTTACGGTCAACGATCTTTGTACTTCCGGCGACAGCGATTCGGTTTGGCTCTATGACAATTCCCAACACACCCTCCTGCTGATGCAGGACAATTACCGCCAACTCTTCCGCCCCGCCGGCCCCATACCCGGCAACGGCCGTTTTTATATCGGCCCCACCTCTTATATGGTTGCCGGCAACAGCCTCTATGCCCTGCACTTCCTTCGCGATCACCGGTTCAGCCTTTCCCTCATCTTCCGGGACAGCACCTTTCAGCAAGGCAGCGGGCTCTTTGACAAAAGAGGAGACCTGATCCTGGTCTCGGACAAGATAATGGTCATCCCATCGGGCCGGACAACCCCGATCCACCGGCCGCGGCAATATCCCCTCCCCTATCTCTGCGATCAGGCGGCGCTGGACAGCCGGGGCCGCGTCTGGGCGATCACCCGATCCAATCAATTACTGGTTTTCAACATAACCCCTACGGATACGGCCGCTCCCCTGCATCTCCTCGCCACCTATTCCAAAGGACTGCCGGGCGGCAGCGCCCGCTCGATCGCCGTGGATACCACAGGGCGGGTATGGATGGGTACCAGGGATCATGGCCTCTACTGCCTGTCTTTTGATGACCTGCGCTTCATGTCCTGGAAACACCTGACCACCGCCAATGGCCTGTCCGAAAATTTTATCAGCTACCTGCAATGCGACAACGACAACACCGTCTGGGCCTGTACGCCGGCAGGACTCGACCGCATCCGTTTTGAGAACGGCCGTTTTACCATCGACGATCTTACGCATAGCTATGACAATTACCAGGGCGTCTATAAGATCCAATCCACCCGAAAGGAGGTTCATTGGGCGCTGGTAGTGGAAGGCCTTATGAAGATCGGTCCATCACCTCGCAAAAGCAGGGAGTATCATCCCCATATCCTGCTCTCTGAGATCCGGGCGGACAATAGCCCGGCGCCGATCCCTGACCGCAAAACCCTTTCCCTGCCTTACGATCACAATACGATTGCTTTCCACGTTGGCGCGACCAGTTTTATCGACGAAACCCAAACCCGCTATTCTTATCTGCTGGAAGGAAGCTCCAACCCGGACTGGAGCCCACCGGCCGACGAGGCGACCATCCGTTTTATCAACCTGCCCCCGGGGAAATACACCCTGAGAGTAAAAGCCCGGTTCCTCGCCGGAGACTACCCGGATCTCGCTGCAGACTATCCCTTCGTTATCCTGCCCCCCTGGTGGCAGACCTGGTGGTTCAGAACAGCAGCCCTCGCTTCCCTGGCAGCCCTCGCCTTCCTTTCGATCCGCATCTATATTCACCGCCGGCTGCTGCGCCAACGCCTCGACCTGGAAAGCCAGCAGGCGATCGAAAAGGAAAGGACCCGCATCGCCACGGATATGCACGACGAGTTAGGGGCAGGCCTTTCGCGTATCAAATTCCTCAGCGAGACCATCGGGATAAAAAAACAGCAGCAACTGCCCATCGAAGAGGAGATCACAGGTATCCGGCGCTATTCCCATGAAATGATCGATAAGATGGGCGAGATCGTCTGGGCGCTCAACCAACGAAATGACTCCCTCAGCGATCTGCTCTCCTATACCCGCAGCTACGCGGCCGAATACCTCCTGCAGGCGGGCATCGAATGCCAGGTGGAAGCACCACCCGAAATCCCTTCCTGCTTTGTCAGCGGCGAATTCCGGCGCAACGTCTACCTCACCATAAAAGAGGCATTGCACAATATCGTCAAACACGCACAGGCGGAACAGGTGTGCATCCGGACGATCGTCCATCCGGATAAACTCCTGCTTATCACCATTGAAGACGACGGCATCGGCTTTGATCGCGATACGATCCGGCCCTTTGCCAACGGCCTGAACAACATGCAACGCCGCATCGGTTCGCTGGGTGGCAGCCTGCACATCCACGGCGGATCGGGCACCACCATCCGCATCTCCGTCCCCCTATAACTTTTATACTATTGTCCTTACCCCCATTTACAAGTAGCTTGAATTATGTCTATTAGCCTGATCATAGTAGAAGACCTCGACGAAGTGCGGGAAGGATTGAAGAACTTCCTCGCGCTGAGCCCGGAGTTTGTCGTCCTCGACACCTTTAAGACAGCGGAAGAGGCGATAGAAGCCATCCCCCGCCTGGACGCGGACATCGTGATCATGGACATCAACCTCCCCGGCATCAATGGCATCGAATGCATCCGGCAGACGGCCCCAAAAAGCCGCCGCACTCAGTACATGATGTTCACGGTCTATGAGAACGATGAAAAGGTCTTCGAAGCGCTGAAGGCCGGCGCCTCGGGCTATCTGCTAAAGAACACCGGACTGGTCAATATCATCGAGGCCCTGAAAGAGCTGAATGAAGGGGGCTCCCCGATGAGCTCCAACATCGCCCGGAAGCTGGTGAGATCTTTCCAGCATCAGCCGTCAAAGAACGCAGCACCCGTCACCACGGCGCTGTCTTCCCGCGAGAACGAGATCCTCGACCTCCTGGCCCGCGGCCTGCTCTATAAAGAGATAGCCGACCAACTCACCATTTCCACCAGCACCGTCCGCCAACACATCCACCGCATTTACGAAAAACTCCACGTCCAAAATCGCACCGAAGCCATCAACAAGGCCTTCGGCCAGCCCTGATCACCAAACACCCCAGTCACCCGGACCCCGGCCTAACTTTCGTTCTATTGACGCGCAGACAGCGGGAGCGTAGCTTCGATTCAAATTAAAACCCCCATGCGCCAGCAACCCAAAACCCCCGTTTTCCTCCTTCTCTTTCTGCTCCCCCTGGTTGGCCTCGCCCAGGTCGACACCACGGCAAAGGCCCCAAAGAAAGAACACGCGATCATCGGCATCGGCTTCCGCGGCGGCCTCAACTTCGCCAACGTCACCAGCGCATCACAGATCAACAGCAAAACCCAGACAGGCTTCCACGCTGCCATCTTCTTTTCTCCACCCAAAAGGATCCTGGCTCCCTACACGGAACTCAGTTTCTCCCGCCAGGGCTATGACTACTACACGGGACAGACCACATCCAGCCTTATGCTCGACTACCTGTACCTGGCCCAGTTGATGGCCATCAATATTACCAAATACGTCCAGATCCAATTTGGCGTGCGCACGGCCTACCTGCTGAATGCAAAAACGGATAGCGCCGGAACAAAGACGACGACCGACAGCACGGGCACGGCCTCCCTCCTCAGCCAGTTCCACCGGGCGGACTTCGGCGCCACAGGCGGCATAGAGGTCCATCCCGTAGCGGGACTCCTCGTCGGCGCCCGGTACAATATCAGTTTTGTCGGCATCTTCAAAAACGAATTGGCTACCTATACAGGGAGTACCGGCAGCTCGGGCTCCGGCATCAATCCGAAGAACAACGTCATCCAGGTCTTTATCGGCTATCGCTTTTAATAACTTAATCCAAATCCAAATTTATACAACGGGCTCTTACTATCATAGGGCACATCCTCCTTTTGCGCGCGGACGGCGTCCATCGACGAAGGCAGCTCTATCGGCAAATGCCCGCCGGGCTTGTCCTTGCCAAAGATGACATCCAGCACGGCGGCATCACTGGCGCCAAAATCCGCCAGCAGACCCCTGGCCTTCGCACTTATCTCGGGGATAACAGCCGGCCTGTCGAGATAGATGTCGACGATGGTCGGCACCGTCTTCAACAACTGCAGGATACTATCCTTTTGCTTTCCCTTGAAATCGAGATCGCCATGATGGAACATCTTCGCCATCATGATCGGCGACTCCACCGGAACAAAGGGAGTCTTCAGCCGCAGGATGGCGATATCGGCCTTCTCAGGCTGGCTGACCACGGTGCCATATCGCGCGGCCACCGCGGAGTCGATATTACGTACATAAATTTTTAACTTCCCCTGCGCCAGCGGCAATACCTTGTCCTGGTTCTTTAAAAGGGTCATCGCCCTGCGCTGCGCCGCTTCACCGGCCTTCAGCGACTCGGGATTCCCTACTATCTGCCCTACTTTCGCCTCATCGACGAATGGATCTTCAAAAAGTCCGAGTTCAAATTTCTGCCGCAAAAGCCTCCTCGCACTGGAATCGATCCGCGCTTCGGTGAGCTTCCCGCCCTTTACCAACTGCACGACTATCTCTGCACAGTCCTCGCCGCCAAACTGATCGACACCCGCATCGATGATCTTCTTCACCCTTTCTTCCCGCGACAGCTTTTCAACACCCCAGGCGCGTGCAGGCCAGACAACCCCGCCCATATTGGCATCGGTGACCAGCCCCCAATCCGTACACACCACCCCGTCATAATGATAGGTGTTCCGCAACAGCCCGGTGATGATCTCTTTATTGTAGCTAAACCCAACGTTCTCGCTCGTCTGTCCCATCGGCACCCCGTAATAAGGCATGATGGCAGCGGTATGTGCTTCAAAGGCGGCTTCAAAAGGGATCAGGTGATAGTTGAAATTCTTCCCGGGATAGACCTGCCCCTTCTGAAAAGGGAAATGCGGATCCAATCCTTCCTTCTGCGGACCGCCGCCGGGGAAATGCTTGGTCATCGTCGCCACACTGTTGGAATCGAGTTTATCCCCCTGGTAGCCGAGGATGTATGCCTTCGCCATCCGCGCCGTCAGTTGGGCATCCTCGCCGAAGGTTCCGCTGATGCGCGGCCAGCGGGGCTCCGTCGAAAGATCTATCTGGGGATGAAGCGACTCCCGGATCCCGACGGCCAGGTACTCCCGGCGCGACACATCCGCAAAATGCCGCGTCAGCGCCGAATCCCCGATGGCGCCCAATCCCAGCGGCTCGCACCATTGGGAGAAAGTATTGGCGGCCATGGCAAAGACATTGCTGCTAAAATGATTGCGCGGGTCGGAAGCAATGGTCATCGGGATCCCCAGCCGCGTCGAATCCTGCAGGTAGCGCTGCATATTGTTATACCATTTCGCCAACGACGCCGGCGATGGCACGACCCAGAGATTGAAATGGGTCATCTTTTTTTCATTGACCAGCTTCACGGCATTGGGCACAAAGGCAAACATCCCCTTACCGGGCTGGTCGCCGATAGAGCCGTCATCGTTTACCTTCGCTCCGTTGATGAACATTAGCCCGGCCTTCTCCTCCAGCGTCATTTGCTTCAACAGATCGTCCACCCGGGCTTCCACCGGTTGACGGCCGTCTTCATACACATCCAGTTTTCCATTCTTGTTGAGATCGCGGTAGACATACCCGTCAGCCGTCTTCACACCGGAAGACCCGGCCGCGGCATCGGAACCATTCGAAGAACTTTGATTACAGGAGAGAATGCCCAGCGTTGCAACCAGCAAGGCTGTAGCGGGAAGGAGTTTTACGGCAAGCATGAAACATTATGTTAGTATGACACAATGTAGGTAAAAAAAATAAGCCTCCAAAAGATTTTCTTTTGCTGGTCTTAACCTTTTCCTGTATCTTTTTTCATCTATGCTCAGACAGCTCCTGTACAAAAGAACAGCCGGCGCCCATAGCGACTTCCACTTCCGGGGCCATGAGATAAAACGGATCGAGACCTTTAGCGACGCCGTTTTCGCCTTCGCGGTCACCCTGTTGATCGTTTCCCTGGAAGTCCCAAGGAGCTTCGAAGAATTGCTCACCAATATGCGCGGATTCCTGGCCTTCGGCACCTGCTTTTGCCTGCTGATGCTCATCTGGCACGAACAGAACACCTTTTTTCGCCGCTATGGCCTGGACGACAGGACGACCACGATTCTCAACAGCATCCTGATCTTTATCGTGCTGTTCTTTGTCTATCCCCTGAAATTCCTCTTTGCCCTCGTCTTCAGCGATCAGATCTATGGCGAGGGCAAGTCGCCTTTTACGATCCGCGAAACCCAGGTTCCCCAGTTGATGGTCATCTATGGCCTGGGATATATCGCCATTTACGGTCTTTTCCTGCTGCTGTACCTGCACGCCCTGAAAAACAAAATACCGCTGCAACTGACCAGCCTCGAACTCTTCGATACCCGTACAAAACTGTATGCCCACAGCCTGCTCATCGGCATCGGCGTGTTATCCATCATCACCGCACTCCTGCTGCCACCGGCAAAAGCCGGATGGTCTGGCCTGGTATATGCGCTCATCGGCATCATATTCACCATTTATTATAACGTCCGCGGTAAAAAACGCCGCAACATTTATTCACACCAACCCTTTAACCCAACGCAACCATGACACAAAAACCTTCCAACGCCTTCATCGCCGCGTCCTGGATCGCCCTCGGCGCAGGCATGCTCGGCTACCTTATCGGACTCTATCGCGCCCAAATGCAGCTGAACGAAAAAGGTTACTACTTCACCGTTTTGATGTTTGGGCTTTTTTCGGTAGTTTCCTTGCAGAAAAGCGTGCGTGACAAATTGGAGAATATCCCGGTGACGGATATCTATTATGGCATGAGCTGGTTTTCTACCATCCTCGCCATCATACTGCTGGCAGTCGGCCTCTGGAATGCCACCCTGCTGCCCAGCGAAAAAGGATTTTACGCCTTTGCTTTTCTCCTGGCCCTGTTTGGCGCCATCACGGTCCAAAAAAATACGCGGGATAGCCAGCAGGTACAGAAAAAAGACAGTTGATCGAAAACCACATCCCTACGATAATGAAATATGCATGCCTGCTCCTCTTCCTCCTCGTGCAACAGACCCTCCATGCCCAAAAAGTAGTCGACGTTACCTATACCCTCGACAACCAGGGCCGCTACATCTTCACGGCAAACAACAAGGCGTATTGCACCTATGTCCTGCATCTCGACTTCACCACGCTCAACAACCTTAATTCGGACCATACCCTTCCTTACGAGGCGGAAGTAAAACCGGGGACGAACAAACTGCTCATACTGACCCCGCTGGACAAAAAGAACGACACAAAGCTCAACTATAAAAGCAGCTACCGGAAAGGCTGTCTCAGCCCAGTCGTCAATCCCAACTTCACCTACCTGCTGCCTACCGCTCCGGGACTGGAGACCCAGGCCTATCGCATCCCCAATACACACGCGTCGATCCCGGGAGCCCAGGACAGCGGGTATTCGGTTCGTCTCCGCGCAAAAAGAGAAGATACCATCTACGCCGCCCGTCGCGGCATCGTATCGGGAGTAGACGTCAGCAACACCGAAAATGACGCCGGCGCAACTACGACCACCAACTGGAATTTCGTGGAGATCTTCCACGCAGATGGCTCCTTCGCGGAATATGGCATCTTGAAAAAAGAAGGTGCCCTCGTCAAACCGGGACAGCAGGTGGAAGCCGGCACCCCGATCGGCCTCGTTGGCGGCGACCAGTACGGCAGGGGCTCCGAGATCCGGTTCAGCGTCAGCTACTATCCGGGCGTCCCCAACACCCCCATCCCGCTGCAATTCTGGACAAAAGGCAACGGCAAAAGCCAACTCAAACAAGGCGGCTTCTACACCAGCGAATTCACAAAAGCCCTCCTCACCGCCGAGAAAACCAAAA